>Ga0307981_1004243_pt1 | contig 10178 bp, 5 predicted proteins | sample OrgLakmetagen987_FD_201849 | JGI IMG/M metagenome (GOLD analysis project Ga0307981, IMG submission 201849) | Saline water microbial communities from Organic Lake, Antarctica - #987 | ecosystem: Environmental > Aquatic > Non-marine Saline and Alkaline > Saline | place: Antarctica: Organic Lake... | reverse complement strand
AAAAAGAATGAGCAGCCACTGGTGCCAATTTGAGGCCCTTTTTAAGAACTGACGCATACGTCAGAGCAGATGCGACCTCCATCTGTTCGGACACTTCTTTCTTGGTTGGTAACGCGAACGTCTGTCCGCTACCTCCAGATCGAACTTTCTCCAATATAGGATTCTCAACACTATCTCACAACACACGTCACTCAAGTCACTCAATCTTGACGGCAATTTCATTGGAAGCGTAGGGGTCACCGCCCTGACTGACGCGTTACAAGGAAATGAAACGCTAGAGTATCTCAACCTCAGCACAAATGATATTACAGGCCCCGCGGGCAGAGGCGCAATCAGCTCCCTCTGGTTGAGCAAGAGCTTGATACATCTTGTGCTTGATTCGAATAGTTTTGGTCCTCATCTCAACACGCCTTCCGTCTTTGCGGAAAGTCCGCTGCCAAACAACTACACCTTGGAGACTCTTAGCTTCATGCACTGTGCGCTTGGATCGAGCACTTGCCGCTCGATCCTTGAAAGCTTGCAGGGGAGCCGTCAATTGAAGGAATTGAAACTTTCATGTACCACTTTGTTTTTCGACCGTACCTGTGCCGTGGAACTGAAGGAGCTCCTTCAAAGTTCGACGTCACTCCAAAAGCTCTTCGTTGCACGCATTGTCGTCAATGAAGTCATGGGTGAATTTGCCGATGGTGTACGGCGAAATACGAGCTTGGAAGAGCTGGATATGAGTTTTTGCCAAGTGGAAAACGCGGGGTTGATGCAGCTCGGAAAAGCTCTGATCAAAAATGTGACACTGAAGAGACTGAACCTTAACTGCAATCCTTTCGATAACGATGCGGTCTCTCGTTTCTTCAAGCTTCTCCCCCGTATGAAAGTGGAGCACATCTTGCTCAGGAACAGTCTCGACCCTGCTAGATACCTTGACGAGAGAGTTTGTTCGGCAATCGTAGCCGGTCTTCGAGTGAATACAAGCGTTGTGACACTTGGTGACTTTGACACTAAATCCGCATCGATTGCTGAATCGAAACGGTCGCAAGTACCTGCGAGCGCCCTTGAGCAATCACATGCCTCTCGGTGCCTGGCCCTGCATTTTGGCCAAGATGTCTGACCCGAGCGAGCGAGACTACCTCTTTTACTTTTTGCGGAACAAGGCCGATGTTGTTCGTGGCAGAGACACTTGGTAGCGCAAAGCGGACGGCGCTGTGATATATGAGAGTAGAAACTCGGCTCGTCAGTGATTAAATTGAACGTTGTACGCGAGTCGTCTATGCGCTAGGCGTACGCCGAGTAGGCTATTGGCTGTTGTAGCTACTAGACTAGTAGCTATCCAAGCATGCATGGAGTGAGTCGACACCGCTCTCTCCCTCGAATGGGCATCCTGCATGTTGAACAAGTTCCTTACACACGGGGTTGAAGCAGGTCTACTTTACAGTATAGAGAGAGAGAGCTAAGAGCCCCACCAAAGTAGCAATATCATAGAGGAGCGCGGGCGTTCCTGCATCCTCCTACTCCTAGCAAAAATAGCTCGGATTGCGCCCATGGTTTATTGTCCGTCCGCTGTCGGAAACCACCTCGAAACCTTTTTAGGGGAGGGATAAGAAACGAAATCGTTCAGTTTTGCAAACAATAAAACATTCAAACGGAGGCATCACCATGAGAATGCGTGCCAGCCCGTCTCTAGAGCACTACCCTCTTCCTAACAGTTCGACTAAGTGCTACCATTAGCTTGAGATCTTGAAAAGATCGAAAGAAACTTGGAAAATGAACGCAAACGCGGCGAATTATGACCCGACAGGGCAAGGAGCAAGTGGAAGTGGTACTGATGGTGCTAGTGCTGGTGATGTGTACTCCATGTACAACGCTGGCGGCTACGATGCGGGATTGAAGGGACAGCAGCAAGAGATACTTGATTCTAGGCATGCAGTGGACGGAGGAGGCTACGGTGATCCTTCTACGGCAGCTTATTACTCCAGCGAAGATGGCTATTATCCACAACAAGAGTATAGCGCTTCGGATCCAACGTACGCTGAGCAGTGGAATCTAGCATCAGGCGCACAAGATATGGCAGCCGTAACCGAACCTGGCTTTTATTATCCGACGAATCCCTTACAGCCGCAACTGTATGGTGCTCCTGTAAGCGCCATTGCCTTTGACGATGGATACAACGCCATGTATGTGGCCTCAGTTTCGCAGTCCATGTCGGCTGGTCGGAGACTTGGTCACCGGGCTTCCATGCTGGTGGCCCACAGTACAACGGATGGAATGCTCTATTCTTCGGTTGCAGGACATCCGGAAGCACCAAGCAAGGTTCTCGCACACATCTACGAGACTCTCTACGGTAAAGCGTCTCCGCATGCAACAGCGATGCAGTCCCTTCCTGCTGGTCGTCGAAGCGTCCCTTCGCACGCCTACAAGCCACCACATGGAACATCCGATGTCTCCGGTCTAACCAACAACGTTTACGAAATGGGTATCAACGCACTGTTGCCAGCGACAGAAGGCTACGTGGCCTCGGTGTCACCGTCGGGCGTCCGTTTGCACGCGACAGGAGGCTTGCAAGTGGCAGATTATCACGTTGAGGGCATGCTTTGTGGAACAGCTCACCCAAGTCACGATCCAGCCGTCTTGTCGCATGTCGCAGTCGCTGGTGTCGCAATGGGGGTCGCTGGTAACCACAGCAATAACAAGCAGCATATATTTTGCATGGATGTTTGGCAGGGCCTTCGGACCGTTTCGTCGTATTCGTTGGACCGACGAGCATACGCAACAATGTCGGGTTCCGTGGCAGTCACAGCCATGGCGACAAGTCACAGTCGGGGATCGATTATTGCGGGTTGTTCCGATGGACAGATACGTCTGTTGGATAGTCGACTACGAGAATTGGCTAAACTGAAGAGTCATTATGGAGGTGTTGTGGATGTGGCAGTCTCTCAAGATGGCATGCTCTTGGCAACGACAGGCTACGGTTCGAGAGCATCCCGGAATATCAATAATCCTCTTTATAGCTTTCCCGATCCGACGGTGTTTGTCTACGATATTCGGTACCTTGGACGGGGTGGCATTCCTCATCCGTTTGCCGGCCTTCGTGGAGGTCCCCGGCATCTTGCGTTTATGCCCGACGTGGACGGCCAGCCTTCGAACCGTCTTGTGGTAGCTAGCGGACAGTCTGGTGGTGGTTTACAGATCGTTGTTCCTTTTGAAGAAGCCAGTGGTGGAGCAGGTAGTTTCATATTGCCTCAAATGGATCTTCCTGGTGAGTCGATTAGTACCATGTGCATTTCGGAAGAAAACCTGGCTCTTGGAACCTCAAAAGGTAACGTCTTGAAGTATCGCCTTGCGGGTTTCGACAAGAAGGCTGCTGGATCTGCTAGGATGAAGGATCGTCTGTTTGTACCACCCAGTGGGTCCTCTTCTCCGAAATTTGGCGGCGGAAGTTACGAAAAAGGGGGTGGAAAAGCAAAAGAAAAGCGACCGCTTGAAATGCCTCCGTTCGAACCTCCGATACCTTCCTTGTCGCTAGAGCCGAGGTACTTGCAAACGGATGATCCCAATTCCCGTCTTGGTATGAACGATCGTACCAAGTCTATCTTCAGTGCGTACATGCTGTGTCGCAGTCCGAATGTGTCCGCTGTGGGTGACACACATAACGTTGCCGGTTCTTCGTTTGGTGCCTTGGCAACGTCACCCATGCTTGCTCCTAGTCGTCTACGTGTCTCTTCCGACTTGACAAGCAAGGTGACTGACACTGTGGACTTTATACAAACTGTTCCTGTCTCCAATCTCGAAATCAATTTGCTGGAAGACCACAGACCAGAAAGGATCAAGGCAAGAATAAAGAAAAAGAAGGATCCGTTGCCCAATCCCAACAAGTTGTTGTATTCGAACAAACTAAATGCGATTGCATACGAGCCGGCTTTGAATAGGAGCAAACTATCTGGAAAAAGGAACTCGAAAGACGGTGCTGACGACAGTCCTCAGATAGAAATTCCGACGAGGTATCGCTTGACGTTTCGTCCTGGTCACAAGACGGCGGGTGGCTCCAGCCGCAGTGACTACAATACAAGTGGCTTCTTGCCCGGGTGGGATTATTCGCCTACGATGCCGAACGCATTCGTTCCTCCTGTCTTGATGCTTCTCTATTTTGTTCCTGAGATCCGGTCTTCGATGCTTGAGGCCCAATTTAACGATCGATCTGTTTCGGCGTCCAAGTCGTCCGACAGAAATCTTGTTGCTGAACTCGGCTTTCTCTTTCATCGCATCGAGTGCCTCGCAACGACTGGCATGGTATTTCAAGATTCATCAGCTGTAATGAACCGTATTGAGCCGTGGGCTCCGTTTAACTTTATCTCTTGTTTGACAGCCATGCCAGAGGCAGAACAACTACAGATTTTGGACGGTTCTCCTGCTGCTGTCGACATGCCGCGTCGACCAGAGGCATTCCTTCGTTTTCTTCTCTATCAAATGGACAAAGAAGTTGGTAAGGGGTCGGCTCCAAAGCTTATGGAATCTCTCGGAGGCGTTGACTTCACTAGCGTCAACGAATTCGTCTCAGGGTCTGGACCTCCGTCGAAGTCCTCAACACGCTCTTTGACGATTGAATTATCCTATGCTCCATTTCTCGACACCAGCGACAAGATGAAGTCGACTCCGTCCTTTGGTGAAGTATTTCGGCATACTCTCTGTCGCGAAACGCGTCTTCGGGCCTGGAACCAGACTTCTAAAGCTTATGAGACGATTGTCCAGCGAAAGATCGCAACTTCATTGCCCAAAGTGTTGTCCATCTCGTGCGGTTGCGCCGGTCTTAAAGACGAAGAGGGGCTCAATCTTTGGCGAAGTGGTACCGGTGATGGCGGTCACTGGCTCCCAGAACTCGTTGAGATCGAGCTGGAAGATAGCGGCAATGTTGTTGTGCGAGAGCTGATTCGCGAGATAGAAACAGGAACCGAAGAGTGGAAAGAGTACAATGGAACTGGGTCCATTCCATCTTCTATTTCGGAACTGGTCTCCAAGGCAAAGGTCGAAGCAGGCCCGCGAAAGCTTCGCTATCGCCTTGAAATGGTTCTCTCCATGGTGCGAGACGATCTCGATCGGAATTGCCCTGATGAGGTATCCGGTATGGGAGAGGAAGGAGATGCCTTTGGCCATCACGTTCTCCATGCTAGGGTACCAAAGCACTACAGGAAGGCGCTGCTAACGCATCAGCGAGGTGAACTTGAAAGACTCATGTCTTCTGAACTTGTTGACGGGGAAAGTGCAGGCTTGACATTGGCTACCATTAACTCAAGCAAGAATGTCTTTGAAAAGCGCTTGGAGTTCGCGAACCAACAGTTGAACGATATCGATAACGAGAAGAGCGATTGGCTACTCATAAACGGTTTCGTCGTGTCGAAGACCTTTATCGAAGATGCCAAAGCTTTCCACGTCAAGTTCAAAGAGCCTTCAATAGTAATATTTCGAGCTATCGACGACCAAGACGACGACAGGGCTGCCCAGATGTTTAGATCTGCAAGCGACCACGACCAAACACTCACCGCAGATGTTCTGCGAACGCAATCGATCACCAACGGCTCTAAATCGCCCTGCGCGGCGAGTCAACGGCTAAGCAGCCTGCCCGGTCGAGGGGACTTGATTGCGTTCGACGCCGAGTTCGTTTCCGTCCAGGACGATAAGTCAACGTTGACGGACGCTGGCTCCAAGGTGACGATTCGCGACACGCGTCATGCCGTGGCTCGTATTTCTATCATCGACTGCCGGACACGAGAGATCGTCCTGGACGACCACGTGCTACCTCGAGAGCCGGTTGTTGACTATTTGACCCGATTCAGCGGTATTGTGGCCAAGGACTTGAATTCCAAGCAAAGCCCACATCATTTGATTGGGACCCGGGCTGCTTACCTCAAGCTACGCTTTCTCATGGAACGCGGATGCATCTTTGTTGGTCATGGGTTGCAGCAAGACTTTTGGACTGTGAATCTGGCCGTCCCTGCCAGTCAGATTATCGATACGGTTGAGATCTACCACAAGCCAGCACAACGCTACGTCTCGCTTCGATTTCTGACAAACTTTGTTCTGAAACGCGATATGCAGCAAGACGTGCACGACTCGGTGGAAGATGCCATGGCTGCGTTCGAACTCTATGCCAAGGCGGTGGAGCTCAAGGAGAACGGTGACTTTGAAAAGCTCTTGAACGATCTCTACGAGTTTGGGCAAAAGACAGATTGGAAGCTTGGCGTTGACCACGAATAAGTCGTAATGTCGCAATTCTCAAGTTGTATCCATATATCTATACTGGTGGACAGTTACTAGCTAGATCAGTTTCTCTATATCAATTCTCGCTACTGTAGTATATGAGGTCTGGTATGGTTTCAGCTCAAGGTCGGTACTAATGATATAGTGGCGCTTCTGTATGCTGCTTTAAAAAGTGGTCGAGTTTGCGAGAGCGCTAGCAGAACGAGAATGGCAAGATTGTTTAAAAGTCTTCCAGTCCGTACGGATCAAATGCATCCAAGTTGTCATCCCCAAGAGGCAGATTCATCGTTTCACCCGAAGTAGGCGAGTCGTCTTCGTCACCGTATAATAAATCATACAAGTCGCGGCGCTCCTCGCGCATCAGAGAAACGCTGCCGTTTGGCTTGGCTTTGCTGGCTTTCACCTCGTCATCCTCTTCTTCAATCTTGGGGGCAGCTGGCTTTTGGTCAGCCATGGCCTTTTTTGGAGTCATTTGGACTGCCGCAATAGCAGCAACTTTCGACTTTTTGACGGCAGGTTTGGGTTTATTCTTGGTTCCTTTGGCCCGACCTCGTTTCTTTTTCGGTTCTCGGGGAATGGTCCGTGGCGCCATTTGCTGCATACCATCCATCATTAAAGCTGAGGGCGATGGTGTTATTGGTGTCTTTGAAATGGCGGCCGTCCCCAAGGAAGCTGCCGCCGCCGTCCCCATGGAAGCTGCCGCCGCTGAAGCTTTGACGACTGGCTTCTTGGGCGCCATTGGTTTGGAAGCCCTGCTACTGCTGCTCGCAGACGCCCTGGGTTTGGTCGGTTGCGTACTGCTCGCCATGCTTAGTTTTCGTTTCGCAATTCCCTCGAGGGCCTTTTTGCGATATACATCGTCTTGCCATTTGGCTCGCATGGCAGCACTAATCTTTTCTCGGTGCGAGGAATCGTGCGGTGCATTAATGCCCTTGCGCTTGGCCATTTTTGCCATCATTTCAGCTCTAAACTCGGGATCTTGCCACTTTTTGCGAAGGCTCTGGCTAATCTTTTCACGAACCGTCAGATCCGTATTGGCCGAGCTGCTCTTTTCCACCATGTTGGCTCGATAGCTTGGATCATCGGCCCACCGTTTTCGCAAGGCGTCCGATATCTTTTTGCGCGTCTCTTCACTGTGCTTGAAACCTCTTCGAACTTTGGATGGATCAATAGTGCGGGGTTTGTATTCTCCTTTGGCGTACTTCTCCTTTAGAATCTGACTAATCTTTTGCTTGGTCTCTTCGGTTGGTCGGTAGCCACCGTTTTCGGTTCGCCTGGCTCTTCGCTCGGCTTCCTTTTCCCGGCGATCTTTTCGCTTGTTGTCGTCGTATTCTTCTTCAGTAACTCCCATCTCCTCGAGTTTTTGCACGAATCGCACTCGATTCTTGGCTCGGACACCAGCGGCGATGCGCGCCCGAACTGCTTCCGAGCGAGTCTTGCCCTTGTTCCACGGTGTTTTGCCCTTGTTGGCGGCGGATATTTTTGCCTTGGAGGCAGACGTGTGGGAGTAGCCGCCTTTGGAGGTTGGTGTTGGTGACTCTTCCAACAGTTCGATCGGATCTAGAAAGGAAAAGGAAAATGAAGCAGGAGACTGCGATGCCAGGACGCCATTGGTATGGGACGTGGACGCGGACTGCAATGTTCCGTTTGTGTGGCTGGCAACACCGTTGAGAGTATTGGAAGGTGCAGCCGCACCATTACCACTTAGAATTGGCATCATAATCTCTGTCTGTGTTTCCGTATCGTACAAGACGGTTCCGGCTCTCCTCTTAATAGCGGCAAGCGAGTCTATCGAGGAGTATTGGAGAAAGGGGGCGTTTGGTGCAAACCCCACAGCGGTATACCTATTACAGCTCCGTTGAGGTGGCGCCTGCTGAAGCATGGCATTGACTGCCAATCTAGGACCATGATGACTCGAAAAGACACCCAAGGATACCACAGTCAATATGAGGACTGCCATGTTATGAAGCAATGGCTGTGGCGGTTGCAGGCGTCGCATATTCCTTGGCTTGGCGGGCTTAGTACCGGGTGAACTTGTTCTGCAGCTATTCTCTCGCAGGATTACACTTCTGGATCGTTTCTTGGACTCCATTGATCCGTTTCAGACTTGAATTCAAGTCTGGTGGGTCAAGGGGACGACTGATGGTACAGCAGAAGCAGAGAGGTCCAGTGATGGTCCTGTGGCCTTTGCGCTTTCCAAGTCAATGTTCTTGGCCTTTGCAAAAGTTGCAACAACGTGCGAGTGTGACGACGGCGGTAGGAGATGCTGATGTTTTCGATGGCTTGACTTCGAGGCTGATAACCTTTTGGTAGTTTTCGCGCCAACCGATCGCTTCGACTTCTTTTTGATTTTTGGTTCGAAAATCTTCGTTTCTAAATTTGAAGATCTGAGGTGCTGATGGCTGATCGGATATCCAAGATGGACACAGAAAACGCCCGGGGCCGGCCCTTCACAGCGCCCTTCTATAACACTCTAGCTCTAGGGAAATGCAAACTTTGAGAGAAAGAGAGAGCCATGATTGCAGCAGGCTTACTCTTATCCCGATCTGCGTTCCTGGGAGCCTGCTACTGGCTATCGCTATCTGCACCAACGATACTCTCCGATGACACTCTGCTCGTTTCGGCTCCCTCCTCCGACCCCCTTGCTGCCCGTGGCAACCCTTTAACGACCGAGACTGTCGAAACTATCTGGAAGGAATGGTCGACAAAAGTTCGAGCTAGGGTCGACCGTTGTTTGGATGACGATCCCACCCTGACGGGCCCGCTAATTCGTTTAGCCTTTCACGATGCCGCCACTCTGGAGCAGACAATAAGCAGTCAAGGAGGAGTAGCCACTACTACGGGAGGACCCAATGGATCCATTGTGTACGAGACGGATCGTCCCGCCAATAGCCGATTGGGCCGACCCATACGAGCCGCGACAAACATTTTCGAAGAGAGCCGTGGGCTGCTAAACGCTAGTACTACTGATACTGGCAAAACTACACTGTCGTCGTCGCTGGCCGACGTGATTGCCTTGGCGGGTGCCCAGGCTGTGCAGCATGCCGGCGGTCCGCACATTTCTATTCGACTGGGTCGGGCAGATACAGATACGGCAGATCCACTGCTGCTCCGAACGCCCCTCCAAAAGTCGACGGACCGATCTCTGGTAGACACGACCTTGCCATCGGCCGCTTTGGATTCTGACGGCCTTTGCCTATACTTTAAACGATTGGGCTTGACAGAGGAAGAGTTTGTCGCTCTTTCGGGCGTCCATGGACTGGGACGTCATGTAACGCTGCTGGACATGCCCAAGGCTTGCCTGAAAAACCTGACGGCGCAGTGCATCGAAGATGCTCCCGTATCTTTGCCCTTTGTTACGGCATCGGTCGACGTCTTTGACAATTCTTATTTTCAAGCCCTACTGGACTGGTATCATCGAGATATTACAGGACCAGGTCAAGTGGCTTTTCTTCCCACGGATGTGGCCATGGTGGTGGACCGGGGGTTGCGACGGCATGTGGAACGATTGGCACACGACGAGGCACGCTTCTCGAAGATTTATACTCGAGCCTATCAAAAGCTAGTGGACACGACAGCCACAACAAAAGGCCGATACTAACTAAAGCAAGCGTACGGTACCGGTAGACTAAACTAAGAAACTTTGGATTACTGTACAATAATATTAGCAAAACGCAGGTACTGTATTTGTCGGGAATCCGAGTGGAGTCTCGGGAAAGAGTCACGTTTGCTCCAACTCCGATGAAACGGTTCCACGATCTGCAACAGTTTCATTCGCATTGGACTCGTTGAGTGATGGAGTATCCTCGGTCCAGTTCACTCCTTCCTCCACGATTAGTCCCCAAGTAGAATCCTGTTGCCTTGGCTAGAACAGCCACGAAACAGAGATTGTAGATTTGTAATCTAAAGCTCACTTATTTTGTTTACTTTAG
>Ga0307981_1004239_pt1 | contig 10188 bp, 5 predicted proteins | sample OrgLakmetagen987_FD_201849 | JGI IMG/M metagenome (GOLD analysis project Ga0307981, IMG submission 201849) | Saline water microbial communities from Organic Lake, Antarctica - #987 | ecosystem: Environmental > Aquatic > Non-marine Saline and Alkaline > Saline | place: Antarctica: Organic Lake... | reverse complement strand
CTTACTTTTTGTTGTCATTTGGCCCTCGCCGCAAAGCTCCGAGTCCATCCTGTTCATTCACCCATTGCACTGATCCATCCGCTAGTAACTAGTAGCTAGTAACTAGCAGACGGCAACAGATCCATTCGCATCATGAGCAGCAGTGTCATTGGAGCAGACGATGGCAGTGTCGACGGGAGTCTGGCCGAGACGGCTCCAGTAATGGAGCAGTCCACGCCGCCGCCTCGTACCCCCAGCAGCAGCAGCAGCGCCCGTCGGGGTGCTGCCAGCACGCTGCAGTCTCCGGCGATTCCTCCCACGCCAATGGAAGATTCACCCGTTCCAGCGACTCCAGCTCCTCGTGAACGAGGCGACCGAGAGGATGAACCCATGACTCCACTCACACCCTTGTCGGCCTTGGGTTTGGACGACGAGCCGAACGAGTCCGGTGGTGGTGGTAATGACGAGGATGATGATGATGATGGCAACGACAATGGCGATAACGACGAAGATATTGCTAACGACAACGAGCAGGAGGCTGCCCAAGCGGCCGCGCAGCAGCAGCAAGCCGACGCGGCTTTTGGTCAAGAACTCGCTCACATTCGCGGAACAGACGTTCACGTTCCTACCGCTGCGGCTGCCTTTACCGAATTCTTGCGAAAGTTTTCCTCGCTCCTTGCGTCGCAGCAACAACAGCAAAAGGCTGCCACGGCTGCTGCAAAGAATAACGGTGGTGGCGACGGCAGTGGCGACGACGACTCGGATGCCTTGTCGGACAGTGACGACGATGATGATGACTCGCAAGCCAACAGTCCTCCGCTGTATATTTCTCGACTCCAATCCCTCTTGACCCGGGGTGCCATTTTTGTAAACGAAACGCACGACGTTTCCGCTTCCACTGCCAGTTTGGAGATTGACACGATGCATCTCTACTACCACAGCCCCGCCTCGCAGCGCTTTTACCACCAATTGATTGCCTATCCCATGGAGATTGTCCCGCTCATGGATATTCTCGTGCAGAGAGAACTCGAACGTCTCGCGGAAGAATTACCACAAGAGACGGATCAAACGGCGCTACCGCGCATTCAAGTCCGACCCTTTAACCTTCGCGACGTTTCCAACCTGCGTTGCTTGGACCCGGTCGCTATGGATTCCTTGCTCTCCATCAAGGGAATGATTGTACGAGCGTCTCCCGTCATTCCCGATCTCAAGGTGGCACACTTTTCCTGCTCCATTTGCGGACACTCAGTACAGGTCACCATTGATCGTGGACGTATTGCGGAACCCACCGGGCGTTGTCCCCAGTGCAGTACGGCGGCGTACCAGTTGATTCACAATCGATCCATTTTTGCCGACAAGCAGTTGGTGCGCCTTCAAGAGACGCCGGATGAAGTGCCTGCAGGGCAAACGCCAGCTTCAGTCATTACCTTTTGCTTTGACGATTTGGTCGATTCGGTGCAGCCGGGAGACAAGGTGGAAGTGACGGGTGTCTTGAGGGCACAGCCGGTCCGTGTCAATCCCAAGATTAGCAAAGTCAAGTCGGTCTACAAGACGTATATTGATGTCATTCACTATCGAAAGATTACCGGAATGGAAACCGGAAAGACTAAGGAAGAGCTGGGCGAGCACAGTGGCAAGGGAAAGTGGACCGAGGAGCGCGTGGCGGAACTAATGGCTCTGTCCAGGCAGCCGGATATCTACGACAAGTTGACGGCGTCGTTGGCTCCTTCCATTTGGGAGCTCGACAATATCAAGAAGGGAGTTTTGTGCATGTTGTTTAGCGGTAACCATGTCCGTGTCAAGAAGGGTACCGCTGCACGCCGTGAAAACGAAGAAGATCGAAGTCACTCGTCCTGGTTGGACGACGAAGAAGATACCGGCGAAGCCCAAGGTACTTCCAAACTCAACAAGCGTGGTGACATTAACATTCTTCTTTGCGGTGACCCCGGTACTTCCAAATCTCAATTGTTGAGTTATGTGAACAAGCTGAGTGCCCGTGGTGTCTATACTTCCGGCAAGGGGTCGTCGGCGGTCGGTTTGACCGCATCTGTCGTTCGCGATCCGGAGACGCGTGATTTGGTCTTGGAAAGTGGTGCTCTCGTACTAAGTGACCTGGGAATTTGTTGCATTGATGAGTTTGACAAGATGACCGACACCACCCGCTCCGTATTGCACGAAGCAATGGAACAGCAGACTGTCTCGATTGCCAAGGCTGGTATCATCGCGACGCTTCACGCCCGTACTTCCGTGTTGGCATCCGCTAACCCTGTCGAGTCGAGGTACAATCCCTCTTTGAGCGTCGTTGAGAACATTCAGCTACCGCCCACGCTGTTGAGTCGATTCGACTTGATTTATCTCATTCTCGATAGCCCCAACGTTGAGCATGACCGCCGTCTTGCACAGCATTTGGTAGGTCTATACTACGAGACACCAAACGTGGTTGAACCTCCCATGGACCAGACGCTGCTCCGCGACTACATTGAATACGCTCGCGAGAATATTCACCCCGAGATTACTGAAGAGGCATCGGAGGAGCTGATCGCAAGCTATTTGGAAATGCGTAACCCATCGGGAGGAAGCTTTGCGACGGCAGGGACTCGTACAATCTCTGCCACGCCCCGCCAGCTCGAGTCGTTGATTCGCCTTAGTGAAGCGTTAGCCAAGATGAAATTCAGCAACATTGTCACCCGTGCCGATGCTAGGGAAGCCGTCAGATTGATGAAGGTTGCTACTCAAGCTGCTGCGACTGATCCCCGAACTGGACGCATCGATATGGACATGATCACCACTGGACGCAGTACGGCTGATCGCGAGATGGAAGAGCAGATCATTGGGAGCCTCAAGGAGCTGTTGGTGGAACGCCGAGGCACTCGAATGGCCGTCAGAGACATTACTCGGCAGGTCTCCGAGATTACGAATACCACGGTTCAGCACGACGCTATCGTTGAGGCGCTCCGTCAGCTGGATGCAGATGGAGTAGTCCAGTTCAATGAGCGCGCGCAGACCATCTTTGTGCGCACGGGTATTGTTCGCTAGGTGGCTACCTTTCGAATAATACTGGATCATCTCATATGAAGGGTTTTTATGAATCACAGCACTAACTAGCTACATAGCCGGGGCACTGTCATTACCACTTCGTATTCATCTCTAAAGTAGTCTAGCTAAACGGTATCAGGTAGACTACCTTTACGGTAGAGCGAATGAACAGCACCAAAGTGCTTGTAATTAAGGAGTCGCGATCCCTGCTTATCTTCTCCTACTAGCTTGCTTGACAACACAAAGATCACCGGAGGCAACTGCTTTTCATAATCAATATGACTGCTCTGAAGCTCTAGCTAGTAGTAAATCGAGCCTTCTGTGACAAGATCTGTAATTTCGACGATCTCCACGCTCGTTCCACGCACGCTTTCCGTCACGGGAATCAAGAAAATATTAGGCTTACTGGGAGCGTCTGACCAGCGCCCCGTTTCACGACGACCAACCATCGCAAAACACAAAAACCGCATGGAACATAAATCAAAAGAATAGATCAAATAATAACCATGGGAAAGAAGCGGAACACGGCCAAGACTGGCGACAAAGGCCTCTATAAGGCACGTGACACCGTGACGGAGAATGCCCGGGAAAACGATGACGATCCAATGTACAACAAGGTTGATCGATTCCACAACGAGCGTCAAGACGAATTTCTTAAGCTCGATCGCGGAGTCGAGGAGAGCGAAGATGACGGCGAACAAGAAGAGGGCGTGATGGACTTGGGGATTGGCGGAGAAAGCAGTGATGAAAGCAGCGATACATCAGATGATGACGACGACGATATCCGCGAGTCAAAAAATGCAGGGGAGGATCAGTCTGAGGAAGAATTGAGCTCATCTGAAGACGAAGAAGACCAAATGGAAATGGAAGACATTCGAGACTGGGGAAAGAAGAAGTCTGCTTATTACAACGGCGATACCGCAGATCTTGAAATTGGTCAAGATGCAGAGGATGCATACTTGGAAGAAGAGGCAGCAAAGGAGGTACAGGCTGCTCGGTACGCCGACATGAACGAGGATGATTTCGTTCTCTCTGATACTGAAGAGGATAAGAAGCATGATGGCGATGAGATAGACGAGTTTACTGCTGTTCGAGATGTAACTAAGTTGTCTTTGAAAGACAAGCGAAGACTTCTCGATAAGCAGCATCCCGAGTATTTGCCTCTCCTGTCGTATTTCTCGAGCGTCGTCAAGGATCTTGATACGCGGATAGCTGTGGCAACGGACGCAGTGTTCGCTGGTGACGAAGGTAATGCCGAGGTACGTTTAATATATTCGTCTGCAATGCGAGCACTCATGATAGACTGAAGCAGAGATTTTCCTCTGATGCTTTCGGCAGAAAAGCAGTGCAAGAATGAACGGGGCCATATTAATCCTACGAGAGTGTCGATTCCCGTGCCTCGATCTCGCTTGCTTGGCACCCTACATCCGAATATATGAGTTTTACTCACACATTTCTTTCGTATTCTATATCCTAGGCGGTAGGATCCACTGCCCTGGGTCAACAGTTTCTTCTTACCAAGTCTCTTTTGCAATCGACAACCGCATTGAATTTGGCCATGTACTTGCTCCTTAAGTCCGAACACTCGTCGCAGGAAGATGTCGACGCTTCTTTAATTCAAAGCCACCCAGTCATGGCTCGTCTACAAAAGTGGAATACAATGGCGCAGAAGTTTGACGATCGCGTTGAATCCAAGGTTGACGGGCTCGAAGAGCAGCTCGACAACTTGGTGAAAGCTGCGGCCCTGATGAAGTCGGGCGTTGTAGAAGATAACAGCGACTCACAAGAGGACAGTGACGACGATGATGAGCATGCTAATGAGGCTGATGCTTCCGTGAATAGTGCAGCCGATATAGAGCAGATCATGTCTGATGCATCCTCGGACGACGATGATGGTGGGGAAAAGGCTGCTGCTGCTAATGATGAGGCCGAACAAGCGCGTAGAAACGTCTTGAACGAAGCACGGTTTGGCCTTCGCCGTCGCGAGATTGAAGAGCCAGTTAAGGCCGGCAAGCGCAGAAGGCGCGCCATCGCATCCGATTTGGGAGACGATGGCCCTGATGATATTCCTGCGAATGCATCCAAGTCTCTGGCTTCGACTCTAAATGCGATTGAGCAACGGTCTGCGACAAGCAAAAAGCGCGCCGTGGCCAACGTTGAAGGCCTGGACGAACCGGAAGAGGACGACGCCGAACTTCGTCGTGGTCTGGAGATGATGGAGGCTGACTTGGGAAAAGAATCCGATGTTGAGGACAGTGGCAAAGCCGACGAGGACGGGCTTGACGCTGGTGACGAACTTGCGGATGAATATGATGACCGAGACTTTTATGAACAAGCCAAGAAAAAGAGCAAATCCAGAAAGGAATTCAAAAAGAGCATGTATGCGGTCGCTCCCAAATTTCCTCGCGTTGAACACGAGGTTGCAGGTGAACGCGCCATTAGCAGAACCATTCTCAAGAATCGCGGTCTCGTGGCTCACAAGGCCAAGATCAACCGCAATCCTCGCGTCAAGAAGCGTGAGCAATATCGCAAGGCTCTTATCCGACGCAAGGGTGCCGTCCGAGAGATTCGTACGGATGAAGGTCACAAGTACGGAGGTGAAGAGACGGGTATCAAGACTGGGCTCAGTAGAAGTCAAAAATTTGGGGGAAAGTAGTTCTAGAGTTAAGATATTGTTACAATCCGTCAAGTGCACAATATGCTTAGCTGTCTTCCATTAGCTCAGTGTGCTGCATGTCGTCCTCGCTTAGGATGCCACCACGCTTTACGTACCTTTCGTAGTCGTCCATTCTCCTTTCCAATAAAGGTGTACGATCGCCAGCCTTTTGCACTTCGTCAATCATCCGTATACCTTCATACGGTCGTTGCGGTTTGGGTGGCCATGCTCGACGTAGACCGAGATGCAATTCAATGGCCGTCAATAATGACGAGTGGGGAGCTTGAAAGGTTTCAGTTCCATCACTGAACTCTCGTTTCCTATACTTGCCAACTCGTCGATAGTTCTTGTTGGGCAAGTGCAGTACAGTCAAGGCTCCAAACTTTTGCTTGGGAATCACTTGCATGACACCACAGTGTCGTCCACCATAAAGCATTTGGCTACTCATCCATACGCGCTGCGTCCCCTCCGATGGTTGCGAACCTTTCCCGGGTCGGTCGCGTATCGTGTCAAATTCACACTTTGGCCGATCTCTCCACGCCAACAGCAAGTCTCGTGTCGCCAAGAACATTCCCTGATGATGATTCTTCATGGTAATATAGTCGTCTGCTAGCGCTGTCGCCTTGATGCCTTCGACCGCATTCGGCACGACTGGTCGTTTAAAGCCCGAATGCTCCCAGTACACGCGTGTGACATTTTGGGTCGCGTGTCTCGTCTTGTCATCAATAACCACATTGGCGGGATAGTTGTATTCGTAGCGAACAATGCCCACGTTGAAATCCGACGGCTTGTCTTTTAATTTCGCATCAGCGGTAGTATCATTGGCCGACAATGAGACCAATTGCTGCACGCGTCGTGTTTCCGACAGATAGGTGGCCACGGTGCCTGGCGTGACGCGAATGTCATCTTCGGTATAGATGAATAGGTCGTATTCGTTGATTTTGTCGTAAAAGAGCGTGCGATGACAATCCACAAGGTGCAGTCGCAGCGACTTGTTCTTGAGGACAATCGTGAGCTTCATTTCCGGACAAACCAAGCGCGCGTTCCACAAGTCAATCAGTGCGACAGGGTACGCAACGGTCGCGTGAATGACCACATCCACGGCCGCACCTGCTATGCAAACGTCGTGATAGGAATCAATTACTTCTTCGAGGTGAGGGATTTGAGAAAAGTCAAAGGCGGCAATGGCCACGAGGATGCGTTGTCCGCGCAATACAACACTGGGCGAGTTATTGTTGATATTGATGATATTGTTGTTGTTGTTGGAAGACTCTTGTCTTGTAGACGAATCTATAGGTGGCGTAACAAGTGACGCTGTGCTGGTAACCCCTACTTGTGGCGTTGCTGAAAGAGGCAATAGGCCCGCATGGGGTGTAGACGCGAGGGATGATACTTGAATGTTGAGCACTACAGAGGCACTAAGGATACAACCAAAGACAAAGGCGGAAATGGCCAGCACGACAGATTGCGTGCTCGTCACTTTGGCCTCCTTCTTTTGTATGTAGATGCGCTTCATGGTGTGTGTGTGTGTCTCTCTCTCTCTCTTCCGTTCCAAGCAAGCACGAGAGAAAGCAAACAAACAAGCAAGCAATCACACTGAACAAGTGAAATGGGTCGTTGCTCGGAAGCGCAGCGTGTCTCAAGCAAAGGTGACTTTAAAGTACTGTAGACTAGTGGCCATGGTCATCGTCATCGTCTCGATCGTTGCGTTGTGTGTGATGTGTGTGAGTAGCGAGGAAGTTTCCGTTTCTGGACATACTGTAAATTACTCATTTTTGTCATGAATACATCATAGTCACAGGCTCACTCACTTTAACTGTACGCGCACAACACACAATAAAAAGCTCACGGCCACCGTTCGTTGCGTTTATACCATGATGAAAACCCCACCCCGGAACACCCCGCCCCGGCACTCTCACAACGGTAGATATGAGAGCTTGCAGGGTGCAACGCCCTCGACACGGAGGCTGCCATTACCCGTGTCCGTGACGCTGTATAACTTTAGCTCGGCGTCCATTTTCTCTTTTAAATCCGCGTCGTCGCTGCCACAGGACAAGTTTCGGCCCGTGCGCCACGAGTATTCCTCTAGCTTGCTCCATGCGGTCCGCCTCGAGCTGGTTGCTACCGTTAATGGTGATGACAGTGAGGAGGATGAAATAAAGCATACTGATGAGCGCATCAAAGACAAGCCAGAACGAAAGAAGGAACGCGTTTTGTTTTCTTCCGTCGACACTTCAAAGTCGGTCCGTCCCACTTGGCAACACTTGAACGAACACATTGTCCAGAACCATCACGGCAGCCAAGGATCTATTGATATGAACATGTACAAGACACTGGTGATTCGGCTTTCTATCGTAGACTCGGATGAACTGCCCAGTCCAAACCAAAACGCAAGCAACAACCACGACAGTCGGAGTGATGCTACATTATTGTCGGCCTCGTCGTCGTTACCCTTTTTCCAGCTTTCCATTCACCCTAGTAAAATGCTGCGAATCCCCAGTATACCATCCAAACTCCCTCTCAATACCGTCATTGTCCACTTTTCCGACGACTCCTACCGTATTGCACCACCGCTCTTTCAGCTCCTCAAGGATGGGGGCGCCCTTCCTCAAGTCCAAGAGTTTTCACGGTTTGACGACAATGTATTTTCCACGCTGGACCAAGTCACACCCGTTCGCAAGACTGCCAGCTTGCTGGAAACTGACGACGAGAGTCAAGCCACGCCGGTGCCTGGTCAGAATCGGAGTCTTCTGGACGACGACGATATTGCTGCTGCTGCTGCTGGTAATATTGCTACTGCTACGGCTACCATCGCTAGCACTTTGGTTGCCAAAACGCACAACGACGCTACCCATTGGTTGCTGACTGAAACGGCTCTTTCCGCTCAAGACTTGGATCGAGAACGGCAAATGCTGGAGTGCTTGATTGCGAAGGAAGAGGCCGCACTGCAACAAGAAATTGCCGCGTTGCAAGAATCCAAGGCGCTCTTGGAAACTAAAACGGCAGAGCTTTCGACCTTACAAGTGCAAAACAGTCAAGTACAAGAGGCCATTCAAGAGGAAGATATAGAAGCCAAGCGAGTCGATTTTGTATTGGAGGCTCAGCGCATCAAGCTCTTTACGGAATTGCGCAACATTTATCGAGTTACCGTGAATCCGGAACAGCGCTTTTTTATTCAAGGCCTAGAGATTCCGTTTGAGCTTTACGGTGGTTCTGTCATCGAAGAAGAAGTCTCGGCAGCGTTGGGGTATCTCGCACACTTGATTACCATGATGAGCAAGTATTTGGCCGTACAGATGCGCTATCGGATTTACTGCTTTTCGTCGCGGTCGGCCATTCAAGACGACCGTGGTGCGGCCTTTCCACTCTTTCAAGGACGGACTATTGAACGAGAGCAGCTCGAACACGGGGTGCGATTGCTGGATCGTAATGTTGAGTGCATGCTTCGAACCAGAGGAGCTCGGGTAGCTCCTAAGGCCCACGTACTGGCCAAGGTGAAACGTCTTTACGAGCATGTGATTGACGGCTATTAGGAGACGCACCAAAGCACCAATTTGTAGCTCAATATCCAAACCCCCTTCAGTACCCAAATTCATGTGCCAAGCCTTGGTGGACGCACTCAATAGACCTGACCTGCAGATTGATTCATGCTGCTGCGGAATCGTGGGTTCAGTTGGAGACTTGTTCCTTGCGTGTCTTGCACGTAATCGAGGACCTCTTGCGCTCTTGAAATGCAACATTCGACTGTCCCGACTGTTCCATCAAACTCCTGGTCCACCGTCACCAAAAGAAGCCAAACCATCACGCTACTAGACTAGAGCTCCTCGACGTTTGCTCTCTCAGTCGCGACTAAATGATCCGCGTCGCTCCGGCACACCGAAAGACCGCGCCAAGTCCATGACTTCCTTCATACAAGTTAACTCCGAGCAGGTGCTGACCAAGCGGCCATGGCTTTTTCGAGGATCTCGCCTGCAGTTCTTTCTGGGCTTCATCGTTCCCTAAGGAACATTTACCATTCATATCATGTCATTTTTCGTGGAAACTCTCTCTTGGGCGGCGTCAGTCAAGCCCTTAACCGGCCCTGGCGTTGTTGTGTAACCACTCATTTTCATTCCACAACCTTTTGACCGATGCAAAGAGATATATAGGGCTGAAAGGACGAGAGTTTCAACATTTGGTAGAAGATCATAATTGAACTTGTGGGGCCATGTTGCAGTCTCAGTATCTCAAGACGGATTAAAATGTGACTTCACTCTGCTGATATTTGGTGCCTCTGGTCTAGCGACTAGGCCGAGCCCTGTTGCGGAAAGTGAAATAGACTTTCAAGTCTCGGACAAGTGGCTGCTAGCGCTGGGATGCACGCTGGCAAGTGCACATACAAGCCTTGCCAGCGAATGAGACGAACAAGCAAGCAGCTTGAGTATACAATGGACCGACTCCTGCATTACTCGCTGAAAGTTGGCTGTTGGTGCCTGGTCTCAACGGCGCTTTCTCCCACGCCTCGCATTTTTTCCTAG
>Ga0307981_1004235_pt1 | contig 10200 bp, 6 predicted proteins | sample OrgLakmetagen987_FD_201849 | JGI IMG/M metagenome (GOLD analysis project Ga0307981, IMG submission 201849) | Saline water microbial communities from Organic Lake, Antarctica - #987 | ecosystem: Environmental > Aquatic > Non-marine Saline and Alkaline > Saline | place: Antarctica: Organic Lake... | reverse complement strand
TGATTTAATTTTATTAGATTTGAATAAATTATAAATTAAATATATACAATACAAAATTATAATTACTAATATAAAATCTATATTATTCATTATTATTATATAACTATTTTAGATTTTTATTTTTATAAAATTATTATTTTTATTATTTTTATTATTTTTATTATTTTTATTATTTTTATTATTTTTATTATTTTTATTATTTTTATTATTTAATAAAATAATAAAAATATTTTTGTTTTGAATAGAATAAATTAAATGATATAATCATATGTTGTATAATTATCATCTTCATCATCATCTGGAATTACATTTGCACTATTCATATGATCAATATCTAAACCTTCCATTTCTTGTTCTGTATCATAACGTTTTTTTTCTTCATCTGTTTCTTCATCAGTTTCTTTAATAATAACTGATTCTGTAATATTAGTTGCATAATCACCTAATTCTAACATATATGTAAAACGTTTAAGATCGTGTTTTTCTAATAAGAATTCGACATTATAATTATTAAATGATTCAATAAAGATATTAATTAACATAAAAGCAATATTTTTTTTATTAAATTTATTATCATTATAATCTAATAATTTGGTTAATTCTTTTAACATATAAAATAATAATAAATTACCACTTTTATCAAATATATTTAAATCTGGAGCATTAATAAATTTATTAGTAATATCAATATTAATTTTTTCACTATTGATTGGTTTAAAATAAATTGTATTTAAGATTTGTTCTGATTTTTTAAACACTCTATTTTTTTTATTTTTATCTTTTATTTCCATAGTTGTTAATATTGAACGATAACGATCTAATGGATCAATATTTTCTTGGTTATCAAATAATGATTTATCTTTATAGTCAAATTTAATTCTATAGATATTTCTTTGTAAATTTTTAATTAATTTTTTAATACGAATGGTTTTATTTCTTAAAATATTTGATACAATTGTATCAATAATTAATTTTTCTTTTTCTTTATTATCAATTAAATAATAGTCTTTTTGTAATTCTTTTATTTTATTTCTAATTTCTAAATTAATTGAATCATAACCAAATAAGTTTATCATTTCAGTAACACTATAATTTATTTTAATATATTTTTTAGCATCAACTAAAACATAATCTTTATTTTGTTCTTTAAAACCTAAAATTAATCTTGTTTGTAAATCATAATAAATATCTAAACGACCTTTTTCATAATTTGTATAATATAAAACATCACGTTTAAAAAATCCATGTTCTTTTTTAATAGTAATATTTTTATCTTTTAAGATTATATTTTTTGTATCATTGCCATATTGATCGTGATTAATTATATATGTTCGTTCTTTCAAAAATATATTTAGATTATTAATATTAGTATCTTTTCCTATTATTAATTCTAATTTATTAATAAAGTTTTCAATATAATTAGTATTTTTTGGATAAAGATCTTTTAATTCTGTATGAGCTGTTTTATATTCTTTATGTTTATCATTAATATTAGTTTTAATATCTTCAATTAATTTTTGTTCTTTGATAAATTTTTGTTCTTGTTCTTCTAAAAATAATTTATAAATTTTTACAATATTATTAGAATTATCTAAATGTTTAGGATCACATGATAAATTATTATTTTTTAATACATATTCAAAATTATCTTTTGAACATTTTAATTTTGTGATCTTTTTAATTTGATTAGTTTTATAATCATTTATTAAATTTAAACTTTCAAGAACATTATATTTTATATTTGAAGCTTTTTTATCAAATTCTTTAGAATAATATGATCCTTTATTGGGTATCCAATTATAAAATTCACCATTTTTAGAATTACTTAAATTATTAATAAAATTAAATTGCGGTAATTGAGTTTTTTTAACAGGAACATAAAAACGATTTGCTGTTGGTATTTTAAATTTATAATCTTGAGGTTGTTGATATTTATAAATACCAGATAATTTAATTGTATCAATTTTGATATTACTAAATTTCTTTTTATCTCCAACACTTACAATTTTACTATTAACTTTATCATTTAATCTATCTGTAATTGAATCATCTGAAAATAATTTTTGTAATTTGAATAAGAATTTATTACCGAAAATTTCATATTGATAATCTTTATCTTGATAACTATAAATTTCTAATAAACTATTTAATATATCTACGATTGTATGAACAACTATTTTTTGTGTTAATCTATTTATTTTTCCCTTTTTCTCTTTTATTTTTTCTTCATTTGTATTCCACATATTATATTTTAAAACAATACATGAAATAAAATATATCACATAACATAGAGTATTATAATTTGATATATTTTTAGTATCTTTTTTATTATTAGTAATAATTTTAATTTTATCAAATAAATCCACACCTATTTTTTTATAAAAATAATAATTACAAATTTTATTATCTCCAATCATTTGATTTATTTGAGATTCATTTAATTCGACTATCATAGAAATTATCATATAACTCAAAATATTATTTTGTTTAAAAGATTTGTAATAATCTTTCTCTTCACTTGTAAAAACATAAATACTATTTTCTAAATCAAAAATAAATAATCTTGTTAAATCTTCACTTATCGAATATAAACGACCTAAGTTTTGTTTGCGATTTTTAAATTTTGTTTTCATTGTTCTATTATGTAATAGAACAAAATCTATTGTTTGTTTTACTAATCGACGTCTAATACTTTTTGCTGAATTTGTTGAACCTGTATAATATGATAAATTCATTGCTGAACCCAAACGTTCTATAATTTTATCTAAATTTATAATTACTTGTCTATATTTTTCATATTTTGGTATTTCTTCTAAACGTGTATCTAATGTTGAAGTAAAAGATACAAAACTTCCGGTTGAACGATCATATACACCATCTGTAACATATTTATAAATTTCTAATTGTGTTGAACAACTTTTACATATATATTTACCATTAAATGATTCAATTAAATATTGTTGTATAAATTCAAATAATTTTTGATTAAAGTCAGATGGATTTTTTTTACGCATTGAATTAATTTTATCCCATGATATAAAATGTTGACATACTGTTTTTTGTGTATCTGTTCGATTGTCATCAATAATAATTTTATTATCGTGTTTAGTATCAACAACTAAATATTGAATTTTATTTTTATTTTTAATTTTATATTCTGGTAATTTTCTAACATCACCAAATAATCCTGGAAAATCATCATCTTTTTTATCATACTTGTTTTCTTCTTTTAAAGATTTTTTATAAATAATATGTTTTTCTAAATCAACAAAAGCTTGATTATCTTTATCTAATGGTATATATTTTTGTTCAATTTTATTTAATATTCGATAAGCTTTGTCAATAGAAAAATTTTTTAATTGGTCTATTTTTTGTATAACTAAACCTTTTACAATAGCTTGAATATCATCATAAAATTCGGAAATCATAGTTTTTATAATTTCATCATTATTTGAGGCATCAAATTTTTCGTATGTTTCCATTTTTACTCGATCTGTTTTTGTATCAAATAACCAATAAATAGCCTTTTTAAAATCTTTATTATTTTGTATTTTATGTTGTAAAAATTTTAAAGTGCTATAATAACCATTCTTAATTTTTTTATTATCTGTTGATAATGATTTTTTATTATCTATTGATAATGATTTTTTATTATCTATTGATAATGATTTAATATCTTCAATATCTTTTATTTTTAGACATTGTAATTTTTTAATCGCATGTGGAACTAATAGACCTACAATATTAACTGGTAATAATTCATTAGCAACACGATATTGAATATAAGTATTATTATTAATTTTTTTATCAATATTAACATAACGTATAGCATTAATTGTAGAATTAACTTTTAATGTAAAACCTTCTTTACTCATTTTATTAAAACTATGATAAGGATAAACACGATAATTTAATAAATCTTGAGCATATTCATGTGTTGAGATCATATGTTTTCCTAAATAATTTTCTAATTTTGAAATTATTTTTAAATCTTCATTATTATTTTTTAGAACGGCATTTCTATCACTTAATGGTTGATAATAAATATTTGTTTTATTATCTGTATTATTTGATTCTATTGCTTGTTCTATTTTTTTAATAATATATTTTAAACGAGTATTTTCCTTTTTATTATAAGTTTTAATTGGAGTTTGTGATTGTATATTTTTTTCATATGTTTCGGTATCTTTATGATATAATAAAAAGTCATCAACAATTGGTACAACAATTTTATGTTTTAATAATTTTTGTATTTTGTTTTCTTTATTAAAATTTATTAATTTAGAATCATCATATTGAGCTTTTAACATACTATAAATAATAGATTCAATTCCTTTACTAATTTCATCTTCATTTAATATATTTTCAATAGCTTGATAATCTATGTAATTTTCTGTTGGCATAACAATATCTATAAATGTAAATATTCCTTCTTGATTTTCTGCTTCTGATAATATACGATAAACTTCTTTCTTTTCATTATTAATATATAATTCATTAAAAATAATAGTTTTAATTATATTATGAGCTTGTTGTTTTTGATCATTTTTTAAATTTGTTAGAATAAAATTTTTAGAAATAAAATCTTGACCAATTTCATTTAAAAATTTTATAGTTCGCATATATCGATCATCTTTGGCAATACTTTTTATTCTACTTTGATCCATTACAATTAATTCTTTAATTTGTGTAATATAATCATAATAACGAATAACTAAAGAATTATTTTCACTATTAAAAAAATCATTAACTTTAAAATTAAATCCACTTTGATTTTTAGTAAATTCAATAGTATTATTTATAAATAATTCTTTTTTCCCTCCATAAAAGAAACCAATTGTTAAAAATAAATAAAAAGAAATATATCTTTTTAAAATTTGTAATATTCTATTTATATTATTTTTATTATTTACTATTTCTCTAATTTTTTTTTCATCTATTGTTTTTTGAAATTCAATTAATATTGAATTTATTAATTTTTGGTTTTTTACAAAATTATTATCTTTTAAGATTTTTTCAAAATTATTCTTCTTATTTGATAATATATTATAAAAATTGTCTAATGTTAAATCTATTAATTTATCAATCTTATTAATATACATTTAATTTTAGATTAACTATATTATTAAATAAGAAAAATAGTTTTTTGTTTAATCCATAAATTTAATAAAAAAATTGATTTTTTTATTATTAAACTTAAAGACTTAATATCTTATTTATTAATTACAACGATCAAATAAAACAATGGATTATACTTCTTTTACTCAATATATTAATACCATCAAGTCTCAAACACCTGAAATCTCTTATGATGATTTTATTAAAAACTTTGACGATCTAAAACTTAATATTAAGCATAAAGAAAATGATACTGGTACTCTTGTAATGTTTTATAATAATACATTTACACGATCAAAACAATCACCAATTGAACAATCTTGTAGATGCACTATTGTTGAAAAAAATACATTACATATTATTAGTGCTCAATATAATAACCTATTATACGATGATGATATTATTCGTGAATTAAAACATGAAAATATTAAATGGGATAATGTTGAAATTCAAAAATCTTATGAAGGTACTACAATTTTAGTATTTAATTATAATGATCAATGGTATACAACAACAAGACGATGTTTTGATGCTAATCTTTCTAAATGGAGTTCAAAAAAAACTCATTTAGAAATGTTTCATAATGCTATCAAAGATAAATTCACTTATGATGATCTTAATAAAAATTATTATTATACATTTATTTTACTAAATCATAATGATTCTTCTATTATTAATTATTCAAGTGATGATGAATATACAAATGTTATTCAAATTCAAACACAAAAAAAATACACTCACGAATATGTTGAACATGATTTAGATGTTCAAAAATCTGTAACTGTTTTATTCAAAGATCTTGATACTCTTTTAGAATATATTAAAATTGATAATGAATATTTTAGACAACATAATAAAATTAATTACGAAGGTTATATTATAAAATATAAAAAAGATGATTCTATTATTCATGGTAAAATTCAATATGATCAATATAAACAACTCACAGAACTAAAAAATAATAATCAAAATATTGATCAAATTTATTTAGAATTATATCAAAAAGATAAACTTCGAGAATTTTTACCTTATTTTACAAAATATACTAAAAATATTACTAATAGAATTAGTTCGTCGATGAAAACATTAGCAAAAGAAATTCTTAATATCTATCATCAAACACGTAATAAAAAAAATCCAGTTTTATATAATAATATCTCAAAATGTTATAAACAACATCTTTATAATATTCATGGATTATATATCAAAAAAAATAAACAAAATACCGAACACAATTTAGAAGAACAAAAAGATAATTCTATTTCAATTCACGATGTTTATCATTATCTAAAAAACCTATATCCAGGAGCTTTACGTAATGTTTTCAAATCACATTATGAAATGGTTCAAAATAAAGAACTTGTAGAATATCTTAATGGTGATTGTACATCATTAATTCTACAAAACTCTTTAATGTTTGAATTTGATTATAAAGATAAAGATCAAGTTCAAGAACAAACTCAAGAATAGAAATATTAAAAATTAAATATTAAAAATTAAATTTTTTTATTATAAAATAAAAAAATTTAATAAATTATTTATAAAGTTTTTTGATCACATTACTTAATTTATCAAAATCTTTAATAATTTGATCAACCGTTGAATATAAAACTTCAAGAGGTTTATTATTAGTTGTTAAAAGTTTAATAATAATTCTATCTTCTAATTGATCAGGTTTTGCATAACCAGAAAATTTTACTAATGGGTTATTTTGTAAGCTATCGTTAATAAGATTACCGATAGTATGTGTAATATTAAGAAATTCTAAAACAATATAATCAGAAGTTTCAACAGATTCATTTTTATAAGCTTGTTTAATATTTTCAACAGTTTCTTTTAAATTTTGTTGTATAATTTTACAAACTCTAATTAATATTTCATATTCATCTAATTGCCCCATTGATTCTATATATAAATTATAGTTATGTGGTTCTTCTTCATTTTTAGGATTAATTTCTTCAAAATAGCAATTAGAAACAGCTGAGAAAATATCATTTCTTTTACCAATACCTAAAACACCAGAGAGTCTACATTTGAAAACTTCATTTGGTCTTAATTTAAATAATAATAATGGTTCGATATGTTTAAATTTATCAACAACTTTTGTATTTTCATAAAATACAAAATCTTTAGATGTAATTGGTAAAAGATCTTTTGAAGTATTTGTTTTATTAATATATAATTCTAATTCCATGGTATCATCTTTATGTTTTTCTCTATCTGGATCATCAAAATTTACATTTTTCCAGTATTTTTCTTCTAATAATACAACAGAAGGTTTAACATTAAATATTGGAATTTGTGCTAAACGGTTTTTTAATTCATCATTATCAAAAACACTTGTATTTTCTTCTATATTAATTGATTCTTCAATAAACGCATAAGTAGGAACTAATTCTAATGCACCACGTCTAAGTGTATTAACAATAACATAATTAATATTTTTACCAGATAAATTTAAATGAAGTAAAGAATGTTTTAATTTATTAAATGATTGTTTTTTAATTTGTTTAATATTTAATTCAGACATCGTAACTATAATAAATTTTTATATTATTTAGTTTTATATAATATTTATTTATCAATTTTTTTACGTTTCGATAATATTTATTTTATTATTTTAATATAATATATGAATAATATAACTATTAATACATTATTTTATTCTCGTAAATGTAAAACATGTCAAGATTTATATATATTATTAAAAAATTATAATTTAATAAAATTATTTAATTGTATATCTGTCGATAATCTTAAAGATTATAGTTTTTTAAAAAAAAATAATATAACAATGGTTCCAACTATTATAGTACCATCTCAAAATAAATTTTACAAAGGTAGTGAAACATTTACTTATATCAATGAATTAAATTTTTTTAATAATTCAAAACATAATATAATTAAAAAAAATAATTCAAATAAATATGAATATGTTCAAGAAGAAATGAATGGAATATCCGATTCATATGCTTATACAAAATATGATAATCCCCAACCAAAATCTTTTGAATATAATAATACAGATAAAAAAAATATTATTTTCACAGCTCCAGAATTAAAAAATAAATTAACAGAAGATTATCAAAAAAAATTAGTCAAAGAACAAGAACATATTAGATCAATACAAGATGATCAATTAAAAGAAATTGCTAAAAACGAACAAATTAAAACTTATTTACTTGAAGATCAACGAAAACTTATTGAAGAACAAGAAAGAATTAGAAAAGATCCTAATCTAAAATATAATAAAAAATATAAACATTTATTAGATTAAAATATATAAAAAATATATTAATAATATTATATAATAAAACAATGTCCGCTACAGAAATTACTAATGATTTTAATGCAACATTAATTGAATATGTTAATAATATGTCTCAATTATTTCCAAATTCACTTCTTTCAGATAATACTGATTTAGTTGAATCAATGATTAAAAATTACCCAGATAAAATTATTGATCAATTTATGCTTTATGTTCTTCGTTATAAACCAGAAATTGATGAATCTAATGTTGATTTTCTTTTAAATCACGATTTTAATAAAGAAACTTATGGTGATGATTCAATTATTGGTTATATTTTTGAAGCTAAAACTATTTGGAATCAATTAACAAAAGATCAACAAGAAGGAACATTTTTAACATTACAAGTTCTATGTTATTATGCCGAACAACTATTTATTATAAAATATGATAAATAAAAATATTAAATAAAAAATTATAATAATTTACTTAAATAATTATAATTATACAATATTTATAAAAAATAACAATGGAAGGCTATTTCTCTCTTTATAAATCAAGTATTCAAACATTATTTAGCGAACTAAATCAATATTCACCAACAAAAGGTATTCAAAAGTTTTTTGAACTATTTGAAAATCCCGATTTTGATAATTCAAAACTAATTGGTATGATTCATTATGCTATAAATAAAGATAATCGTGAAGAACTTTTACTAAAAAGAAATCCAGAGCTTTTTAAAAATCAAGTAAAATTATTTCCTGGTGTTTATTTAAATAAAATCTTCCCAGAACTAAATGATGAACAACAAGATAGAGTTTTTCTTTTATTAACTCATACTTATGCGATTGTTGAATTAATGTTTCAAGAATCTCAAAAGACACCAATGGAAGAAAAAAAACGAGCAAATATTAATAAAATGTTAACTTATTTAGAAAATAATGATTTACAAATTAAAAAAGAATTTAATCCTTATGAGGGGATTGAATCTGATAGCACTGAAAATTTCGGTATTTCTGATATTTATTCTGAAAATAATAGTTTACCACAATCCGCAGTTGAAAAATCAAGTCTAATGCCTGTTGATATGGCTAAACTTAAAGAAGAACTTGCTAATATGACATCTGAAGATATTGAAGCCGCGACAAATAATATTAAAAATATGATTCCAAATATGGATAAAGATTCGGGTAAAGTTTTAAATTCTATGTTATCAAATATTAAAGATGAACTCGCTGATTTCGAATTTGATGAAAGTAATCCTTTCCAAAAAATTGAAGAAATTGCTAATAAAGTTTCTTCTAAACTCAAACAAGATAAAAACGCAAAAAATATTAATTGGAAAAAAATGATGGATTCAACACAAGATATGGTTAAGAATTTTAAAACTGGTAATGGTCAAGTAGATGAACAAATGCTAAATATGGCAACTATGATGATGAAAAATCCTGATATGATGAAAAATTTACAAAAATTTAATGGCAAATAATTAATTATTTAATTAAAAAAAATAATAAAAATATGATAATATGATTTTTATTTTATTGCGTATTAAAGATAATGATAATAATATTATTTATTTATATAAATGAATAATATTTTCAAAGTAATAAATTCAATAGATCTTAATGAAATATTAAATGATAATAAATTAAAATTAACATTAATAATGTTTGGTAATAAAAAATGTGTTATTTCACGTAAAATTAAACAAAAATTTATAGAATTATCTAAATTATATGATAATATGATTTTTATTTATGTTGATACAGACAAATTTAAAGATACTCATAACTTTTTAACTGATATTGTTGATACTCCACATTTTAGTT
>Ga0307981_1004230_pt1 | contig 10207 bp, 5 predicted proteins | sample OrgLakmetagen987_FD_201849 | JGI IMG/M metagenome (GOLD analysis project Ga0307981, IMG submission 201849) | Saline water microbial communities from Organic Lake, Antarctica - #987 | ecosystem: Environmental > Aquatic > Non-marine Saline and Alkaline > Saline | place: Antarctica: Organic Lake... | reverse complement strand
CGGATTACTCGCACAGACTCTAAAACGATAGACAATAGGTTTTACAAATAATCGTATTCCTTAGATTGTGATCTTATTTCTAATGAGAGAATGAACCACATTGACACCATCCAATCCATGACATCAGTTCCACGATCATGACAATTCCAGCTACAACCTGTAGGATTGAACATAGATCGCGACACGTTCCATGACTTCAGACTAAGATTGTGAAGCTACCAAGACCTGTAGATTCCAAGATAGATCGCGACATCTTCCATGACTTCAGCATGGCTTCTTCGCTGATCCAACTTGGTTCAACATGTAGAACACACTTGGCTACTCTTCAATGACGACCTCGCGAACATAGGTTACGTGGAACTGCGAGATGATGCGATGACGGTACCGCTTTGCTGCGACGGGTGGACAGACCGCGTTCCGCAAAGGGCGCCAACTTCAACTCTTAATGGCGATGGTGGAAGATAATCAGCAATCAGCAATCAGTATCCACCATAGGTTAGGCAGTAGACTAGACTAGACTCGACTAGACTAAACTGCGGTTCGTCGCATCCATCACAGTCACTTCTTGGACTCGGTCGAAGCGAACGTTCGGAAATTCCAAATCATGGACGACGGCGCTCATTTTATTGCCCTACTGCGTCACAATAGTTACTCGCGCACAGTCTGCAATGTGCGCATCTACCGTCGCCTGGGTGATGGGTCCAGCAGTCGGTCAAGGATTACACTCAACTGGCGACAGGCTATCATTGTTGCTTGCAAGAACATGGCGTGGCGACAAGAAAGCTACCCGGGGCTCTGCGTTGCTTGCCGCTACCGCTAATTATCTGTAAAGGTAACGCCAAAACGAGGCGTGTGGGGTTTGGATTGCAGCGGATTGCGGAATGCTGCTGCTGCTGCTGGAATGAAGGAGTACAAAGTCTTGAATGCAGGCTGGTTCAACACGTGGCTGGTCCAAAAGCACCAAAGGTAGCATCTACTGTTCGAATAGGGCGACAGTACGGTCCAGGTGTTGCGACCAAAATGGAATGGACGGTCCATTCGACACTCTGGTCTGTGCCGCTGCTATTGAAAGGTGCGCTGGAAACAATTAACATACTGGTATTGGGCGACGATACGATATACGATACAATTTACGATACGATGTATTCAAAGCCTAGCTAAGCCACCTGCAAGATATGTGTATGTATGTATATCCTATTTGGATGCGCAATGGACGGAGCAACAAAGTCAGTTGGCGGCATAATCAGAAAAGTTCGTGTCAAAACCCAAGGATTGAATGCGTGTTCCATCGGGACTGTGTTCCTGCCACGGCTGCTCATCATCTTCGTCATCCGACATGGATTCAGTTTGGTGCGACAAGTCGACCACGATCGAACCTTTCGTGGAGGCTTGCCGGACCCCACCGTAATTCTCAGAAACGAACTCCATTTGGTGCCTCTTGTTGCCGGTAATGGCCGCCACCATGTCGTTGTTGATCTTGAGCTGATGCAGGTGCGAAGCAACCGACGACGACCCGCAAAAGGCCAAGACCGTGTTCGAGTTGCGACGACTGGCAACCAGGTCGAGAGTGTGCTGCTCAATGATATCGCCCAAGCTGGCACGTTCAAAGAAAACGCAGTTGGAGAGTGACATGTTACGCAACTGGCACTGGAGCGACCGGACGGCCACTTCATCCTTGTCGGTCACGTAAATGGAGATGCGACAGGCGTCCCAAGCTCTCTCCTCGCCCCATAGGTAGACAAGATGCTCCCAGGTTTGGTTGATACCAGGGAGAATCTCCGACACGAGTGACGCGGAGCGACTGGTCCAGACAACCTCCAAACGCTCAAGTGTGGACGCGTTACGGCTGCTGCCGTTGTTCGTCCAAGACCGGTGGCGCGGCTTGACCGTCATACTCCAGACCCGAGCCGTCATGTAGCCTGCAACAAGGCAAAACGTGACAACGTCGACAGCGTTGAGCATTCCATCCCGTTTGTATATCCGAAACCAGTACCAGTTGGCAAAGGGCACAACGAGACAAATTGCCGTATCGATAAACGCTGCAAACTGACTCGCGTCCCATACAAAGAATGCCACAGCGGCAAAACAGAGCTGGAAAACGACTGTTAGCGCCATGAGGACTTGGACCATACCGTCGTACAGCTCGATAGTGATGGTGTTCCACGAAATGGTCAAGGCAATCAAGCTGACCCCAAATATTGGCATGACTGTGAGGAGTACCACGCCGTAGATGGAGCGGGTGGCATGGAGCGCGGAGCTCTGCATTGCTCTCAGGTTGTCACGAAGACGCATGTCATCGTTGCTGCTATCTTCCTGCAGAATGTCATGAAAGGCGACTCTGCTGCGGATACTCTCGGCTAATTGGTCTTTCCGAGAGACACGACGCCTGTTGCTGTGACGATCGTCTCGCGAGACATGAAGACAGGTGGACGCTGCGATTTTCTTGACCAAGGACGTCTTGCGATGCTCCAAGGCTCTCTCGACCTGCACTATCTTTCGTTGCTGTCGCTGAAGACAAGCGACGCGCATGCCAGGCTCGAGAGATGTTAGCTGGCGAACATGCTGCTTGAAGAGACTCAACACTGGGACGATACCTGTTCGAAAGTTGAAGGGGTGAGCAAGGAAGCAATGTATCGATCGCTGCGAGCGCTGTGAACTAAAAAAACTTACCAGTGCCGGTACCAAAAGCCAAGGCATGCGAATACTGATCGGTGTTTGCGATACTGGTACCGTACGGCCCCATCAGTTCAATATCGATTTGCGTGAGGGTACTTCCGACACGCTTGTCAAGTCTGCGCTTGATTTTCTGCCAGAGATGCCAAGTCCACGACGTTTCCTCGAAGACTTCAATGTAAAACTCGAGACAAGACGCGTCCGGTCCGGAAGCAATCGAAAAAGGATGCCAGCGCTGGTCGAGCTGAGTCATGCGAATGAAGGCGTACTGGCCAGGCTTGAAGTTGAAGAGGACGGGTCGTCGCATCTTGAGAATGACCATCTTAGTACCGGTGCAACCAGTGACGGCTGAGGATGATATCAGACGCGTGTGGTACCTATGATTGAGATACATCGCTGCCCTATCGCAGAGATAGAACAACAGTGTTGCCGAGACCCATGAGAATGTTTGGCTTCTCTGCCTCGAATGGTTTCGTTGCTTGATGTCGAACGTATGCGCGACTGTGATCACATACAACACGAACGCGAGATGGTGGACTGCGTAAAAGAGCTCGTAGGGAATCTTATGCCGATAGTGCGACGTAACCCCAAGGAGCAGAACAAAGGAGGCGATTGCGTACCCAGTCCACATGATCTCGGAGTTCAGTTTCTCGCAGTACTCTTGCTCACCGTCGATACAGAGCGTCCCGTAGAAAAAAAGGAAGGAAAGTGTGGCAAGGAGAACTATCACGACCATGGCAGTGCCACAAAAAATGTGGATCGTAAGCGCTTTGTTGAGGGGCACGAAACGATTGACTACCGTGTCGGATAGTGTCGAAATAGAGAATCTTGACATGGTCAGTGGTATCACGGCCATGTTCAGAAGGATAGCGTGTTTGGAACCATATACGAATGGAGGTGCGATGCGCTTGAGCCAATAATGAGCTTCGTCTTCAGACACAGAAGCCGCCTGCGACTCGTTCTTGATCATTGCAAAGTGACCTTTGCGGAAAGAAGTGTTGGAGAGAGAATGAATCGGTTGCTTAGTAATGGTAGGATATAGCGTGCATGCATAAACAATACAGGCTCACAAGCAGAGATTGACTCACCCCAAACAACTAACGTGCACACGCAATGGATCCACAAAAAGACAAGCAGCTTGCGATCGGCGTAAACACTGGTCACGAAACGAAAGAGACGCCCCGGACGGACGAGCTCCTTCGCCTTTCGGAAAAAAGCTAGCTCATCTTCCTTGTTAAGTGTCGGGCTCATGATGCGGTCGATCAACGATGCTCTTTTGGTGTCGAGAAAGATTTTTTATAAAATCTTCCTCTTGCATCTTCCTTTGATTTGAAGCTAGTTTCTTCGATGTGGCCTGTAAGCTCTTGTACCCATGTCTACGCATATGTCCAATCTACAGCAGCTAGTAACTGTGACTAACCGAATACATAGAACCAATCACGTTTTGGGCAGGCTAGAAGAAACGAGAACAAGATTGAAAGGAGGGGTTAGCCTTCGCTCTGAATAGCCAATCACAGTTGGGTCGATTCCTTCGACTGTAGCGTGAACCAATCAAAACGTTTCACTGGAAAGACCAGTCACAGATGGCGGAGCGTTTGCAAAGATTACCCGTCGTCACTACTGTATGTACGACTACGACTAAGCATACTGTACCAGGTACGACTAGAGTACGACTACGACTACGACTACAGACTACAGTACGACTACTGTGCAGTCTGTATTATTGGTTGTTTGATATTTGATTCTTTCGTGGAACTGGTACGTGGTTACTAGTACTATGTACTGTGTATGTGTGTGTGAGTGTGTGTGTATTGTCCTCCACGCACTGCACCGTGTCTTCGCCTTGAGTGAGTTCTTTATCAAACAGTGGTTCGGTATAGTCACTTGCAAGCCCACTCATGATTGACAATACAAGCAGCGACAGTAACAGCAGTAGCAACAATAACAACAGCAATGCGAATGGAGCGGACTAAGGGTTTTTTGTGAAGTGTTTCTGGCCAAATTTTCTTCGTAATTGATGAAAATGTGTCATCTTTCGGACAACGAGGCAGCGCAGACAGATTGATTGATTCATTATGAATCATAATCGAACGACAAACGACAAACGCCGAAGCCTTGCGATTGACAGCGAGACAGCGAAGCAAGCTCTTACAACCAAAGAAACCGTATACTGTATAACTGTCATGGAGGGCTCTACTACGCTCAACACGACGGAGGTTGAAAAGCTACAAGGTCTCTTTTGCGAAATCCGTGACCAACTCGCACAACAAGATGGTGAAGCTCTCAAAAAGTCGGCGCTGACGATCCTCACAGTCTCCAAGCCACAGCAGACCATGGATCTCCTGGCACCGCTGCTCTTTCGCGAGACGTCGGACGCGTCCAAGCTTGCCAGTCAGGAGGCCTTGTCGGTTTTGGGATTTTTAGTTCATATCGATAGTGCGGCCTACCTGAAACCGGCGTCGAGAGCCTTCAAAAAAGAAGCCGTCCGATTGACCACCTCGGAGCATCCCATGCACGTTTCACCAGAGTGTCTGCAGATTATCGTATCACAGCTCAGCGGGAATGACGTTGAAGTATCTGCCAACGCCACACAAGTCATGGTGGCTTGCTGTCGCAAGCTTGGACTAGACTTTTGCGATCCTGCCTTGCGTGCCATTGTTGACTCTTGGCAAAAACACTTTTACCAATCGAGTACGGATCGATCTCGAGCCAGTACAGTTTGCGTGCGCTGCGCTAGCTCGGTAGCCGAAATGGCTTGTTTGGAGGACGCTACTATGCGATCTGCCTTGCAGTGTGGAGCCTTTGACTTGCTGTTGGCCATGTCGGCGGACGACTCGGATCCTCTGTTGCAAATGTCGGCACTGGACTTGATTGAAAAGCTAGCCTTGGTCCGGCCCATGCACCACGAGCGAGCCAAATGGCTATTTAACGATACAGTTACACAGCCGTTGCTGGTCTTGGCGGGTGGAGCACCGGATACTGTCCCGGACGCCATTCTGGGCGGCCCAGCGCTGCGCGTCGTTGCCGCTCTCTGCAAACTGGGACACGGAGATTCCAGTCTGTTTGGACTCGGACAAGCCGACCTGATTCGAGGGTTTCACGGAGCATTGCACAACTTCCAAGTTTCTGGTGAACTTGATCGGTTGGCTTTGGTGGACGCTATTTCGTCTTTTGCCTCGGCTTCACCAGATGCTCTGGATCTTGTCATTAATGACCCAGTGACTCGACAAGCTTGGCTCTCGCTAAAGGTTGCCCAACCCAAGCTCAAATCAGCTATTCTGACTTCGGTGGCCATGGTGTTGGACCCCTCCAAAGAGCTGGATGCCAACGGTGATTCCATTAGCACCTTGACTGCTCCACCAAATGCCGCCACTATGAAACTCTACACTAGTGTTGGACGGACCAACGATAAGGAAACAACCGACCTTATTCTATCGATTGCTCGATCGCCGCTGCCAGAAGCTCGACTGGGCGCCTACACGATATTGATTGCAGTTGCCAAGCTTTCGGCAGGTGGTCAAGTGCTCTTTACGCATCCAGGCTTTTACGAGTGGTTGATGAGCCGGGAAGGCGAAACGACAAAGGAAGGACGCGAGGCTAAGTATACCTTGGTAGAAGTGATCGTCGGCAGTCAAGTAAAGGGACTGTTGGCGGACGAAATTGTCAAGAAACTGGAGCAGTATATAAAGCAAGGGCCGCATTATCTCAAGCCAATGGCATGGGAGGTGGCAACCGCGGAGCGGTGAGCAATTTGCGATAAGGCTGAAGACATTTACTACCGTACTACGATAGCTAGCAGAAGCCGTAGTTACAACAATATAGAGATTGTTTTGCATGCCTAGCCAAAGAGAGGGAGCGCAGGAAGGCTCGCTACACGAACTGTCTTATAACTCGAATCTTGTCGAGACCACACGTCAAAGCCGACTGAGTCGTCTTGAGCGTTGCAGCAAGTTCAGCCAGCGGGAGCAGCCCTTCATCCTCGTCTTCGTCCATCGGACCCCAAAGGACAGCAACGTCGCCAACTACCACAGTCGCGCCGACTCCTTCCTTTGCTTCCGCAGGCCCCAGTTCTACCATGAGCATATCCATACAAACGTTGCCCGCAAGCGGAAAAAGAGCGCCACGAATCGCCACCTTGCCAACTCCATTTCCAAGTTCACGTGGATACCCATCGGCGAATCCAACAGTAAGCGTTGCGATTCGTACGTCTCTCGGAGCGATATAAGCCCGATCGTAGCCCACGCTTTCGCCTTGCTTCAAGATAGCCACATGCCGAACCGAAGCTAGCAGCGATGAAACGGCCTTGAGTTGCGTAAAGGCTGGCCGTTGTCCATAAATTGCTCCACCAGTTCGAACGTAGCCTCGAGTGTGGGCATCCGGCTGCGTCAATATCTCGTTTGGGTCGAAGTGCGTCAGGTTGGTCGTCAACAAGGCCGCCGAGTTATCTGTACTGACGGTCGGAACCGAGATTCCCGCGCCACGAACTCGCTTCAACAAATCGATAAACTTGGAGATTTGAGAATTGGTGTAATCTGATTTGGAGTTGGCGTCTGCCATGTGCGTGCACATGCCATAAAACTCAATGGGAGCATGGCCGTGAATCTCGGCATCCAGTAGTTCTTGCAGTATTTCAATCATATCTCTTCGACCACTGTCGTCATCCTCCTTGATGGGATCTGTTCGGAAGCCAAGTCGTCCCATACCACTATCAACGAGGGCGTGCCAGCGTAGTCTCTTGCGATTCGTTACACTCGCGAGAGCGTTTCCAAAACCACTCAAAGCAACAGACGACGAGCACGCGGAATCTTCCTTGAAGACTTCATTGGCTCGAGCGACTGCCTGTTCCCGAACTCTCGAGTTCTTAGAGGCCGCTTCAATGCCGCAAAAGACTTGTCCCTTGTTTGGCGGCGGAGCCGGAGGTTTGGGCCTCAATTTTGGATCGGACGCGCCCGACACGGAACTCTCGGGGGAAGGAGCTCCACTTGATATTGCCGAACTCTTTCTGAACGTTGAAAATGACTGTGCCGCGTCAGTGGCGGCCTTTTGGCTCATGAGGAGCGCTCGCACTTCCTTGGCCAGATCTTGGCCCGACACGTTTCCCAAGGTGGAAGAAGGATGGCGTAATACCTTCTTGTCGGCAATTCCGGAAGGATCCGATACGGTAGCACAATGATCTTGTTTTTTCTCCTCTACCATTTTGGCGGTTGAAGTAATGTACGGGTCACGAGGTGCCAAGGGTGTGGTTAGCGCCAATGCCTTTGCTTCCATGGCGGCCCGTTCCACTTGCGTCCGCTTTCGCTCCCCATCGTTAGCCAACCACTCTAGCAACGCGGTTGCAACTTCCGGGCCCGACACCATGACTTCGACTCCGTGATGATAGTAATCATCAAAGCATCTCGGATAGCCAACAGGAGGTCCGAGAACCAGAATTCGAATCATACTAGGCCGCATGACTCTGGCTGCTGCTTCCGAGTCTGACGAGTCTGAACCCGCTTGACTCGCCAGGGTGGTTCCCACGTGCGAGTGCACATCCGAGATTCCGACATTGTAAAAGTGCGAAGCTAGGTTCTTGGTCCATCTACCGGGCGGGTTATTCTCAAAAGCTCTCCGGAGAGCAATGGCTTCTTCCAGGGTAGCAACCGCGAAGGAATCGGCACCGCAGCGATCCGCCAAATGCAGGGCAGTAGCAATTGCGCCGTGACCGTATCCATCGGCCTTGACAACGACGATAACGGAACAGCGCTGTCGATTGGCAGCGGACTCAACGCAGGCAAAGTTGTGTTGCAAGGCGGAAAGTCGAATGCGATGAATGGCTCGCTGGTTTGGATCGGGCGGAGGAGGAACAGCGCCTCGTTGTAAATTGGGAACGACAATGGTATCTGTGGGACGCATGGGTGTTCTATTCGACGTGGTTGCAGTAGCAGCGGATGCGGATGCGACGCTGGTTGCGGTAGGTACCACGCTCAAGGAGCCTTTTGGCGTTCCGATTGCACTAGCAATTGCAATTGCAATAGGAGATTCTGTCATGATGGTCGTGATAGAGACGATGATGATGCGACGGGTAATGGGCTACTGACTCTCACACTGGCTCTCTCAATCTCTCTTACTGCTGTACCGATTCGGGGTATTGCGAATGTAGGGATTGGTTGGTGCAGCGTCTCCAACGTGTCCTTAAGCCTCTCTCCCAAAGGCTCTCTAGTGTATCGGTATACTTTTCTATCTCTATGGGGTTGTTTTCGTTCACAGAGGTCGAGGTCGAGGTTCCGTCTTCGGTCGTCTTTTTCGTCCTTCGTTGCTTCGTCACGATCGTCGCAGTCATCGTCATCGATCATCGATCTAAAGACTAACACGTACAGTACGTCCGTTACACGCTCAAGTCATTCGACAGCATTTCGCGCCAAAACTATGCAGTCCCTCTCCCATGCATTTCACCATTCGATAAGTACAATACGACTATGCGCGGTACTGTCACCGGTACATATTATTATACTCGTATCCATTGTTCACCATGGGATCTCGCGATAAGGACGGGTTGCCGGCAGAAGGAACTTGCGACTTGGTCCCAGACGCGACAGCTACGGAGACGTCTCGAGACCAAATCAATGAAGATACCGTCAATAACGAGACTGTGGCTGTCGATAACGATAACGACAACGACATTTGGGCCACCACGCAAGGATACACGCCACTCGCGGATCTCCACGGTGGTGCTGCTCTCTTTCACGTAGGACCAGGAGCTTCGGACAATGACAATGACAATAACGATGAAGAACCAATATTTGCGTCCCATGCTGGAGCCTTTTTTGCCGACATGTCGGCCTTCGGGCCATCCAACGACAACAACAACAACGACGACAACAACAACGACGACAACAACAACGACGACAACGACAACAACAATACAGACTTTCGCCAGATTGCGGGACAGGCGTTATCCTCATTAGAAGACGATTATCGAATGACTGTACAGGGAGAGAACCAAAAGTCCGCATTGGAACTAGTAGCGGCACCACCCGTCTTGCTCACATCCGACGACGATGCCAAGTTTGCAAAAGCCCTCTTTGACACGTCGCGTCCAAACGATGCCCCGGCAGAGTCGTACTCTACCAACCCTGTCATACTGCCAACAAAGGATCTTCCAGATATTGACGCCGAAGCGGTACGACGCGCCGTGCAAGCCATCAACCTTCGCGACCCAGTATTGACCAATAATTTCAGTAGCTGGGAGCAAGCGCAAAAGCAAGCGAGTGCCGTGGCACCACGCTTACATGCCATTATTCCTCAAACATCACTCTCGGCCTTTCGAAAACGCACCAACAAGGCAGTCAACGCAACCGCTAACTTGACTCGAGCTGCCTGTATCGCAGAAGCACTGCACAGACTCGATCTACTAAAGAGTCAAGACAATCTTTGCATTCACGTCATTGGCTGCGACCACGTTGAATGTCAATCCGTTGAGCGCACCAGACACTATTTTGGGTTTCTAGCTCGATGGATTGCGGCCCATGCCGAGTCTCCGCGTCATTTGCAGCTG
>Ga0307981_1004224_pt1 | contig 10219 bp, 11 predicted proteins | sample OrgLakmetagen987_FD_201849 | JGI IMG/M metagenome (GOLD analysis project Ga0307981, IMG submission 201849) | Saline water microbial communities from Organic Lake, Antarctica - #987 | ecosystem: Environmental > Aquatic > Non-marine Saline and Alkaline > Saline | place: Antarctica: Organic Lake... | reverse complement strand
ATTTCATACAAATAATTATCCTCCCCCAAACTAAGAAATGTAAAAATCTGCTTAAAAACAGCCAATCGCTTTCACCAAACATGATGTTCAATAAGCATCAATAATTTCACCTTCACAAATGCTCCTTCGACATCCTCCTTATTTCCATTCCAAACCACCAAAGGGTCCACTTTTAGAAAATGCATTGTTCTGCGGTGCCCCCGATCTTGCTCCACCTCCAGCCAATGGATTTCCATACGAAGCAGGAGCAGGAGCGGCTGCAGGAACAGGCGCACTCACTGGAGGAGTGGATGTCGCCTGAACAGGCTGTGAAGTCATTCCCATAAAATCATCATGACTCGAGTTATTCGCCGAAGATCCCGAATTATAAGTGGGCCCGTTCATATCCAAAAGGCTTCCTTCACCACGTTGCAGTTGCGCCGCTGCAGGGACATCCAAAAGATTTCCTTCGCTGGAGGAGGACGAAGATGGATGTTCGTCAAAAACTCCCAAAAGGTTATCTGCTGGGACTCGGACTTGTGCAGGACGCTGCTGCTGCTGGGGAGGTTGTTGCGTTGTGCGTTGGGGAGGTGCAGCGCCCTGTTGTGCTCTTCTTTGCGCGTGAGCTGATACAGGTGCTGCCGCAGCTGGAGCATGGAACTCATCATCCTCATCATCGTCGTCCATGTTTATCCTTGTTACTTTGGCGAATATGGTGTTCCTCCATACGCCTACGTGTTGGCTATCGCCGACACAATCCATCCATACTGAAACTGCTCCCTTTTCCCTATCTGTTCCGGGGATCAGGGGTGCTTTGAAGCGGAAATGATACTTGCCCGGCATTGGGAAGGAGTCTTTGATGTCTTTTAAGCGTGGGGAGAAACCACTTTGGACCGGTTTCGACATTAGGAAGATGTTGGGATGATCCTCCGAATCTCCATCTTCTGGAACGAAATAACTAAGAGCATGGAATGGAAAGTTTCATATTAGTCAATGCCGTTAATGGAAGTTCGATATAATATCCATGTGTGATCAAGAGCCATAGTTCTGTTGAAACAGTGGATTTCGCCTGCAAAGAAACACCTTTTGAGTGCCCCAGAACTTACCGAATAGTGGTCATCGTTTGATATTGATTGCACTTGTACGAAAAATAGTTGGATTGATAATACTTTTTCTTCTATTCTTGTCTGTTGTGGACTGTTGACTACTGTTGACTTTTGATCCAAGGTTGATCTGTGATTTGCTCTCTGCTCTCTGCTCTTTGTTGCCGCCGCCGCCTGTCTCCGCATTTGCATGCGAATGCTGCATTGCGTGCTGGTCAAAATTCCAATTTTCAACGGTTCTTTTAACCCTACACACAAAACCCACTATTACGTGTAGTTTTTTATTGACAGAGTAAACATCTTTGATGGATATATGGGCGTCAATGTAAACAAAACTAGACGCAACTTATTAATTATTCAATGTAGGTGGTACATCGCTATCGTTATATTCTTGGAAGCAAGCTAAATCTGCTGTGGGATGCAAATCACACCACTTTTTGATAGGCTGCTGCGCCTTTATTGTTTTTACATGGATTCATTATTTTTCTTAACGCGTTCGCTTGCTCAGAGCAAGGTCTTAGTTGCTAAGTAGCCTTTTACGTGGTGCAATACTGCAAAAACACTATCGAACTCCTATAACAAACGCCGAGACAGGCGTTTCTCTCTCTAGCCATCAACAATATAACTAAGTCGAGGCATACCATTTTCCCATTCTTCCTTGGCAAGGATTGAAACATGTCAAAGTTAATATGTTAGTCTAATCCTAAATTACGCGTTGTATGACCGATCTTTGCATGCCAAAACGATAATCTTTCTGAGCTCTTAGGCTACAATCTCTGGATTTAATGGCATTCCGTCTTCCTTCCTTTGAGTTCGAAATCCTTCTTCCCCTGCCTCATAGATCTCACCTTGAAAACCGACTTCCCTGTTTTTCACATCATCCGCTCCTTCGGTCTCCTGGGCTCTCGCCATCTTGACAAACCTCGCAGTTGGCCTATTATACGCAACATCCAATTCAGAATCACCTGGAGCAGCCCATAGCTCTAAAAGCCCGTTCTTATCAAACAATTCCAACGGCCTTAGTCTCGCACTATGCTCTTCAATCAAAGGATACTGCCTCGCTACAGCTTTTGCGAGAGAGACATCTGAAATTCTAGCAACCTTGCCTGCAAACCAAAAGACATCAGTGTCTGGATCACGAGCAAAGATATCATTTGTCATTTCTGGACCTCCAGCAGTTCGAATTGCCTTGCAGTTACTGTATTGCCTTTTCAGATTGAATTCATTGTATTTCATATCTTTGGGGATGGGGGGTCCTAGCCATTCAGGTATTTCGACTTCATCGTCCTCGTCAACGAGGTCATCCCATTTATCGTATAATGATGTAGATATTTTGCGTCGGTGTGCAGGGACAAATGTCGAGGCGACGACTTCAGCAGTAATACCGGGAAGGAGGGATCCATTGTTGGTATTTTTGGTTCCTCCAATTGTAAACGCATAGGATTGAAAGCAACTAAGTGCTAGGAGGTATATTGTCAAAATGACATTGATCATCTTTCTAATTCTCCAAGCGATGAAGTGGTCACGACGCAAACCGATAAAAGTGTAGAAGTTATACTTTTAGTAGGTGGTGGTGAGACGTGCTAAAGTGATGTCGAGAGTCGAGAGTCGCGAGGCGTCGCGAGTAGTCGACGATCGACGATCGACGATCGGCCAGGAAGAAGGAGGAGGAGCGAGTGTTGAATGAGAATGAAGAATGAGTGTATCAATCGAATAAATAGCCTGTAACCATAAATAGTGGAACACATCAAATGGCCTGTAATCGAACTACGCAAAAAAGAATGTTGTGACTCATAAAATGTCATTAAAACTCAGATAAAAACAGGACAATTCGTACGAATCATTACACGTGCAAAATGCAACACCAAACACCACCAGGCATCAACAGTTGAAACAAAGAAACTACCTCTCGTACTATCGACTACCACCTATTACACAAACAGAACATAACCAAGTAAACACCATGTCCTCTACAGAAACAACAGGAGTCCCTGATAAAGATCAGTACTTGGAGCCAATTCAAATAATACAATTATCAGGGTTTATAGTAGGGATGATACTTCTTCTCTATCTACTACGAAATGTCATCAACATTATCGTCATTGATGTTTGCATTCTTGGCGATTGCACTGCACTGAAAAAATTATTATGCTGTACGAAAAGAGATGGCGATGGAGCCGGTAATGGATCAAGGCGATTGAGAAGTCAAGATGCCGGTGACCTTCAAACCATTGGTGCCTTTACGGATCCTGTGGCATATTTATACAATGATACTGTGAGTGAACTAACTTACTTCATGCTCTCATTTTTTGTGGTTATAGTCATATGCCTTAGATGGACTAGCTAGATACCATTTGCAAAATTATCATTTCTAACTATGAGACGTTTAGATGGAGGAGGAAAAACGAACACAATTTTTAGATGTTATCACAGACACCGAGGTAAGTTGTTTTAGCAATTTCAATTTGATTTCATGCTGTTTGTGAAACTCAAACTTTGTGCATTCGCAGCTTATATTGATATCGAAACAAAGCAATACCACACATTTTGAAGGAATTGACCCCATCGGAGAGGACGAAATAGAGGAGAATGTGGTCGACAATGATGAAGAATCCAACATCAAAGAACACAAACATAAAAGCATAGCAGAGGAAGAACAAGCGTGTTGTTCCATCTGCCTGCAAGAACTTGACAGCGATGAATGCAAAATAAGAAAATGCAAGCATGCCTTTCACAAAGCATGTATCAAGTCATGGATATCAAGAAGCTTGAGTTGTCCCGTTTGCAGAGAAGATATGATAACAAGAGATAGGCTACTTGGTTATATGTCGTCAAATCAGCACTTGATGGATATGGAAGCATCGTAATATAGTTGTCACAAACACCGCTGGCGTCCCTAATGTAATTTTTATAACATACAACATACCAAATCTTGACTCTACGCCCTATGCCAGCCTATGCCCGTTATCAGCCAGCTGTATTTTCGTATCGAAAATTCCACAATTTTTCCCGAGCGATCGGACTAGGTACGGACTACCCATACCCTGCTGGTCCCTTTTAGCTCTTTCTTATCTCTTCCTCCCCATCTCTTTTCCGAAACTTAGGAGCTCCAGGTGCCAGGTGAGTCTATTTTACACAAACAAACTGAAACAAAACACAAAACATAACCAACTAAACACCATGGACAAATATCTTCAAATTTTCTTATATATATCAGGGTTTATAGTAGGGATGATACTTCTTCTCTACCTACTTCCAAAAGCCAATTGTTATGAATATGATGTTGAAGCTGAGCGTTGTATTCTTGGCGATTGCACTGCACTGAAAAATTTAATCTGCTGCATGAAAAGAGATGGCGATGGAGCAGGTATTGGACCAAGGCGATTGAGAAGTCGAGATGCCGTTGACCTTCAAACTATTGGTGCCTTTACGATTGGTGCCTTGACGGATCCTGTGGCATATTTATACAATGATACTGTGAGTGGACTGACTTCATACTTTACTTTTTTGTGGTTATAGTCATATGACTTAGATGGACTAGCTAGATACCATTTGCAAAATTATCATTTCTAACTATTAGACGTTTAGATGGGGGAGGAAAAACGAACACAACTTTTAGATGTTATCATAGACACAGAGGTATGTTGTTTTAGCAATTTCAATTTGATTTCATGCTGTTTGTTAAACTCAAACTTTGTGCATTCGCAGCTTGTTAGGGTTAGGAAACAAAGCAATACCACACAGCTCAAAGGAATTGACTCCAGCGGAGAATGCTGTTTGCGAAACTCAAACTTTGTGCATTCGCAGCTTGTTAGGGTTAGGAAACAAAGGAATACCACACAGCTCAAAGGAATTGACCCCAGCGGAGAGGACGAAATAGAAGAGAATGTGGTCGACAATGATGAAGAATCCAACATCAAAGAACACAAACATAAAAGCATAGCAGAGGAAGATCAAGCGTGTTGTTCCATTTGTCTGCAAGAACTTGACAGCGACGAATGCAAGATAAGAAAATGCAAGCATGCCTTTCACAAAGCATGTATCAAGTCATGGATATCAAGAAGCTTGAGTTGTCCCGTTTGCAGAGAAGATATGATAACAAGAGATAAGCTACTAGCTTATATGTTTTCCTTTCACTTGATGGATATGGAAGCATCGTAATATAGATGTCACAAACACCGCTGGCGTTCCAAATGTAATTTTAATGATATACTAAATCTTTATTTAAAACTCTGAGCCGATTCGAACAGGATCTTATCGATCCTCATCCTCGTCAAATGTAAACCCAACAAACGTGTGTTCGTTCAATTCTTCTTCTGCCTCTGCTTCATCACTGGAATAGTCCTCGTTCTCGACATCCACAGAATGAACAGCAGACCGAGTGAATGTCTGATCAAAATTAGCAGTTGCTGCATCCAATTCGGACGAATGCATTTGTCCATGTTTGGATCGAAGGATATCTTCTCCCGTAGTATCACCTGCATCTACCTGTTCCGATGATTTCCACCCTTCACATGGTCGTATTGGAGGCTCAACTCTTCTATATATGACTTCTCTGAAATCCAAACTGCGGAAGAAGTCATGTCCCATGGCCGAACGTGGACCTCGTACTCCTAATCGCCGTCTAGGGTCACGCTGTAGGAGAGCTATAATGCACGAACTCACTTGCGGAGAGAAAGATGATGGAATTTGTAACGGAGCACTTCTCAGCCTTTGATAAAGTAAGTTTCTATCGGTTGTGTACCATGGCGGAAGACCCGACATCATTTCATAAGTCAGCATTCCGAGTCCCCAGTAGTCTGCACAAAATCCGTGGCCTAAATTCAGCAAAATCTCTGGTGCCATATATTCTGGAGTACCACACATGGAAGTAGCCCCTTTGTATGGGTGACGGATGCCAGATTTCGCAAGTCCAAAATCACCAAGCTTCACATGACCCTCCGAGTCCAAGAGCACATTCTCTGGTTTCAAATCGCGGTAAATGATTCCTTTGGAATGTAAGTGAGCCAGGGCTAACAACAATTCGGCCGCATAGAATCTTGTCCATTGCTCCGGGAAACGCCGATACCGAGATAAGTGGAAGAAAAGTTCTCCGCCTGCACAATAATCCAATACCAAAAATAGCTTGTCATCAGTCTGGAATGCAAAGTGTAATTTCATGATAAAAGGATGATCAACAACGGAGAGAACTCTGCGTTCTGTCCGTGTTCTCTCTATTTGACCTCGTTTCAATAAATGCATCTTTTTCAAAATCTTCATTGCGAATAACCCATCCTTTTCTACTCCTCGTCGTTTCTGGACAAGGATTACCTTACCAAATGAACCTTTTCCTAGTACTCTGAGTAGCGGTAGAAACATTGGTAAATTTGGTTTTTCATATTCGCCGCGATCGCTATTTTGGTTGGAGTCTGCAGTGTCCCATTGGAACCCATTATCTCCTTGTTGAAGTTCGGAATTGCATCTTTCAGATATTATCATCCTCGCCATGTCGTCAGCTGAATGAGACTGCTGTATGCTATCTTGTTTAGATGTTGATGTCTGACTTTTAGCATGAGGTAAATTAGATAACATTGGCGACGAACTCGAATGGGCTCCATCCATTCCTGGTCTCTGAAGTTGGTGCAAGGCTGGGCTTGACATGGACGTCGCAGGCCCGCTAAGCGCCGACCAGGCGACTTCAGCATCGGAAGTATCCACATCCCGCTCATCATCATCTCTATGATCTTCGTCTGATTCTGTATCTTCCTCCCATGCTTTATTCCATTGGTCTTCGTCCCCCTTGACATGCTTTTTCCTTGGCGGCGTGCTTGAACTATTTTTCTGTTGCGTCGTCATTCCATTTATTTGTCTAGTCTCGTCACCATGATGTTGGGGTATTTGTTGCGAGTCAGTGAACTGTTCATGTTGGGCTCGGTGTTGCATAATATGTTGCCTCTTTTCTCGCTCTTTTTGGATTTTCTTCTGAACCTTTTCTTTTTGCCGTTGAACTCCTTCTTTCCCCTTTATAATCTTTTGCTGCGCCGATGACATGAATTGTTTAGCGCTAGCTGTAGCTGCATGCTGGGCATCGGAAGGTGGAGAAGACATACGATTCTTTAAGAACGCCTTTATCTTTTTGCTATTTTGTTTTGGGGCTTTATTGTTGATGCTTCCATTGCTGGGTGCGCTTGTAGCAGAGTCTGACCATTCGTCATCATGAGGGTTGATCCCTTTATTAGAGCTAAATCTCTTCGATTTTCCACCGCTGGTTCCTCCATCTTCGCCAGCTTGTTGCTGGTTTGGTAGAGATGTCTCGTTCCCCATACGTTTATTGTGGTTGATGCAACAGGTGCTGCGAGGAGGCAAACACTTCTTTCTCAAAGTAGCAACGGTAGTTTTGACAAGATTGACTAGCTAGCTAGATTGCTATGAGGTGCAGTATTATTTGTACGAATCTTTATCTGTAACTGTACTGTAACTAAATGCAGTCTCAGTTCTGAACTCAAGAAACAACTGGCCTCAATTATCTATCACAAATTTAGTTCGTCACAAAAGGGTCGTTTGAGCCACCAAAACTGTGGAATGAGCTTTCTGCCTTTGATGGTTGTTGTCGGAGCGTCCCACTGGATGATGTGTGCGTGTGTGGATACAGTACTTTGAACTCTGTGTGTGGGTTGTCACGAAAAGAAAGAATAACCTCGAATAACCAGGAATAACGGCACGAACTGCCGAGGAGAGTGATCTCACGGACTGTCTGTCCAGTGATCTGGCTAATGTAGCTCTTTAAATGCATACCCTCCTCTCAATCTCCACCCCAACGAAAAAAATGGACTCTTCTTCTACACAAAAATAAGACCAATGCTGTAAAACCATAAAAAATAACAGGACATCATCACAATCACATTGTTAGTTATTACAGATTGATCGATTCATCTATCTTCGAATGTGAATCCAACAAAGCTATTGGCAGTCAGCTCCTCCCTATGACTCGAGCTGCAATCACCATCTGAATAATCATCATCATCTCCAAAATCTTGAGATGTATAGGAATCCAAGGTCATTCTCGTGAACGCCTCGTCAAAGTTGGCTGTGGCAGCGTCAACTTCATCCGATTCCATAGTCTCCATACTGGTATTGATATTTTGCTTGGGACTAGCAAATAATCCCATTATTTTGTTCTTTTTTGGTTTATGAGGTTCCGGAGGTTTCCATCCTTCACAGGGACGTATTGGGGTCAGTATCCTCCGTTGTTCCACTAACTTGAAATCCAAACGTCTAAAGAAACCATGGACTTTCACACTATGTGCACCCCGTACACCAAGGCGTTGGTGCGGACTCCGATTCAGTAGAGAAGCTATGAAATTCACGAGATGAGGCGAGAACTCAATATTATTCGGAAATGATAGAGGAGCCCTCAACAAGCGCTTGAATATTTTGCTCCGATCTTCAGTATACCACGGCGGAAGACCCGTCATCATTTCATAAGTCACCATTCCCAGACCCCAATAGTCCACAGTGAACCCATGCCCCATCTTCTTAATAACTTCCGGCGCCATGTATTCAGGTGTACCAACCCTCGACCTGGCCCCTTCGAAAGGATGGCGAATGTGCGACTTGGCAAGTCCAAAATCCCCCAGCTTGACATGCCCAGATGAATCCAACAGAATATTCTCTGGTTTGAGATCCCGATATATTATCCCCTTCGAATGCAGATGCTCCAGCGCCAGCAACAGCTCCGCAGTATAAAATCTAGTCCACCCTTCCGAAAACCTCTTGTGCCGCGATAGATGGAAGAAAAGTTCTCCCCCTGCACAATAGTCGAGAACAAGGAATAATCTATCTTCGGTTTGGAAGGCAAAGTGCAGCTTCATAATGAACGGATGGTCGACAATGGAGAGGACTTTGCGTTCTGTCCGTGTCCGCGAAATTTGTTGTTTCTTGAGCAGGTGCGTTTTCCGCAGGATTTTCATGGCAAATAGTTGCCCCTTTTCTTCCCCCGACTGTTTTTGAGTGAGAATCACCTATTCCATGAAGAAAACAATAAATATATATAAATACACATGTGTGAGATCCGCATATATTGCATGGAGAATAATGTAGTACCACCCCCTGTAATGTACGATGTACAATGTACAACGCATGCATCCGTGCGCTAATGAATTCAATCTCACCTTTCCAAAAGATCCCTTGCCCAAAACCCTCAACTGACAAAACATTTCTAACCGAGGTTTGGAATACCCAACATCAACAATGTCTCTTCCGCTCTCCCACTTGACTGCATCTAGGCCCCGTGTCAATTCATTATCGACCTGTCTCGATAAATCAGAATTGAGTCTCTCCCTCGGCTCCCCATTCAGATTCTCATCTTCTTCATCAGAGGTGGATGCGGAATCTTCATCCCAGGCATTCTGCCATTGATCTCTTGACGATCCTGAACGTTCGAGTTCCAATTTGATGCTCCTCGTCCTGAGCCGATTAGTCCGAGGGGGATGATCCTGCTGCAGCGATTTCTCTGCCGCGTCGTGCATCCCTTCCGATTCGATGGTGTGGACCTGATTCATTTTCAGCAGGCCTGATCCTCCTCCTTTGGATTTGGCCTGCTGATATTTGAGTTTTTGCTGAAGATTGTGTTTTCTCTCTTCATCTTGATGATGTTTGAGTACAGTAGTCGAGCCGCAGGTGCAAATTTGTTGTTCTTCAATATTGAGGGTGCGCATTGATACAGCAGTCATTTCATCGAATGTGCATTGTGTCGCATGCGTCGGATTCCGGACTATTCTAAGTTTTGATGAGGTCTCCTGATTTTGCTGCATATCACTACTGGTACTACTGTTGTGGGGAGATGGTTTGATAATATCGGTAACTGCATCCGATTGGGCAGACATGGTATCATTCGATGCTGCATGGTCATTTGGGGCGGAGTTTGAGTTCCCCATTGTGAGTGTTCGGTGTATTGTTTGTTGGGTGTTGCAACAGGGTTTGGTTGGGTTGCGGTAACCTAGTTATTGCTAAATAGTGGTGATTGAATATTTAGGGTCCTTCCAGTGTGCTATTGCAGTTAGTACTTAATTCCGATGAATGATTGGTATAATGACTAATTAATTGATACTGTAGACTGTCGTGCGTAGAATGTATGTGTGTAGTCACGATTTCGACTT
>Ga0307981_1004223_pt1 | contig 10220 bp, 10 predicted proteins | sample OrgLakmetagen987_FD_201849 | JGI IMG/M metagenome (GOLD analysis project Ga0307981, IMG submission 201849) | Saline water microbial communities from Organic Lake, Antarctica - #987 | ecosystem: Environmental > Aquatic > Non-marine Saline and Alkaline > Saline | place: Antarctica: Organic Lake... | reverse complement strand
GTCGACGACCCGCTCTGGGCTGCCCCCAACCTGATCATCACACCGCACAACTCGGGCTCCACCGACGGGACGCGCCGTCGCGCGGACGAGGTGTTTCTCGACAATCTCGCCCGATGGATCGCCGGGGAGCAGTTCCCGAACGAGGTCTGAGATCGCTCGACACGGATACGTTGCTCGAACATGGAGCGAACTCACCCGATCGGCACACCTGGATCACCGTGGGGCGACACCGAGCGGCGGGAATGGTTCGAGACGCGCTCGGTTCGCCGGACGTACCGAGACGACGTCCTCGACGTCCTCGATGCGCTCGACCCGTCGTTCGAGGTCGACTCGTACGGTGCACTCCCGCTCGACGTCGAGCGCTACCCGCTGATGGCGGTGACGGTTCGCTCGACGACCGAGGACTCGCCGTGGGTACTCGTCACCGGAGGCGTGCACGGGTACGAGACCAGCGGGGTCCACGGCGCCCTGGAGTTCCTCCGTTCGGGTGCGGCGGAATACCGCGACCGGGTGAATCTGGTCGTCGCGCCCTGTGTCAGCCCGTGGGGCTACGAGGTGATCGACCGGTGGAACCCGAACTGCGTCGATCCGAATCGCTCGTTCCTCGCCGACAGCCCGTCCGAGGAAGCCGCCGCACTGATGCGACTGGTCGCCGCGTCGGGTCAGCGGTTCCTGATGCACCTCGACCTGCACGAGACGACCGACACCGACGAGAGCGAGTTCCGGCCGGCACTCGCCGCCCGCGACGGCAAGCCCCTCGAGCCGGGTTCGATCCCCGACGGTTTCTACGGGGTGGGGGACTCGGAGAATCCACAGCCCGAGTTCCAGGCGGCGATCATCGCGTCGGTGGAGCGGGTCACCCACATCGCGCCGGCCGACGATGCGGGACAGATCATCGGCACCGACATTTCCCAACGCGGCGTCATCGACTACCCGGTCCAACAGCTCGGGCTGTGTGCCGGCGTCACCGGTGCCCGCTACACGAGCACGACCGAGGTGTATCCCGACAGCCCGTCGGCCACGCCCCAGGTGTGTGTCGAGGCCCAGGTCGCAGCGATTCGTGGTGGGATCGACTTCGTCGTCGACGCGACCATTTCGCGAGGATGACCCGATGACGATCTCCGACACCGCCGCACCGACCGTTTCGCTGCTGTCTGCTGCGCTCGGCGCCGAGGTCGTCGGCATCGACCTCGACTCGGCGACGGCCGACGACGTCGAGACGATCCGAGAACTGCTGCTCGAGCACCTGGTGTTGTTCTTCCCGCACCAGTCGTTGAGCCTCGACGGCCATGTCGCGCTCGGGCGCAAGTTCGGTGACCTCGAGATCCATCCGAATCTGCCGAACCCCGACGACAAACACCCCGAGATCGTCGAGCTGAAGGCGAGTTTCGGAGGGATCGCCGACGAATGGCACACCGACGTCACGTTCCTTCCGAATCCGTCGGTGATGTCGATCATGCACATGGTGGCCTGCCCGGAACTCGGCGGCGACACGATGTGGGCGAACCAGTACCTCGCCTACGACCGACTGAGCGCACCACTGCGCGAACTCGTCGACGGCCTGCACGCGGTCCACGACGCCACACCGCACGGCAAGCCCGAGATGCATTCGTTGCATCCGGTGGTGCGCGTCCACCCCGAGACCGGGCGGCGGGCGCTGATGGTGAACGAACACTTCACCCGCCGACTCGCCGAGCTGAGCCACGACGAATCCGATTCACTCCTGCGGTATCTCGTCCAGTGGTCGGTGAGCGAGCCCTTCACGATCCGCTACCGCTGGACAGCGGGCACCGTGGCGATGTGGGACAACCGCTGCACGCAGCACATGGTGCTCAACGATTTCCAGGGTGAACGTGTGATCCAGCGGGTCACGGTGCTCGGCGACGAGCCCGATGGCCCCGTGGGACCCGATGCTGGTGAGCGGCGTTGGCCGACCTTCGGTGCGGAACGGTTCTCGGCCTCCACCATGCACGATCAGATCCTCCGGCCGTATCGCTGACCCGGTGCTGGCTGGAGCGCCGATGCCTCAGCCGACTCGTGCGGCGACCGCGGCGATGTGCTCGGGGTACATGTCGCAACAGCCGCCGACGATCGTCGCTCCGTCGTCGACCCACGTGGCGACGATGTCGGCGTAGTGCTCGCCGGTGAGTTCCTCGCGTCGCTCGAAGATCGCCTGGTTGGCTCGATATCCGCTCGGTGACTCGTCCGGAAACGCATTCGCGTACCCGCCGGTGCGGACGTGTGTGAGTTCGTGGGCGTCGAGCGCCCGTCGTAGTGCGTGGAGGGCAGGCCCGGTCTGCTCGGGAAGTGAGCAGTTGACGAGGACTGCCTCGACCACACCATGGCGGGTTGCGATCGCATCGGCGATCTGGCCGACGGTGTCTCCGGATCGCATCGCCGGGACGCCGTCGACGAAGGAATTGGGTACCGCGCAGGCCATCCAGATCGGCGCAGTGGTTCCGACATCGCCGAGTGCGGCGACGATGGTGTCCATCTCGGCGATGGAGCTGAGCGTCTCGGCCATCCAGAGATCGACGTGCGGGGTGAGCGCACGCACGATGTCCCGGTAGATCGGCGCAGCACGCTCGGCGTCGAACGAGTCGGGTTCGTATGACCCGAACAGCGGGGGGAGTGATCCGGCAACGAGCACGGATCGCTCGCTCGCGGTGACGGCTTCGCGTGCGAGGCGTCCGGCCAGGCTGGTCAACTCGACGCCGAGTCGGTCGAAGCGTTCGTCACCGAGGTGGAACGGGACCACGGCGTAGTTGCTCGTGGTGACGACCTGCGCACCCGCGTCGATGAAGTTCGTGTGCGCCTGCACCACCGTGTCGGGTGCCTCCATGAGCGCCAACGCCGACCATTCGGGCTGACGGAACGGGGCACCGATCCGCCGGAGTTCCTTGCCCATGCCACCGTCGAGGATGGTGATCTCAGACATCACGGGGCCGTCCTTTGCCGACGAGCAGTGCCGGCCGCTGGGTGCTCATCGCACCGCTCGGCCGGCGAAGATGCTGCCGGTGACCGGTCGGTCGAGGACCGATCGTTCGATCGACACGTCGGTGAACCCGGCGCTGCGGATGAGGTCGTCGATCGGACGATTCAGGTGGCAGCCGCCGGCGATGCGGGTCCACACCGGATCGATGCGATCCTGCCACCTGCGCGATCCGGCATTCTCGGCGCGACCGTGTTCGACGAAGTGGAACGGCGCGCCGGGTCTGAGCACCCGGTGGAGCTCGCGCAGTGCTCTGTCCACATCGGGAATCGTGCACAACGTGAAGGTCGCGAGCGCTCCGTCGACCGACGCATCGTCGATCGGCAGGGTCTGGCCGTCGAGACCGATGAACTCGACGTCGACGGGTGAGTCGGCAAGGCGGTCAGCGGCCAGTTCGCGACCGAGCTCCGCAGGGTCGACCGCGAGAACTCGCTCCACGGCCTCTGGGTAGTACGGAACGTTCAATCCCGAACCGAAGCCGATCTCGACGACGACTCCGGACAGTCCGTCGCATGCTCGTTGCCGGTACGGGGCCATGTCACTGTTGTCGAGCAACCTGTCGATCACGCGCGGCAGGATCTTGTCGCCGTAGAAACTCATTCCGTCTCCTCTCGTCGGTGGACCGTGGGTGTCAGCCGGTCTCGTACTGGACGGCCATGCGCTGGGCAATCAGTGGTTTGATCGACTCGGCGATCACCGCGACGTGATCGGGGTGGTCGCGATAAACGATGTAGTCGGACTGATTGGCGAAGTCGGCGACGATTGCGTAGTCGGCGTTGCCGTCGGTCAGACCCAGGTCGCGGCCGTGGCGGTACTGACCGATCGTGTCGATCGGCGCAACGCGTGCATCGAGCACGGCGGCCATTGCGTCGACCTGTTCGTCGGTGACGCCATCGGCCCAGGTGAACAACACGGTGTGACACAACATGAGTTCAGTGTGCCAGAGCGAGGCCGAGTCGGTCCGCAGTGGCGCACCGGAGCGAATGACGCGCAGACGGTCAGCCGGTGAAGTTGGCCGCGATGCGCTGTTGCAGATAGTCGGCTGCGGTGATCGGAGGATGAGTACCGCCGGGCGGTTCGATCACTGCGTCACCGTCGGCCTGCGCGAAGTACGCGATGGAGTACCTGGCATCGAGTTGGGCACCTTCGATCTCGTCGGGGCGCGGCATGCGGACCCGATGCAGGGTGGAGGCGAGCCGGTCGTCGCTCCAGCGGGTCAGCATGTCGCCGATGTTGCAGGTGATCGTGCCGGCGGTCGGTTCGACATCGGTCCAGCCCAACGGAGTGGAGGGATCGCGCCGGGCGGCTTCGGCTCCCGAGCTGACCTGGAGCCCGCTCTGGCCGGGCCGCTGATGGAGCAGGGTGAGGCAGTCGTAGTCGGTGTGTGCCCCCGCTCGCCATTCACCGGGCGCCAGGTCCGCCACGGCAACGGGCAGGTAGTGCAGGATCCGCAGCGTCGACTGGTGATGCGGTGAGCTCGGGTCGTGACGATGTGTGAAGAAGTCGGCATCGAAACCCAGCACGCGGGCGAACGATGCGAGGAGGCGCATCGCCAACGCATGGTTGGCCGCCTCGAACGAGCGCATGGTCGACTCGAATCCGGGAACCTCGTCGTCGCTCGGCCACAGCTCCAGTCGACTCATTCGAGGCACCGTGATCTGGTAGGTCTCCTTCTGGTCGTAGGTGCCCGTCGACGGACGCTTCTGCGACCGGAACTCCCAGCCGCTGTTCGACCTGGGCGGCATCGCGCGACGTTGTTTCAGATCGGTCGGGAGTGCGAAGAACGCTTCGGCAGCAGCAAAGGCATCGTCGACGTCGCCGAGTTCGATCCCGTGCCCGACCACCTGGAAGAACCCGATCTCCGACGCTGCCGACCAGAGCATCGCGTCGAGGTCGGTGGTCGGCAGGCCCGGATCCGACAGGTCGATCACCGGGATCTCGCGTTCGGTGTCCACGCCGTCGCCGCCGAAGTGGCGTTCGCGGGCGAGTTCGAGGTCGGCGGAGCCGTCGGTGGCCGGCGTGTCGGTCACGTTGCGCCCTCCAGTTCGACGCCGGGCACGACGCCCGACATCAGCAGTCCGATCGATGCGACATCGAAGTCGGCGCGCGCCACTTCGCCCATGATCTCGCCCTCCAGGAGCACGATGATGCGGTCGGACAACTGCATGACCTCGTCGAGGTCTTCGGAGATCAGCAGGATCGCCGCGCCATTCTCGCGCTGTTCCAGCAGTCGCTCGTGGATGTACTCGGCAGCGCCGATGTCGACACCGCGAGTCGGTTGTGCCACCACGAACGCGGTGGCATCGGAGCTGAATTCACGTGCGATGACCACCTTCTGGATGTTGCCGCCCGACAGCGATCGGGTGGCGGTGTCGATGTCGGGGGTCTTCACCCGGTAGTTCGCAACGAGCTCGGAGCACCGCTCGACGATCTTCGACCGGTTCAACAGACCGCGGCGAACGAACGGCGGCTTCTGATAGTCGACGAGCATGAGATTCTCGGCGACGGTGAAATCACCGACCGCACCGTCACGCATCCGTTCCTCGGGGACGTAGGCGAGGCCCATCGCACGCACGGCGCCAGGGGTCGGTGCCGTCGTCCACTGATCACCGATCTGGACGCCGCCCCGTGCGATCGGACGGAGCCCGAAGATCGCTTCGGCGAGCTCGCGCTGGCCGTTGCCCGACACCCCGGCAACGCCCACGATCTCACCTGCGTGCACCCGCAGATCGAGGTTCTTCACCGCCAGGTTGCCCCGGTCGCCGATCACGTCGAAATCGGTGACGGTCAGCTGCGCCTGACCGACTTCACGTGCGGACACCGAACGGTGCAACTCGACGGGTCGGCCGACCATCATCTGTGCGAGCGACTCGCGGGTGGCCTCGCTCGGGCGAGTGTGCCCGGACACGCAGCCGTTACGCAGCACGGTGATCTCGTCGGAGAGTTCCATCACCTCGTGCAGCTTGTGTGAGATGAACACGAGGCCGCGACCGTCATCGGTGAGTTGGCGGAGCGTCACGAAGAGGTCATCGACCTCCTGGGGGGTCAGCACGGCGGTCGGCTCGTCGAGGACGAGCAGTTGGGCGTCCCGGTAGAGGGCCTTGAGGATCTCGGCTCGTTGGCGTTCACCGACCGCCAACTGCCACACCTGGGCATCGGGATCGACATGCAACCCGTAACGCTCCGAGACCTCGGCGAGACGGGCCTTCACCGGTTTCATGTCGGACAGGCCGCGTCGGCCACCCAAGCCGAGCGCGACGTTCTCGGCCACGGTGAGCGTCGGCACCAGCATGAAGTGCTGGTGGATCATGCCGATGCCGCGCTCGATGGCATCGGTCGGTGACGACATCAAGATGTCCTCGCCGTTCAACGTGATGGTTCCCTCATCGGGCTGATACAGCCCGTAGAGGATCTTCATCAGGGTGCTCTTGCCGGCTCCGTTTTCGCCGAGCAGTGTGTGGACCTGGCCCGGCAGCACCGACAGATCGACGCCGTCGTTGGCGACCACACCGGGAAACCGCTTGGTGATGCCGCGCATCTCCAACATCGGAACCGGGGCGACGCCTGACGGGTCGGTCGATATCGGTGCTGCCGAGGAGGTCATCGGCTCAGAGCCCGGTGGCCAGCGAGCCGTCGCTCAGACCGGCGATCGCCTCGTCCGCCGCTGTGCGGATGGCGTCGTCGAGTGCGTAGCCCTCGTTGAAGATCATCTCGAGGCCACCGTTCTCGAAGGTCAGTTCGAACACCTGGCCGGGTTCGCCCGCTTCCACGGCGTCGAAGATCTGGGTCAGGATGACTTCCCAGTGGTACTCCTGCGAGGCGACGACGATGTCGGCGCCGAGTGGAGCCTGGTCGGACTGGGTACCGAACCACGGAATGCCCTGGTCGACCGCTACGCCGGTGGCGCCAACGACCATCTGTGCCGTGCCGGTGAGCACGTCAGCACCGCTCTCGACGAATGCTGTGGCTGCTTCGGCGGCGAGCGCTACGTCGCTGAACGACTCGATGTAGTTGACGTTGACCGAGACCGCTGGATCCTGAGCGGCGGCACCGGCGACGAAACCGTCGACGTAGAGCGCGGCGTCACCGGCTTCGACGGGTCCGACCACGCCGATGGTGCCGGAGTCGGTGATCTGTGCCGCCATGAGGCCGTTGACGTACCCGCCCTGGTCAGACCGCACCGTGTACGCGAACACGTTGTCGAGGCCAAGGTTGTCGGCCGAGGTACCCCACGCGAACGTGGTGTCGGGGAACTCGGCAGCGATCTCGGCGAGCGGACCGCCGTACTGGGTGCCGTGAGCGATCACGAGGTCGAGGCCGCTCTCGGCATAGCCGCGGAGTGCAGCGCCGCCATCTTCGACGATGAACGTGCCGTCGGTGACCTGTACGTCGATGTCGCGTTCTTCGCCGACGCGGTCGAGCGAGTCGATCATCGACTGCGTGAATGCGAGGTCGTTGACCGCGCTCGGGGCGACGATGCCGATGGTCAGGGCTTCGGCATCGGCCGCGTCGTCGGTGGTCTCTTCGGCGGGTGCCTCGGCGGGTTCGTCGTCGACTTCCCCCTCGACAGCTTCCTCTGCGTCGTCGGCGACTTCCTCGACCTCGTCGACCGCGTCGTCGACGGCTTCTTCGGCGTCGCTGCCGCAAGCGGTCGCAACGAGTGCCAATGTGGCGAGCGCTGCGGTTGCAGCGCGTGTGGTGGTTCTCATGATCGGGTCCTCCCCCGTGGTGAGTGGTCGGTTCGAGGTGTTCGAACCGATGATTTCGACGGCGTCACCGACGTCGAGAACTGGTGCGTCGAATCGGGCATCACGTCGCCCGATCGAAGTGGCGAGTGAGTGCGGCAGGAGCCGCGATCCGCCCGGAAACGATCACGAGGACGACGATCGTGAGGATGGCGGGTGCCATCGACAGCAGGCTCGACGATGCGCCTTCGACGATCCCCAGGGTCTTGAGTCGCACGACGACGGCCGAGACGATCCCGAACAGCAGCGCGCCCGCCATCACTCCCGCCGGACGCCACGCACCGAAATACACGAGCGCGATGGCGATGAACCCCTGACCGGCGGTGAGGTTCTGCTGGAAGATCGCGACCTCGAGTGCCAGGGCGCCTCCGGCGAGACCGGCCATGACGTTGCCGATGACGATCGTCTGCAGGCGGACGAGCCGAACGCTCACTCCGAGAGTGTCGGCTGCTTCAGGTGTCTCACCGACGGCTCGGATGTTCAGCCCGAAGGTGGTCTTGTTGATGACGAACCACGCGGTCGGCACCAGCAGGAAGGCGACGTAGACCAGCACGTTGTGTTGGAAGAAGATCTCGCCGATCCACGGGATGTCACTCAGCAGTGGGATCTCGACCTTGCCGAGCTTGGACACCGGCTGCGGGGTGCCGACCTGCTTCTGGTAGAGCAGATCGGTGAACCCGAGCCCGAACAGGAAGATGCCGATGCCGCTGATGCCTTGCTCGGCCTGCATCACCACGGTCATGAACGCATAGACGAGGCCCATCACCGCGCCGGCGGCCAGCGCGGCGCCCACGGCGAGCAGTGCACTGTCGGTACGCAGCTTGGTGAAGTAGGCAGCGAAGGCTCCGATCAACATCACGCCTTCCACGCCGAGGTTGAGGACCCCGCTGCGCTGACCGATCGCTTCGCCCAGCGCAGCGAGCAGGAACGGTGTCGCGAGCCTGATGCCTGATGCGAGCGTTGCGACGAGCACCGAGGTGGTGAAGAAGTCACCCCACATCAGACGACGTCTTTTCGCTGGATGCCCGCAGATCGGGCGTGTTCACGCTGTTCGACCCAGCGGTTGATACGACCACGCAGCTTCAAGCTGCTCACCACGAACACCACGACCACCCCATTGAGTGCCACGATGAGCGCTGCGGGCACCTGGAGTTCCCGTTGGAGTTGGATACCGCCGGTGAGCAGCCCGCCGAAGATGAACGAAGCGGGAATCGTGGCGATGGGGTGCAACGACCCGAACAGTGCAGCGACGATGCCGTTGAACCCGGCGTTCTGGGTGAAGGCGGTCGAGCCGCCCTCACCGATCAGGCGGTGTGATTCGCTGCCGAACACCAGGATCGCTCCGGCCACGCCGGCGCACGCACCGCTGAATGCCATCGCCTGCACGATGCTGCGTTTGACGGCCATGCCGGCGTATTTGGAAGCGGCGGGATTGTGGCCGACGGACCGCAAGCGCATTCCGATCGCGCTGCGGAACAGCAGCACGAATCCGAGCACGGCGACGAGGATCGCAACGATCACACCCAGATGCAGGCGCGTGCCACCCGGCAGGATCGGGAGGTGGGAGTTCGGATCGACGCGTTCGGTCTGCTGGATCCTGATCGCACCCACACCCTTCTCGATCAGCAGATCCTGCAACAGGAAGCTGAGCAATTGGGCCGCGATGATGTTCATCATGATCGTCGAGAGGATCTCGTTCACTCCGGCGTAGGCCTTCAATGCGCCGGGGATCGCCCCCCACGCTGCGCCGCCGATGGCGCCGACCATCAGCACGATCGGAACCAGCAGAATTCGCGGCGTGTTCGGGATGATCAGTGCAACGGTGGTCGACAGCAGTGCGCCAGCGATGATCTGGCCCTCGCCGCCGATGTTGATCACTCCGGTCCTGAAGGCGATGCAGATGCCCACACCGACGAGCAGCAGGGGCATCGCCTTGATGGCGGTGTCGGCGAGCGCGTCCCAGCCACCGAACGCACCGTCGAACAGTGCGGCGTAGCCGCGCAGCGGGTTGGTTCCCAGCGCCAGCAACATGATTGCCCCGACGGCGAGCGCCGCGGTCACCGCAACGACCGGCACGACGAGCGCCACCAGCGGCTTCACCACGTCGAACGAGAAGGCCCCACCGACGCGTGGGTCCGGATCGGGAGTGTCGAACGTCGGCTCGAGGTCGGGCTCGTCTGCGGTGATCGTCATCAGTCCTTCCGGATGCACATCCGGCACGTCGATGACGTGCACACCACCGCACGAAACGATTCGCGAAGCTCGTCCGAAGTCAACGACCCCGACGTTTCGGCCGCATGAACGACATGTCACGACTCCACGACGAGCCGAATCGACCGTTGTCGGCGAGCGCGAAAACTGGAGACGGCGGGCGCGAGAACTGGAGACGGCGGGCGCGAGAACTGGAGGCGGCGGGCGCGAGATGTGGGGGCGGCGAGCAGCGCCACTCGGCGGCCCGACTCGATATTCGGAGAACGCGGCTG
>Ga0307981_1004222_pt1 | contig 10222 bp, 10 predicted proteins | sample OrgLakmetagen987_FD_201849 | JGI IMG/M metagenome (GOLD analysis project Ga0307981, IMG submission 201849) | Saline water microbial communities from Organic Lake, Antarctica - #987 | ecosystem: Environmental > Aquatic > Non-marine Saline and Alkaline > Saline | place: Antarctica: Organic Lake... | reverse complement strand
AAGTAACAATTGTCCCAGGGCGCGCTTATTGAGTGTGTGCTTTGTAACCCCAGTCTACGCTGGTTTCGAAGCGACTTAGTTCCAGGGATCGTGACGAGCTTGCAGGCCGAACGTCCGGACGTTACTTTCGTTGCGTGAGATTGGCGTTAAAGGAATTTGTGGGTTGAACAGCTTGTATCCGGAGTGACGTGACGTCCGGAAATCATGATTGCACAATGAGTGGTCGTTGAATGGGGTGCATGCTTTCGTAGCAGACGAGGGTTGCCATTGTCGACGCTGGTGTGGAATTAGTCTATCAATATATAGCGCCTTAGATGTTTACTTGAATTACGGTCGAGCTGGTCTACTCTTTAGAAGATGTGATGACGAAGAGGTGCGAGGTGCATGGCACGTCATGCGCAGAGTTGAAACAAAAAGCAGAATGGAGCCAACCGTGAGGCAGCAGGCAAAGGTGCCCCTGCTACCTGGAACGAGAGAATAGACGCGACAAGAGGTCATATGGAGTCGCCACCAAATCGCTGAGCGAGCTTTCTTGCAGCTGAGATGGGTTGTTCATGGTACCGATAAACTCCGCATTGGCCGAGGGCCAGCCAGCTTGTAGATGCAGGTGCTGATGTTGCAAAGGTATCGCAGGCAACATTGAATCGTGTGCTCCTGATAGGAGGCACTGCTGCAAAGGCGTTAGAGGTATCGAATTCATGCCAGGAAAGGCGAATGGATTGGCCTGTGGTTGTCTTGTGTGGCTAGAAAGAGTTTCTTGGAGATGCGTCTTGAGACGGCGATGAACCTCGGCATCGATTGCGGCATTGACATCCGTGGAAGCATTCTTTTGTGCGTTGTAGCCCTGTTGCTGAAACATATACTCCTGGTAGGTGGTGAGAGCTCTATTCTCGTCGATCGCCTCATAGAAACGTTCCATGATGCGACGAGCGGCTTCGGACACTATCCCGTTGTTGAAAGTGAAGGCGGCAGTCCCGAATTGGCCGTTATGGTCGACTTGGTGAGGTTCCGGCATTATCAAGGGCGCAGCAACGCCGTTACCGTGTTCCGCGAGAAGACGCTGCAATTCCATGGCAACGCGCAAGTTGGTAGTGCTACTGTTGCCCAGTTCAAAGGGCTGGATTGGTGGCAAGTATTGATGCTGGTTCCTGGCGGACCAGGTAGGCTGGTCAATGTCACCAGGGAAAGGGGCATTAGACGCTCCTAGGTAGACACTCGTTGGAGTAATCATTGTATCGATGGGACGACTCGTGGCCTGTTTGGCTTTGTCTATGGTCGGGTGGGGTTTGCTCCAGGGAAGGTTGCGCGGAGCGGGCCTGATCTTCTCCACGAGATCCAAGCGGCCCTTCTGAAAGTTCTTGTGGAAAAATGTGCCCTTTTCTTCTCGGCTGTCGCGGATTTTCTTTGCAAAGCACCAACGGTGTAACTTTCGGATGAACGACGAGTACTTGGCGGTCTTGAAGTGTGCCGGGAGGACTTCCTTGGCGAACGCTCTCGGCTTGATAATGTCGAAAGCCAAGCCTGACGGAGTCCAAGCAATAATTTTGGCGTACCCCTTGCAGGAGAGAATCTTCATGAGCTGAGTTGGTGAAAATAACGAATATGGGAGAATTAGTACTTGATTCAGTTGGGTGGGAGCGATTCGGAATCATCGATGCATTGGTGCTTACCGTAAGGGCGAACGGGGCGGACCGTTTGCGGCCGTTCTTGCATAATCTAACTGAGAGCTGGAGCTCTCCTACTCCACCTGCTTCTCCCTCAGCATCGTGGTGGCTGTCGAAGCTGTCCTCGTCTGTTTCACTGAAAGGAGAGGAAACTCTTGCTAGATCTAATACCAGCGCAGACGCCACGGTCGTCTTCTTGTCGAGACCTTTTCCGCTTTCGCTCATGTTACTCCTAGCTGGTTCGGATGGATAGTCGAGAGGCTTTTTGTTTGTTGTGTGTTGTGTGCTTCTCTCGTGAATATTTTAGAATACGGAGCTCGCCACCGTTTGGTCCGTCGAAGTCTATCGTCCGAAATTACAGAAAGAAACGGTATGAAAGAATGCCCAATTTCGCAACGCCGCAAGGCAACCCTTTTACTGTAATTGATACTGTAATGGCATTATTCAGGGAAGCTCACCGACACGTCATAATAATATTATAGCGGCTGAAAAAGATAGTGCTACAGTACAGTAAAAACGTTTCAGTATCAAATGAATGTTCCACCGTACCATTCGAAGTTCGAAGCGCCAAAATGTCAGAATACAAAATGCGAACACTAGGACTGCTACTAATGGCGTCGCGCACTCGTGCACCCTACCTGGGTATTCGCGCGAGTGCCCTGAAGTCAGTGCAAATATAGATAGTAATATCATCTGGCCGTAGCTCTACTACTACAGTACTATACCTCATGAGACGACTCACTCCCTCGTCGACCCTGATTAGTCATCCCTTGATGGGCTTGCCATTGTCGACAGCACTACCTACTACTGTAGAGAAACAGAGGAGAAGTATTTAAATAGAGAGAGATAGTATCTTTGTCGGCATAGATACTTTTGAGACCTTCGTAGCTACTACTAGTAGTACATAGCTTGTGTTTGTATTAGTCTTGTACCGGTAGCAGGACTATGGTAACGTAGTCCCTACCGGTACTGGTAGTCTACCTGACGTAGATAGAACAATAGCAAACACGTTTGTCCGTCGATCGTCGATCGGGCGCGTTTCACTTTTCAATTTCGAGAATGACGGAATAAAATAATCATCGCACCATCCACCATCCACCATCCACCATAGCCACTCTGTTGTGTCTACTAGCTACAGCAGTTCCGACAGGATCTAGCATTATGATACTTCGGGCAGTCAGAATTTGTTCCCTTGTTATAGTTGGCCTGCTACTGCAGATCCAGTCCAGCTGTTCCTTTCTGCTGAACCGACTTATGACGGAGAGCCAATCCCTGGTAACACCGCCGTCACCTTTGACTGTGATGTTCGCCAAGAAGGCTCGCCAGAAGCCTACTGATAGCAAAGGTCCTTCTGTATCAGGCGGATTTGGAACTTCTGCTCCGGTTTCACCCTTGCAAGGCAAGCTCCGGGCCGTTACTGGAAAAGCTACCGGAGCCGGTTCCAAGCCCCTTCGGCAAGCTGCCAACACCTTTGATAGTCTCCGCAAAGAGCACGGTATAGAATCGTGCCATGATGTCTACGTTCGATCGCCGGGCAACAGTGCCACCACGTACTGGTTCGTTGGAAAGATTGCCCGAGACCTGACTTCGTCTGCCACGCCAACTGAAGCCGTGTTGTCTCAAAAGCGCATTATCCTAGAGTATAGCAAGCAGCAGCTGCGACCCCGAAACTTGGGTGGCAAGTATGCCTCCACATTGGAAATATGGCTGGCCCCAGGTGATTCGGAAATGGGAGTGGTGCAAAACAAAATTTCGCTCGAAAAAGTGGTTGGCAGTGTTTTGGATCTGTCCGAGGATTTTTTGGTGGCAACAGTTGGCTACAATCCAGAAATCTATGTGGGCGATGAACTGACCAAGGGAGGATTGCGGGTGGAACGAGACGAAGAGGGACGACCCATCAAGCCGGTATTTGATGTGAATGAGTCGGCTTAAGACAACGGCAGATGTTGTGCAAGTCGGAGTGTTAGTAAGTAAGCACGCTACACGCTTCCACTCTATTACCACTTTGCTCGATTCATTCAACGGCCTAATATCAATAGCTTTTAAAAACTGCTGGTTACTTTATTCGTCAAATGTCGCACTAAATGGTAAATGCATATACTCCTTGGAATCAAAATCACGCACTCCCTCGGCAGGGCCTCCAGCTACCGCTTCCAGTTTGTCCGTTGCAGAAACAGCCGAAACGAATTTAGCAATGCCCGATTTGCCGGAACAAAAGACAATCTTTTCCTTGGTAATGGGATCAACAAAGGGTCGAACAATCATCCAAAATGTTCGAAATACTGTGTGCGTGACAAACAAAAAGGCGTGTGAGGCGGAGGACAAGGGTCAGGGCCTGCTACGACAACTACCAAAGCATGACCGCAACTTACCCATTGGCGGATTGAGAATATAGGCGTGAAACATTATTTCGGGATAGTGCTTTTGCAATATCTCCAACGTATACTTGCTGGTGGAAAGGGGTGGAGAATCCCGAAGCCGGAAGCCTTCATAGTCAATCATCAAGTTGATTTTGGTGCGTTCCTTTCCAGTCGCGGCGGTGCTCTTGGCGCGGGTACACGCAATGGCCTTTTCCAAGTTCCAAACGAGGTGGCGCATGTTGTTGAGTTCATTGTTAGTGTTTTCACGTGCCGGTCGCATGTACATTAGTGCTCGGCCTTGAGCGTCATAACCACGAGAGTAAATCTTGCCCGTGGCGTTTTCTTGCTCCAGGATTTCCTTGAGTTCCTGGTGCTCACCGTCCGTCTCGAACATGCACTGGACAATCGCGTCCACGCCGAATTCTTGACGCCATTTCAAAGTGTGCTTGACGCTATCGATTGCCTTTTGCAAGTTTCCCTGCAGTAGTGTGGATGGGTATGGAGGAGCATTAATGATTGAACGGTAATAATAAGATCGTGATGGTATAAGAGGAATGAATAAATCAACCAATCAATCGCAAAAGTGCGAGAAAGAGTGAATTCCTTTCTTACCTTGACAGCTCGAAAGTGCCTAATGGGCATGTCTGCGTGTGGAATCTGGTTCCGTTCCTCCTCCGTTAGAGCCTGTCGAATGTCAGCCACACCCTGTTCTTCCACAGCAGCGTCCAGTAGGCAAGCTTCTCCACCCGCGAGCTTGGCTCCAGCGCTGGAATGTTCGATCACTGGTTCAGTAATAGGATCACTAGTGTCCATTGTCATGGTGGACTCTTTTGTACGATGCCAATGGCAGTTAATGTTAGTTTGCATGGCTGGTGCGAAGACGACAGGACAGCAGAAGCAGACAGCACGGTCGTATCTATCGTACCAGGTACTACAGAAACTAACAGTAATCGTAATAAATAACCGATGAAAGCAAAGACGCGCACCTCGTTTTGCCACGTCAGGATTGCATGAAAACCAATAAGTGAAATGTTCCTTTCGAGCGAGCCATCCCGCGACAATCGGCGAGCATCTCGCTCACTTTTTCGTTAGTTTGCTGTCCATTGCCATCACAATCAACAAACACTGGAAAACTTGTACCCCGCACCATGAACCACAGCAACACTCACCGTCACCGCACCACCTTTGTACCTGATCTTCTCTCCTTTGATTCGTGGGACTATGATGCCACCTACGTGAGCTCGACGACCAACAGTTTTGCCGACAGTATTCCTTCCACCTACTCGGCCGACGCCGACGTTTCCATTCAAGTTTCGGGCGCATCCTTTACGCTCAATCAGACCGTCTTTCGTCAGCTCGACAAGCTCCCGTGGTCCGTCGACGAATGCACGGGTGTGTATTCGCTTGGAACCTCACCCGACTTGTTTGAAATAATTTTGAATTATGTCTTGTTTCAGAGTTTGCCCAATTTCAATTTGCTGTCGACGTCGGACGTGGAAGAGTTGGAACCCATGGTGCTCATTACAGGTCTCACAGCCTTGCATGCGCACTTGGAAAAGAATGACTTGAAAAAGACGTTGCTTCGTAATCGCTCCTTTCGTCGGAATGCGCAGCAAGGTAGTGGGGGTAGTGGTGGTAGTGGGGGTAGTGGGGGTAGTGGTGGTGGTGGTGGTGGTGGTGGTGGTGGTGGTGGTAGTGATAAAGACGTGTCGTCGTTGCGTCGGCAAGTCAGTGAACCAGTCTTGGGCAGCAGCAGCAACAACCGTCACGACGCATTCAAAATCAGCAATAGCAGCAGCAAGGGATTGGCGGGCCGTCTCGCGCAGGCGGTAGCGGCGCGTCGTCCCAGTCAACAGCCTCGGAAAATGTCGCACGCCGATTGGTGTGCGTCGGATTTGGTGGACTGAGCATTCTACTTATTATTTGGAGCAGGATTCGCTCCGATCCTTTACAGTTCGTGCACAAAAGAATAAAGCAGAGCAGGGCAGAGCAGTCGGTAGAAAACGATGATGAAACAGGAGAGTAAGACGATAGGGGGTTACAAAGGGTGTGTTGCGTGTGTGTGTTTGTGTGTGTTTGAATACAGATAGATCAGATTTTTCCGGGAATACTAAAATAATAAAAAAGACTCGCGTACGTTTACAAAAGACTTGCTTGCCGTGTCGCTTCTACCACAGAGTACGTCCTACCGTAGTAGTCTAGCTTGTCACTATTACTACTGTATGCATAGGGAGAGGACTTGTGTGTGTCTATCTACCATTATTGTACGGTATTAGACTCCGTACGGTACTGCAGTGACAGTTTTTTGCAATTGCGTTTACAATTCCTCCTTGCGCTTGACCTTGTCGGCTGCCGCAGATTTCAAGTAGTCCAGCATGGTTGCAGCGTCGCTCACTTCAAACGGGTCCGGACCCGAGTTCTGCACAATGGGCTGCTCCACAAATATTTTTTCAATAACCCCGTTGTCCACCACCATGCTGTACCGCCACGAGCGCTCTCCAAAGCCGCGTTCCGTTTCATCCCACCGTACGCTCATGCCCATGCCGCGCGTAAACGCCGCGGCACCATCGGGCAGCAGCTTGGTGTTCCGAAATCCCAAGCTTCCGGGAGTCTTGTCCTCTGGCAATCCCTGACTCAGTCCCCACTGGCGCATGACAAAGGCGTCGTTTACCGAGAGACAGTACACGTCGTCCACCCCCAGGCTGCTGCCCGGGCTGCCCGGAGCAGTCGCAGTCGCGCTGGCCGCGGCGGTAATTTCGGAATACGCGGCCTCGTAGGCTGGCAAGTGCGAGTTGCTGCACGTGGGCGTAAAGGCGCCGGGCACGCTAAAGAGAACGACGCGTTTGTTGGCAAAGAGGTCGGCTGTGGTGACGGTCTTCCAGTCAAAGGGGTTTTCGGGCGCGGAATCCGCCGCCGGCGCCACGCGGGTGCGCGTCTGCAAGGAAACGCTCGGAACCGCTTGTCCGGCCTGTTTGGGAGTGGTCCATTCGACTTCGAGTTCGGTAGCAGCAGCAGTAGCAGCAGCAGCAGCAGCAGCAGCAGTTACTGCTAAGAGTAGTGCCGACCAGCGAAGGACCGAGGAGGAGAACATGATCTTGTTGTGGTTGTATTGTTGTTGTTATGTTGTTGTTGTTGTTGTGGATTGATTTGTTCGTTCGATCGTTCTTCGTTCTTCGTTCTTGTTGGCGTACGTGCCATGCGCTTTTTTCTACGAGAGGGAAACCGACGGCTCGGATTAAATCACGAATCGAGTCCCACCACCAAGCCTCCCCATTGTGATGATTGTGATGGCGCGGCGCAATAAAAAAAAAGGCAACGGTCATTTTCACTCTCGATCTCATTTTCGAGTCGTTGCTGTTTGCTGTTTGCTGTTGCTCTTTGCTGTCTCGTAGTTCTGCATCTACGCGACTAACGAACTGACTAACTAACTGACTAACGAACTAACTATCCAAGGAAGTGTCTCTCTAGCAATGGCATCCCATCCAAACAACAACTTGTTCAGTTCACGTGCTCCGACTGCTGGCACAGCGCCACCGGTTCGCAGTCGTCGTCCAGCGGCACCACCACCACCGCAACGGCCTGCCGCAACTACTACTAATAATAATACTACTGCTGCTCCAGGACAACCAAAGGCACCACCGTCGTACTATGGAAGCAGTGCTCCTCCTCTTGCAACTGCTGCTGCTGCACCTGTTGCCGGTCGAGTGACTCGTCCCATTGCAACTGCACCTGCTGCTGCTGCTGCTGGACCGCCTCCACCACGCGCGGCGGCGGCGGCTGCCTCTGGTACCAGCATTCGCCCTCCAGCGCGTCGCACGCGGCCCGCCACAAGGCCTACTGCTGCTGCTAATGGTACTGCTGCTGCTGCTAATGGTACTGCGAGTCGTTCCGCAGCACCTTCCATGTACCAGAGACCTGCTACGACTGCTGCTGCTACTTCCAACAACAACAACAGTCGTGGGCAGGGTCCACCACCCACCATGTATGCGACGAGGACGACAGCGGCGGCGGCGGCAAAGAGTAGCAGGGCCGCACCTGCACCCTTGCAGTCGTATGATGGCGCGGCCGCTCCGGCACCCGCAGCAGGAGACACGCATGACGATTGGTACACGGAATCGTTGGATGCGTCCACCGCTGCCGTACTCCAGCCGGCCGCTAGTGCACAGTTTGCACCGCAACGACAACAACGGCAACAGCGGCAACAGCGACAACAACAATCGGTACCAGCGACAACAATGAATCCGTACAGTCAGCCGTTTGGAATGACATCTGCAACAACAACAGCATCAGCACCAACATCTTCCATGATGCACTCCACCTCTTCACTCGAAGGCGCCATGGACACTGGCGTTCCCCAACCCAGTCTATTTGTCCCGCGCGCCACCAGTTCCGACGGCATGTCCATGTCCGACACGCCCTACCCTGCCGCAGGCACTCCCAGCAAGGCGGGAGAAACATTCCGCTACTACGAAGACCCGGAACACGAGGACCCGCTGCTGCAAGAATTGGGAATCAATTTGCAGCACATTGTCATGAAAACCAGGGCCGTGGTGATTCCGTCGCAGCGCTGGGCGGGACAGCATTTGGACCCGGCCGTTATTGTGGACGATGCCGACTTGGCGGGCCCGCTGGCGCTGGCGCTCTTGTTGGCGTGCGAGCTGCTCTTGGCGGGCAAGATTCACTTTGGTTACATTTACGGCTTTGGACTATTTGGCTGCTTGGCCATGACGCTGGTTTTGAATCTCATGAGTCCAGTGTCGGCCGTGTCGGTATGGACCGTGACGAGCATTTTGGGCTATTCCCTGCTGCCCGTGAACATACTGGCGGCGGTCAAGATTGTCTTGGTGAATATTGCCAATTTGAGCACACTGGGACGCATTCTGGGTGTACTGACGGTCTGCTGGAGTACCACGGCCAGTACGCGATTGCTGGAAGTGGGATGCGGTATGCGAGATCAGCGGTACTTGATTGCCTATCCGATTGCGCTGCTCTATTCGGCCTTTGTGCTGATTACCATTTTTTAGAAATGGGGCAGTGCCCTGGCAGCAATATATAACAACCACTACTACTACAGCACGAGCACGAGCAGTCTAGTTGATTCAATACTGAATACTAGTAGTAATAGTAATAGTCGTCTAATACACGCTATATCGGTACCGGTAGCTACAAGGAAAACGAACGAACCACGTTTCCTCCTTGGTGTTTTAGATTTATATGTCACACCTCCAGCGCACCATCCACATCCACAGTGTATCATCATCACTACCATATCAGCTACAGCTACAGCCAGTAGTCGAGTCTACTGCAGACCAGAGCTACCGCCCTTACTTTTTTCCTCCAAACAATCCAAACGGATTGAATCCCTTTTGCGGATCGTACGCTTCCATTAGCGTTTCAAACGCCGTCGAATCCTTGACGGGGTCCAAATCGGGGTCCCCTCGAACGGTCGAGTAATTGTCAAAGCCGGCGGAAAATGCCGAGTCCATGGCTTGCACGGCTTCGGGCGACATTTGCAGTTGCGCGTAGGCGCAAGCCATGTTGTAGTGCACGGCCTGCAGCTCGAATTCGTCCAAGCCGAGCTTGGGAGCGGAATCAAAGCCTCCCATGCTGCCACCCACGGGGGACGGGCCCGGCAGGGACTTGGTGCGGACCACGTCGGGACGGCTGCCGGGCAACTTCAAACCCTGTTTGAAGGCTGCAATCGTTGGGAAATGCGGGCAGAAAAAAGAGGTGTGCGTGCGTGTGTTAGAGCATTCTCGAGCTGGCGAGTCGGCCAAAAGAAAGAGAGAGAGTCTGGCACGTACCGTCCAAGGCCTCCTGGTACTTTCCTTGCTGCATGCGCTTGAGTCCCAGTATTTCCGCTTCTCGAAAGGTCTTTGGTGCAACGAAATCTTCGTCATCGGCCATGAGCAAGGCCGTGGCACTCTTGCGTGCCGTCGTTGACGTTGCTGCACTCGGTAAAGTGCGACAGAGGGTACCAGTAGTACCAGTAGTAGTAGCAGTACCAGTAGTAGTACCAGTAGTAGTAGTAGCAGTCAACCCCTTGGTGGGTACAAAGGCCGTGACGGTCGTGCCAGGCAGGGTCAGTACTGCTAGAATGGCAAGGGCTGCCGCCGCGAAGGCAGTCTTGCTGCGTTGTATCGGTTGGAGCAGTACCATTGTTCGTGGCAGTGACAGTATGAATGAATGTATATGTAT
>Ga0307981_1004221_pt1 | contig 10224 bp, 6 predicted proteins | sample OrgLakmetagen987_FD_201849 | JGI IMG/M metagenome (GOLD analysis project Ga0307981, IMG submission 201849) | Saline water microbial communities from Organic Lake, Antarctica - #987 | ecosystem: Environmental > Aquatic > Non-marine Saline and Alkaline > Saline | place: Antarctica: Organic Lake... | reverse complement strand
CCATGAGCACTATTAGCCTCCTCCTGAACGGTATAACGGGCCGTGACGCCTTTTTCAGTGTAGAGCGATTCTTGATGCGCCGCCAGCTTGGTTTCAATGTGCTGTAACTGCGTACTGTTATTAGTAGCGTTGGCATTCGGATCGAGGCACTGTGCCGCCCGCCACGCTGGATACGCCGCGGCGTCGACAGCCTCTAGAGTTTCCAAAGCCTGGACGGCCGCCGCGGCTTGAACATCTTCCAAACAAGGCAAGGAGAAGAGGAGATCGCGTCCAAAGGCAGTACCGGTACTAGAAGGAGGATCAGGAGGATCAGTGATAACGTCCGTCATGGTTAATGGTCAAGAGAGAGTGGGAGTTGACAGCAGCAAAGAGAGTGTCGTTTATTGTCGGTTGTGGCCACTGTGTGAAACTTTTGCCCAAGACTGGCTTTGGATTATGAGTCATTCCTGGGTCATTATATACGCATCAAGACTAGTCTACTAAACGTATCTATCTAGACTACTACCGGTATATCTATGTCTATCTTTCACCCCACCCAATCCCATCCCATTTCCCAGCTCCCGTATCCTGTATCCCGTATCCGATGAATCCCATCCCGTCATTAATGTCGGCGTCGTTTACTCGAGGTGGTGGACAGTAGCTAGTTTAGCTATTTTAGCTAGCTAGCTAGTAAACGTAGCCTTTCGAATTGTCTAGCTGGCCTACTAGTTAAGCAAGAAGCCAGGAAAATTAGTCTCTTGAGATTATCCAAACGCGCGTGCCTTGACGTGGTCCAGTCGATGCATACGGTTCCAGTACTACTACTGGAAACAGACCGTCTCCAGCCAAGAGGAGCGTGACAAACTGCACTTACTAAAGGACGTTTGATTTTAAAGACCACTTTGCGCAAGCGGAAGAAGGTTGGAGGCGCCGCCCTGCCGCTCAGCAGCGAGGCCGTTGAGCAAATGAGAGCTGATGCTGCCTTGCAGTCGCCCTTTTCGGTTCTGCTGGGCATCAAGAAGCTGGGAGACAACGAAGCTGCAACACAGTGTTGATATTCTTGTTGTGGTTGTCGTTGTTGCTACGACTGCTTGCACTAATGCTCACAGTGCGACGGCGGCGGCTCGCCATGAGATCGCTCTTTTTTCAAGACGTTGACCTGTGTCTTCAAGACATTGTTGGGTCTCAATAGGTCAACGGTAGTACGCTTGGTTAGACACGACACCTGTTACTTGTTGTTAAAGTGCCACAACATGTGTTTTCTTACGCTTACGAGCCCGAGCAGCGCGAGAACAAATCCAACGATGCTAACTACGAACACGAAGGATCTCCCGAGAGTCGGAGGAGGGAGTTTTGGAGTATGTACCCAAAACTGCAATGGCATCTGCAGGTTCCGTAGGAGACGACACCGCTGGCTGGCTTAACCCCCAGGACTCACCGCATTATGAGGGAGGAGTTGACCGAGGATAAACCTCCTCTGCCACATAACATTGATGTCGTTCTCGGTCAGCCAGGAGCTCAACAAGCTAAATAGCCACGATTTGGCAGCAACTCTAGCCCGCGAGGACAAGGACCCCGACGACTACCCACCAGAGAAAAGTATCGATCATTTACCACCACTGCGTGCTATAAATCCACGCCGCCACTTTCCTAGAGTCGCAGCGTTGTCTTAAATAATGTGGGAAGTGTTAAGTTCTCGCTGCATTGGATGTTGTACAACAAGGTCGAGGTAGCTCCAATGCTCACTGTCTGCGGGAGTCGTGACCATGACTAACCAACTAGTAACAATTGTAACTAGTTAGTATAACCTATAGCTAGGATATATCAGGCCCGAAGCTACCGTAGTTATAACACACCCCGTCCCCTACAGGCCGACAGGTAGTCTACGACACTCGTACCGTACGGTATGGATACCACATCATTCCATACCACCTGTTTGCCGTTGTGTAACATTTCTTGTTCTCTCAGAAAAAAAAAGATTGTTTGCATAACTTCAAGAGGCCTGTTCTGCAAGACGTCTATGTCTTTTGGGATTGCACATTTCAAAGCTAAAAGCACTAGACTACGGTAGTAGACTATCTCATAGGAATAGGGAGCAGCAGTGTACAAGCATTGATTGCGATTATTTAGTGTGTACGAACAATCTTGATCTTTGTCTAATGTTGTCTCCCAAGCAAGAAGAAGGACACATTAAATTGGCAATAGTGGAATGAACAAGGCGGTTGGTTGGATGGAAATATATGCTTGAGCTTTTGCATGCGGCCTCGTCTAGTTATTTTCAACTGTAGTTACTACCAGACGACTGCGAAAGTATGCAAAAGAGAGTATAGGCAGACATGCTGCTAATCAAATGTCGCAGGTTGGAGTCTTGCGGCAACGGATGACTAGGCTGACGGTACTGCAGCAGTTCGGCACCCACAACACAGTGGGTACGGAAAATGCCTTGGTTCTGCGTTGCTTGTCTGACAGGTAGCGGGGCCACACTGTATTGGAGAAGAGCGTTCAGCAACTGCGTGTTTTCTCCGGGATGATAACTTATTAGCTGCGGAAGAACGTTGGAGGAGGCGCCTTCCTGTGCAGCAGCGAGTCCGCTGAGCAGCTGGGAGAGGCTGCTTTCTTGCTGTCGTTGCTGCGACTCGATGGCTTGCCTCTGTAGTGCAGCGAGAAGCTGCGATAAGGTGTTATTGTTGTTCTTGTCGCTGTTGCTGCTACTGATTGTATAACTGCTCACGCTACCTGGTGGCGTCTGTTCCTCCACACTGCTACTCGCCGCGAGCTCACGATTTTCTGTTTGCAATACGTCGACCTGTGACTTCAAGTCATTGTTGGACCTTGACAAGTCGTCGGCGCGGTTGGTAAGACACCACACTCGTTCTTGAAGTACCTCCACCATGTTCTTGTTGCGCTCTCGAATCAGGGCAGCGTTGCGACGATTGTACTCGCGCTTGGCCGCCACCTTGGCCTGTTCCTCCGTCAAGTCAGGATAAAGCGCAAGTTGGCCTTCGATGGTTGTGGGTTCCGTGCCGCCATTGAAATCGGTGTCTTCGTCTGAACGCTTTTGCTTCTTGGTGGCGTGTTTAGGAGGCGACACGTCCGGAACGCTTGCCCTTAGTTCCGCGCTCACTCCAGCCAAAGATGAGTTACTGACTGGACGTGTCGCGTTTGAAGAGACGCTGCCGGTCTTGACTGTGTTCTTGCTCTTGTACATGTCAAACGATGAGTCCGTGATGGACGAGCCAGTGCGTTCCGCTCTCTCGATGTGTAGCGGTGGCGCAGAGAGTATTTCATGTGCGAAGGCGGAAGTGGCTGTGTGGAGGGGTTGCGGTGCCATGGTAAAAGCGGGTAGAAGTGCGTTGAGAGCTTTTGGTTGAAACGAATTGTGAGGTTGTTTTCAAAGCAATGCTTCAAAGAATCGTTCCTTACTCTCATTTATTTGTTCATCACAAAAGTCTTCTTTGGAACCTTTTTGGCAGACTTTTCGAATTCGATCGGTATCGTTGAAGCAGCATACGATCGGGGCTAGTGTAGAGGTCATCCTCGAGGTCATTCTCTACGCTAATTATAGGTGTAATTCGTCAGAACGAGTTTCACTCAATAAGTTGATTACAATCATGTTGTTGACTGACTGCTTTACCAGCATCTTACCAACATACTAGTAAGTTGTTGTCATGTATTGTCATGTATACCATGGTGGAATTGTTGAATGCGTTCAACATGTGTATTGAATCATAGCGGCGCTCGGATTACATCCACGCGGAACGTGTAGTCTAGACTACAGACCGGTACGGTAGTACCTATCATAGTCTATTATGATATACGTAGTATCTACATCCGTAGGCTACGTACTTCATTCGATTTGATTTATTTCTAAAAATCCGGGAAGAGATCAAAAGTACCTAGCGTACTGGTAGTACGATCGCTAACAACTTGATTTTGACCATGGCGGATTGGCCACACACCTTCAACGTACATCTAGGAGGACACAGACCTCTTTAGTAGTCTGGCGCTCTTTACTTGTTTATCTGGGTGAGCATGTACATGCTTATACCACTCTTCTAGATTAAAACCTGGCAATTCTTGACTTCCGAAGTGGAGTGTTGCTCAATGAGGCCACCGGTATGCCGTGTGGACCGGACCACTTCACCCCAGTTTGCTTGACTATTCTTAATTCAGCTCAAGAGGTTCGAAGAACAAGGTAGCTTTACCGTGTTTTTATAACGTTATCGTCTATTGGCAAAACTAAAATGAGCGGGCCTAGTCTAGTAGCCGGTACATTCCGGAAACTAGGGTAAACTGTTGGGTGTCCCAAAACCATATGAAATGACAGACGGGGGAACAGAAAATTCCTGCACATTTGCATGCACTCATCACAACGATTGTCTCTTGCCATTACCTGCTACCAGAAGACTTCAAGAGTAGTATACTGAGGAAATTGTCAGCTGACATGCTACGGATAAGTTGTTGCAAGTCGAAATCTTGCGGCAAGCCCTGACTGAACTGACGGCGATGCTCAGTTTGCAAAAATCTGTGGTTCTGCATTGCGTGTCTATCAGGAGGAGGCAGCAACGGGGCCGTGTTGCCTTGGAGGAGAGCATCTAATGTGTTGCCTCTAAGAAGACCGCTTCGCAGCTGAGGCATAAGGTTGGAGGCAGCATCTTGCTGTCCATCACCGATTCCGTTGAGGAGCTGGGAGATACTGTTATCCTCTTGCTGTGACAATTCATTATTTTGCTTCTGTAATGCTGCAAGAAGCAGCGAGACAGTGATATTTGTGTTGCTGTTACTGCTTGCATACTAACTGCTTACACTGCGTGCTTGTTCTTCCTCCAAACTGCGTCTCGCCGCGAGCTCCAAGTTTTCCGTTTGCAAGACACCAATCTGTGTCGTCAGGACATTGTTGGATCTTGTCAAGCCGATGGTACGCTTGGTAAGAGACGAATCTCGCTCTTGAAGTACGGCCACTATGCTCTTGCTACGCTTGCGAGCCCGGGCAGCGTTGCGATGATTGTACTCGCGCTTGGCGGCCACCTTGGCTTTTCCCTCTGTGAAGTTGGGGATAAAAGCGAGCTGACCTTCGCTTGGTGTGGGGTCTATGCCGGCCGCAAGCAAACTCTTCATTTTTGTCTTGATCATCTGAGGTGCGGACCTTGTCGTTAGAGAGCTTTTGCTTGATTCTTGGCAGACAATATGTCAGTCTTGCTACTCGACATTTGCCCTGGGACCACTTCAGCCAAGATGAGTGGGTGTGCCGAGGGCAAAGAGCTCACATGTGTGTGGCGAGGAACGTCGTCGAAGCGTTTGTCTGGCTTTCGCTTGTGGTTGCGGTAGGCCTTGGCGGGCGAGATGGAGTCATCGCAGATTTGTTCGAGTTTGTAATCAATGAGACGGTGCTTTACGCTTTCCTGACGTATAAGGGCAGCGCACAGAGTCTCACACGTGCTAAGGCTAAGGCAGAGGTAGTTCTTGTTACATGGAGAGGGTTGGGCGTCATGGTGAACAAGTCGGATAAAGTTATAAGATGGTTGGCTATTACGGTATTATATTTGTTGAGATCGGGAGTAAACGATTATTAAGGTCGTTCCATGCAAAAATAGTCTTCAGGCATCTCTTCCTTTTTTCAATATAACTCCGTAAAAACAATCAGACACAGTAGTACCTTCACCGTTCGCTTCCTCTTGACTTTCTCAATCACTTTCACCGTTCATTTCCTCTTGACTTTTCTCAATCACTTGAGGGGTCGCGTGGGACAAAAACCTCGTGCATTGCTACAGGGACATTTGCTCCATCAAAGAACATCCCTCGGTAGACTCACCTTCTGCCATGGACGGGACCTACTTAATTCCTGCCTGCGTGACTGTTGTTCTTTTCGAGAAATGACATTTGAGACACCAGGCAAAATCTGGATTTCACTCATACATTGGATATTACTGTACGTCAAGGCAAAACCAGTGGATTGAAATCCCAACTCCTTGGCTCTTCAAGCAACGGACTGTGAAGTCATAGATATCAAGAAGAGACGGTACGGACAGCGCCAGGTGACACCAGTGGGCTACGGTCCGAATACCAAGACGTCCCCCGAGCCAACAGCAATCCCGCTGCGGGATCACGATATGGACTATGAAGTCACGATGGAGAAGGAAGGAGCAATACCAAGTCCTGCTACTGTCTGCGAGCCCCTACTGCCCGAACACTATGGCATCCCTTGCCAACAGCAATGATACTGATGCGAGAACAAAGTCATTTTTTTTACTTTTTACGTGTGTATTTAATCCATCATTACCAAGGTCAAGGTCCGAGTCGAGATTGGAGACCTTACCAAACAGGGCCAAGATCCATCCGTTAAATACAACGCGAGAGAAGTGCGATAACAAGCTGCAATCCGTGAAAGAGCAGCTTGTCCAGTATAACATCGGGGAAACATCCCTGCTAGCTTCGGGGTCTACTCGGTTGATCCCACGGCGCTCCCTTCTGATTTATTGGTCAGGAAAGTCTTCGGACTCTGTCAGGGATTCTGAGTGGCAGTGGCTACTGCCGTATGGTAGTCTTCATCTTCTTGAAGTGATGTAACGCATCACTATAATATAATCACCTACACACACACACACAAACTGTACTACATATCCCTATCGCTGGTTGTCCCTAATGGAACAGAACCCCATACAAACCAGTCATGTTGACACACCAAACGAACCTGCCCTGATCCTGCGCAGGAGTGGTCTTTGGTTCTCATTGATGCTAGTATTGTTGGACTCAAATGGAGCATCAACTACGGGTAAATCTGATCGCACTCGCTGGTACCGCTAAACTATAAAGTAGGAGGTTGAATCATTAAGTTATCGGTCCATTCCCGTGAACTGACAAAAATGATGTAACCACCATTGTCACGTTGTTGGAAGTATCTGCAGGAGGGTGTAGCGGCGGCAGCAGCAGCCTGCTGGTGCCGTGCTGTTGTAGAGCGTGGGCTTGAGTTCTGGATGCACCAAGCTACGTGGTGGTGGTTGGGAACAACTCGTTGTTGGCAAGAGTAACCAAAGACATGCTAACTCCAATATCATAGTTGAGCCTAAGTGAACTACTTCTTTATGCGCGAGGAGTGCAAGTATGTTTTTTGTTCGCACGGTTAGCAAGAGCGAGTCGCCTCTTGATCATTATCGAGTTCTTGCTTTTTGATGGAAGAGTCTATCACTTACAGTGCATCAGCACAAACTTGCACACCAGAGCTCTAGTACAGGTACTGTGGATGGTACTTTGCCAGCTACAACTAGACAGAAATACGGCGGTAAATCTTATATACAATTTACGGGAATGGTGCGGTTGGTTGCTGAAAAGTAAGTTTTATTGACGTAGCTACAGTTTTGTGGCTTTTGTGGCAGTACATCGACAATATCTACGATTTGGCATTCGGAATCGCGAATGTTTCATTATTTACTGAAAATCATCAACGGTGCGATGCTGTGGAGATCGAGACTCGAGAGACGTTGTCGCGACGTCGATCGCTCATATTCACTGCGTCAAAGGTCATCGATATCAATTGTAAACTATACCGTACGTCGTACTGCAACTTAAGCGTCCACATACATTGAGACTCCAGCGCAGTCGCGTTAAGAGAGCCTTGCTTTGCCTTCAGTCTACACGTTCATCATCTAGACCGAAAGAAGCTAGAATGGCAGGAACAACGCCTTCCAAGGGCGGCAAACGCAAGCACAGCGAAACAAAGGCCGCGCAACACGAAGCGCGCCGCAAGGCCACGGAGTGGGCCGCCGCGGAAGAAAAGCGCAAGGCCTTGGCCGTGTCTGGAACCAATCCTGCTCCTACTCCTACTGCCGAACAAAAGGGAGGTCGAGGAGCGGCCAAGGCGCCTCCTCCTCCATCACAATACGATACCGAGTCGGAAGAAGAGGAGGAACCCACGTCCAAGCGTACCAAGTTTACCGAATTGTCGTCACCAGTGTCATCCAACAAGAAACAGTCCAAAGCGCTCCAAAAGGCGAACTTGGCGGCGGCCCGACAAACTGCGGCCGTCTGGGCCGTGGCGACTGCTACTGCTAATTCCGCATCCAAGTCGCATGCAACGCCAGCTGTACAGCACGAGACGCCTCCACGTGGGGGAGGAGGAGGCAGCAAGGCTGCTGCGAGTACAAGTAACGGAACTATGAGTAGCATGGCGTCGTACCAAACTCCCCGAACCGCAGCGGCTGCGGCCTCTACCAGTAATGTGGGTAGTAGTGGTGGTGGTGGTGGTACGCGCAAACCCACGTACGAAACCAAAGCGCCCCGACGTCGTTCGGCCGCATTCAATTCTCCCAAACCAGCACCCTCGTCGTCGTTGTCGTCCACAATGGGTCGGCAAGTCCCCGTGCGCACTGCTGGTGCTGCGGGCGCTCGCGTCCACATGCCCAATCTACCGGACGATGCAGTGCCCAGCGCACCAGCAGTGCAAGTACAGGCGGCGGTGGCAGGGGCAGTCGATCATGCAGCTGCTCCAGTAGTGGCTGGCGAAAGCATCTACAAGGCTCTAACGGGATTCTTGATTGTCGTGTTGGGGGCCTTTTTCGTTAGTGGCTTGTACGAACAAGGTGCCATTACCGGTCATGTCTTTGGCGGAGGCGGACCTCAGACTGTCCTGGCGCAAACCTTGACAAACCTGGAGACAAAATGCGGGCACACGGTCACGTGGTGGCAGGAACTCGACGTTTTGTCGGCCCTCGTGGGCAGCAGCTCTACCAACAGTAGTAGTAGCAGTTCTATTACTACAACGCCTCCGTGCTTTCGCGACAGTCCCACGGAAAACGAAGACGATACCTACACGGCATTGGCGGACTACTGCGCCAATGTACCAGCTCCCAGCTTTGTTTTCTGCCCCAAGGACGCCCACTGCAGTGGTGGCGTCATGGAGTACTGTCACGGCAAGCATTACGATATTGCCCCCACCACCAAGGACCACTGTCTCTTGACAGTAGAGGCCAACAATACGATTGCCGCCATGGTGGAGCAGTTGCACGAATGGACCGTGCAAGACTCTTGTTCCTGGGGCCAATGTGCCTACACTGTTGATCGTACGCCCGATACCGACGCACGACCGCTCTTCAACTATGCCCAATTGGTGGGCGACTTGGAATTGCCGTGGGACTATAACAAGTTGACGCAAGCTGCCAACGCGCAAACGCCAAACAACAAGAACAAGCAAGTCTTTAGCACGGCTCGTCAAGGCGATTTACTCTTGATTGGGTTGCACGCGGACCAACCATTGCGCTTGTCGGCTTGGTGCATGCTCAAAATGTGTGTCTTTGTCGTGCTGGGTGTCTTGTTGTCGGCAGTCTGGATGCTTGTCCGTGTCCTGGCGGCGTGGATATTTGACTTGACCTTTGGTGGTTACCCCATGATTTCGACCATTTGCGCCTTGGTGGGGTTTCTAGTCTTGGTTGCCCTGCACCAACGGGGTCAAAACCAGCGCTACAAACAAGAGCTGCGCAATGACGTTGTCAAGGTGCGCACCCTGGCTCTGGTGGCCCTAGCCGATCGCAAGGAAAATCAAGCGCTCTTTGTGCGCGACAAGGTCGCCTTTGATTTGTACCCGGCCCACAAGAAAGGCCGCGACTACCTGTGTCGTGTCGTGTGGCCGCACGTTGTGGGTGACATTCAACAGGATAACCGCGTGTCCAAGCGTACGGTCGTGACGGATGATGGGACACGAGCGTTTTGGAAGTGGGTAAGCTCCAGTGACCCACCACCGCATGTTCACTTTGTCGAGTGAACAAACAAAAGATGGCGTGTTGAATGGCGTGGCATGACACTGGTGAGCAACATTGACGGGTCCAGTTGCAGAGTAGAGCGAATTGGGGACGGAGACGGTGCGAGAGATGATACAAATAACTACTACTAGTCTACACAATTGATATAATGTAGAACAGAGTCTACACGGTACGTATGCCTTTCGAGGAATTTTTGCCTTTCGATGTTCAGCTACACGAAAGGGTTGCTGAAATGAAAAGGTATGCTAGCTATCGGCCGACTGTTAGAATGGCATAACGTGGAGAGATGCTAGACTACCGTTTCCAACAAAGCCTATATTTAATAGTGGCGCGTCGCATTACATCAATCTATATGAAGGCTACGGTCGAAGACACTGCTCGTAGACCCTAGAATCCTTGACCGAGTAAGAAAGCCGTCCAACCAACAAATAATAGTAGGTCAGGGGTCAAGAGCTTCTTTTCACCTCCCACCCTATGATACTGCTTGCACGTC
>Ga0307981_1004219_pt1 | contig 10229 bp, 14 predicted proteins | sample OrgLakmetagen987_FD_201849 | JGI IMG/M metagenome (GOLD analysis project Ga0307981, IMG submission 201849) | Saline water microbial communities from Organic Lake, Antarctica - #987 | ecosystem: Environmental > Aquatic > Non-marine Saline and Alkaline > Saline | place: Antarctica: Organic Lake... | reverse complement strand
CCGTTGAGTCATAACCGCGTTGCATTCCGGTGAAACATCCATTTCCGGACAATAACCATTCGGCAAAGGCTTGGACGCCTTGCCTTTCAACTTCATTCCTTCACTCTCCAAAGTTGCCTTGACCGTTACCAGCGCATTATCAACATATTTGTCCGCACCGATACTCCACGCCATAGTCCCATTGGGCAACTGGACACGCTAAAGATTCGCGCCCAAACATTGCTCCGGTGGTCCCACCGAGCCCTCCTTGAGCCTGTAGAGCTTTCCGATTATATCCATGGTCAACTTGGGATCAAAAGCGATGAATAAAATATCATCAACGTACACGAGTAACATCTCGTAATAATCAAATCCCATTTGGCTTGACGGCCGCACAAATCCAAACGTCTGGGTCAGCTTTGGTACTTTTGTACCCGAGTTCCGTCAGTGACAAAGCGAGTAATGCTCTCCAAGCCGCTCCACTCCTTGTCTTGAGACCGTACAGGACCTTCTCGATAATCATAACGGTACCCGCCTTTGATCCGAACTCCGGGCCAGCTATGGTCCAGATCTTCTCGCGACAGTCAGCATTGAGATACGCGTTCCCAACATCAGCCGCCAAAATGTCCAGATCGTTAAGCGCTGCAAACATAAAAGCAATACGAACACTGTCACGCGAAACCACACTTGAGTAAGTAGTACTTGCCGGAGTCTCGGTTGTATGACCGCCAGCAACAAACCGGGCTTTGCGGGTGAAATCCATCTTGATGTCGAATATCATATGACACTTGATTTCTTGGTACCCAACAAGTTTCTTTCCGCCATGGGCTTTGTCAAGCGTTCCATCCCACTCTCAGAAAGCGGGAGTCACGTTCAGCATTTCTCTCTCATTTGCCTTGCGCCAAAAGTCAGTGCCTGTCTTGGAATCAATAGCGAGCACCTGAGTAACGTCCTTCGGCACTTCGATGCCAAACTTGTGTGTGGTCTTCCAGTACCGGGACTTGACCTTCGAAATAATCCGATTCCGAGTCCTGAGAGCGTCCTTTACCCACCAGTGAAACGCTGGCTCTTCAACAAGTTGGTTACCAACCGCATATTTGGCCAGGTCAATGGGGTTAGACGCCTTGAGGTCCTTAAGCGCGATCCAGTCCGATCGTTCCATTGGACAGATAGTTGCCAACCTTGAGTAGTTTGTCTTGGCGTCTTGTTACCGTTATGGCTTACAACATAGCCATCAACCTTGGAATAAGCAGTCTTGTGCTTCCGATGATCAGAAATTTTGTCCAACATTAGAAACTGCCTCCCTTCACTGTCAACCTGTGAATAAAGATTCTCGGCAATCACACTGGCAGTGTAAGACACCGTCCCGCCATCCGGCATTAGTACTTTGTACTCTCTGGTATCGAGTAACGGGTTAGAGTTTCGCAATCCAATCGGCTTTCCGTCTTCGCCCTTTGCGCGTTTGATAACTTTACCGACAATCGTACCGTCACCTTTGGGAATCATGATTTCGGCATATATCATATTTTCATACCCTTCGGGCGTAAACGAATCCTGCTCCGGTTGAGTCTCATCTCCGTCACGAGGGACAGTGACACTGTCAGCAAATTCCTTCATGTGGTAAATGTCGGGCAGGTAAAATCCAGAAGCTTCTTCCATTCCAGAAATGACAAAGTTTAAATCCGATAAACGTTCTCGAAGCGCAATGTCAAACTCTTTCACCTGATCTTGCAATTCTGGGACTTGAAGCTCAAGAGGAGTAACGTGTTGAACAGTGTTACGAGCAAGCACGACGCCACTGACTGGAATGACCCAGTAACACATGTCGCTTCCAACTCTATGAGCGACTCCTAGCCAGCGTCCTAGACGCCTGACAGGTTCAGACGTGTCAGTCCCCGGCTGGTGATACCAAATTTCAAAATCAAGCATTTCAGAAATGTCAGGAGTGTTACCCATCATTCTTTCGTATCCGGTGCGACCGTCAGGTCCCCGTGCGATAAGACTCATGATGGTACTTTCATGTACCAATCCGTAATCTCAGACTCTTCCAGGCACGTTCTTGGCGGACATCTTTGTCTTCCATCGTTTCTTGGTCTCGCCGATAATGCCTTCGGCTTGGTTCTGCCAAGGAGAATGCGGCTCTGTCCTCCGCATTTTGCAGTGAACACGCCTGCAAGTCTTTACGAAGTCACTTTTTGGTCCGACCTGCTCGCCGGCACCGTCACACACCATTTCATTTGGGATGCCAACGTCTTCGATGAATTCCTGAAGCGCAACTCCAGCCTCTGACTTCGACGCCATCGGGTAAACCCGAATATAGCCCTCACTGCAAAACAACTGGGCACACTTGTTACCTTTCAGTGACTTGACTTTGGCGAACAATGTGTCAGAGTATAGAGTTGTGTTAAGACGATTGTACCGCAACAACATGTGATCAGTACGATAACGACGATGAATCGGATGCAATGCGTGACGAAGACCAAACTGGGTTGTGGCCTTAAGTGTCAGCTTGGCAGTGTTAATGCCAATATGCCATTTCTTCGCAAGTTCTTCCGCGGAGACAACAGAATGACGTCGGTCAGACACAATCGCACTTCCGATTTGACGAGGTTCATCTGTACGATCGGCATTATGGACGCGCACAGCAGCAACAAGACGAGGATACATGGTTTCATCCGTGAGCGCACTCGACACACTTGCCAATAATGCGTCACTTTCTGCAAAAGCACGAAACATACGAACTTGTAGTTCATCTGGAAAAGCCTCGACATCGACCATTCCACGACAAACAGACGAGATCAAACGCTGGTGATCCACTTCTTCATTCGACCAATCCTGTAAGGAGATGTTTGAAGGATCCCACTCAGCGTCAGATGTGAGAACAATGTGATTGCAATCACTGAGTTCGAGCGCGGTCGGTACACGAGATTCGAGGTACGCTGTACTCCCGGACGTTTTGAGCGGAATCAACATGCCGCTGTTCGTGTCAACAATTCCGAGCGAACGGTTTGGGTCGAACGGGTCATTGCAAACAGAAAAAACGTGTACGCCCGTCTGGTTTGGGTTCATTAACGAATGAGGCATCTTGGTACCGAACCATAATCCTTGATGGACGACGAGAATGTGAGTAATACTTGTGTCTTGGTTGGTCCATGCCGTGGCACCGCAGGCAATCTGCCCGTTTTCAACCGTGCCATACGAATCCAAGAAAGGAGAAACGTCACAACTCTGTCCTGTATAACACCAAAAGACGGAAATTTGCTCCGAGGCACCAGGTGTCAGCGTGAGTGTCATCTTCAATCCGCGACTGGTGTCCTTCTTTTGTCTGACTTCCGGTGTCTTCCGGACGACTCGCCACTTTGGCAACAGCACGGCGCGCCGAGGATGCAACCTGCGACATTCTTGCCTTCTTAATGAGTTTGGTGTATGACCTTGGGCCAAAGGCGTTACCCGAGTCATGTTCCGTAACAGCTCCTGTCGTGGCATTTCCCGACTCGGTTCAACGTACAGCGAGTTCGGTACTTGTCATCAACTTTGTTAAAGCCGCAATCTGGCGCTTGAGATTGGAAGGTTCGTCATCATCCGTTTCCCTCCGCGAGCCTTATAGATCGCAGCGCGCGTAGTGCCATCGAGTTGTTTATACTCCGATGCGGAGTTGTTCCGAGTCAGGTCGGAAATGTCAACACCACCATTGGTGCAATCTCCCTTGCCGCCTCGACCGCCTTGGCCTCCCCGGCCTCCGCGACCTCCTCCGCGGCCTCCGCGACCTCCTCCGCGACCTCCGCCGCGGCCTTTTCCGTCCTTCTCGACGGAAGCAACATGTCGTTTCTTGAACTTGCCTTGCGTGTCCGGGAATACGAGCGTTAGCGGAATCGGTGAAGCTCGACTGCAGCGTCTGAGAGACGCGCACAGCGGCCACCGCAGCCATGACTTGAAAGTTTGTGCATTCAATGTTCTTGAGTAGCGTGTAAACCTGAGCGTTGGCAGTCATGCCCTCCTCACACTCAGTGAGGGTCTCAAACGCCGCCTTAAGCGATGTTACATACTTCTCAAACAAGAATGTATGCTCAGCGAGGTACTTCGTACCGCTAATGATGGTCTTGGCGCTCTCGAGGCGAGGACGAGTCATGCCTGGTCCGTCGTAATGGGTGCGCAAGGTAGTCATCGACTTTCTGGCGCAAGCAGCCCTGTCCAGCTCCTTGATCCAGGCCCAAGCTGGAATGCTTAGGATCAATCCCTCTAGGATCTGGTAAGCCTTGGCCGAGTCTGCTTTTAAAGACTTCGCCAATCAAAGGTGCAGAGTAAACCAGCTCTTCAGTGTCAGAAGAGAACAGCGTGCTGTTGACACGATCCTTGCGGATCACATACGACAAAGGAACGTCGGACATACCCTTGATGGTAGAAAGGAAGTTGGAGACAGACAGGTCGTACTCTCCCCAGCTTGTGGAGTCCTTATAGGCTCCAGGGCTCACAACAGCGGTTGCATCCGTGTCGGGCCTATCGAGTCTTTCCTTGAAAACTTCAAGGACTTCGTTGGTAAAGAGGACGGCTTCAACAGCCTGTCCACGACGTTTGACGCCCTTCACCCAAGTCCCAAACGCAACAACATTGAGAGCCATCATTGCCGGGATCTTAACGCCTCCACGGTTTGCAGGAGTCTTGCCAAGGAGATAGGCGATGGCGTCCATTTGCTTGCTCGACATCATCGAAAAATCCGTGGTCTTGGAGTACTCTTCCAAGATGATGGCGTCGGTCATTTGCTGGTTAAGCCCGCAAACTTCGAGACAGTAACGTACTTCAAGAATGCGTGCGGCCGCAATAGCGGCTGCAATTGCAACGGCGTTAGTAGCGGCATCGTCCTGGAGATCGTCCTGGTCGTCCATGTTTTCTTTTTCTGTAAAGTAGTTCTGCAATAATAAAAATTAATGAGAACAAGATTTTTCTTTTCGCATGTAACAATGCACGAACTGCCGACAACGCTATGACAAATAGGTTTGGCAGACGAAGTGCATGACGGGATGCACTTGTGCCCAAGGATGATCAGTCCTTTCGGCTCGTACGCGAGCTCTCGACGTACGACTGGTCATTGTTCCCTGCTCCGATAAACGGATCGGCAGTCAGAACTGATACTTGCGCGAACGGCCCGTCAAAAGGCAGATACTCGATGGTATCAACGCTCGCATTGCAGAGTATCACAAGTCATGCCGGAAACACTGTTTGTTAGGCGGGACATTTTCCGGACTTCGTGAGTAAACAACGCACGAGTTTGCCCTTTGGGCTAGCAGCACTCCTGATCGTCCCAAACATCGGGTTCAGCAGCTGGGTCTTAGATAAACTATTTCAATACACACGTGGAACGCTTACAACGATTCCACCATTGCATACATCACAATAACTTACTAGTACGTTGGTAAGATGATAAAGCAGTCAGTCAACAAGATTGTAATCAACTTAGTGAGTGAAACTCGTTCTGACGAGTTCCAGCTACAATTAGCGTAGAGAATGACCTCGAGGATGACCTCTAGCCCTCTAGCTTCACTGGGATTCGATCAAGATCCTTCGGACGGAAAAGAGAAAACTCCAAAGATGATTCTCGCGCCAATAATAATATTCGCGAGACACTTGGAATCTTGTCACTCCCCACCATGGCACCGAATGGGATCAAAAATGTACTTGTGCTTGAAATGACCTCTGGCTTCGCTGTTACACGGGCCCCAGAGTATCCTGAATAGGAACCACTTGACTGGGGACTTACTAGACTTGAGTCTCCCCTTTTCGACGCGGAATACCGACAACTTATTCTGGCGGAGCTCCTTGCCAGAAAAGTAACCACTTGAGATGTGGCCAGGCGTCCATGTGTCCGCAATGCTTGCTGAGGACATCGGCAGGATTACTCTTTCCGTCAATATGAAGGAAGTCAATAAACCGGTTCGGATGCGAATGCTACCCAACTTGAACTTGCGTAGGTAACCAATCATCCGTTTGGTTCGCTCAAGATGACCCTTCCGTGGAGAAACCCGGTAACGAGACATTGTCATGACAGCAGCTGCAATGTCAAACCGGCCCAAAGTGACACACCATTGGAGGCATCCGTTCTTCCGGTCCAAGTTCTTCTGAAGAGTCAAGCTCGGGATGGTCATTCTTCTCCAACGGAGAAGTGAATCCTTTTGGAGCCAAGCCGAAGGTGCGCTTGTAGGACTCAACCATCTTGTCGATGTAGGACTCTGCACTTGTGTGGAAGGTTCCATTGGGGTTGCGCTTCTTGTAGTCACTACCAAGATGATACGCGATCGGTCCAACACCTTTGAGCATGTACCCGTATTTCTCTCGGATGCAAATGGCAAGGTTGTCAACGTACGTTGCTATGTACTCATAGATATTGCCGTTCTTGCGCATCGGGATCAGCCTTGGAAGGAGTGAAACCCATGTCGCAAAGAGTGTTGGCGAATTTCTCGTGCCAGCGTAGGCCTGAGCTCCTCAAACTGTACAGAGCCTTGTGGATGACTAACGTGTGACCTTCAAGCTCCCCAAAATCAGGTCCACCAATGATGTAGACCTTCTCCTTGTTTTTGGCTTCAAGGTACGCCTTACCAATGTTGGCAGCATGGACTCGGAGACCATTGAGCTCGGCAAGGAAGATACAGATGCGCAGGCTGCAAAGCAAGACCACGCCAGAGTACACACTCTCGGCAGGAACATCAGTGAGATGTCCTCCAGCCACGAGAGGAGCTTTTTGACGCCCGTTGTGCTTGACGTTGTACACAAAGTGTACTCGGATCTTCTTGTGTCCTTCCGGTCCAGGGCTCCCTTTCCAAGGTCCTCGAACGCGGAGTAGTCGGCGTGCTGAGACATTTCTAGTTTCTCAGCATCACGATACTTCTTGGTGTTGCCGTTTCTCTTGTCCAGTGTGAGCGCCTCCTTGTGATGGCGTGGTACCTGGTATCCGAATTTGAATAGCGGAGCAGTGCGATACGAGGCCAGCTTTGCCTGGTTAAGCTGTCTTGTCAGAACCTGGGAATGTTTCGCTAATTGTCTGAACTGCTTCCACCCTTCAGTGTCGAGCAACTCAGCACGTTCCGCGTACACAGCACAGACAGCAGGATTGTCAGCAGCCAGCCATGGTCTTGAGAGGTTGGTAGGTTTGAGAACCATCTTCCCAGGCTACTAGCATATTGAACCTTGATCCCTTGTAGCTAGGATTGTTGCTGGTAAGCAGACCTTTGTGAGCGACGATATCCTTGAATGCCCACATTTGGTCATTGGGATCGAGTATATCGGCTTCCAGGGCGTCCAGCACTTGGTTGTACGCGACTATCTCATCGAGACGATTGTTACCTTCGTACGTAACCAAGAACTGTACACGCTCGGGGTGTTCTTTAAGTCCTTCTTCCAGTGACACAATCTTCTTGACAATCTTGGCACGAAAGCGCTCTCCTGTAACGGCATCAGGTTCCGTGAGGTACATTCACGTAATAAGGTCATCAGGTGCAATGACGCTCATATGTCGCTTGGTACCGTCTGACTTATCCCGTAAAGAGATGCAAACAATCTCTGGTGCCGTAGGAGAATTGAGGTTTGGCGGGCAAGAAGGTGCGCCAGATGGTTCAGCGCGTTGATTCCTGTCGGACCATCCTGAAAACTCCTTCTGTTGTGCTTCAGATAAGGCAGAACGATGCGTTAATCGGTATAAAATCTTCCGGGGCGGTGTCGTCCGTTAAAATTTTAAACGTCAGCGCATCACCCACAGATTCCCCGAAACCGACAAATCTCCCCTTTCGTTCAGCTGTTTCTGATGGGAAACCCGGTTTGTGGGCATACGTTAAAATTTTAAACGTCAGCGCATCACCCACAGATTCCCCGAGACCGACAAATCTCCCCTTTTGTTCAGCTGTTTCTGATGGGAAACCCGTTTTGTGGGCATACGATAACGCGTCGCCGGTGGGAAAGTAGATGGGCTCCCAGAAACTAAACATCAGTAGGATGGAAATGTCCGTCGTGAGTCCTTTAGGAACAGACAACGGATTGGATCCTCCTAGCAAATAAGTTGCTAAGTGATTTAACAGCAAGTAGACGGCGTACAATAAGGCAAGTAACCATGCTTTAGATGGCGCACCAGACTTATCAAGAATACCATTAGTTTATTGCTTAACAGTTTGGTACCTACGTTCTGCAGGGTTCTGGTGCTCATGGTACGGCTCACTTTGCCAGTCGTCGATCACATACTTACGGGGAATGTCCAGGGCCTTTTTGCTGACTTGCTCTTGTGCATGATGATCACTGATAAGCTTGCTCATGGCTCCCTGTTTTCGGATGTTATCCTCCAACATGGCGACAAATTCGCTGTCAGACTTAATCCCATAGGCATCGGTGACCAAACTCTCGGTGCCGACCACAATCTGCGTGCATGTAGAACCATTGTCCTCAACGGCCGGTGTGTTCAAGAAAATGGTATCAGTTGCAACAGGTTCATTTTGTCGGTGAACATTGAGAGCGGGAAAGCGAGACTTAAAGTGTTTACAAAGAGGGTAGGTACCAGAGTATCGTGCACAACGAGTTGTACACTTGAAAGTGTCCTTGAGGGTTGCAGCCGGGATCCAACCGAAGAAGCGACGAAGCTTTTCATACTCCTCAGGAGTGTCAGCAGTCGTGCGGCCCTCATTGACGTTGTAGGAGTAGGTTGCGGCATCGTAAAAGGATTCGATGGTGTCAACATACGCAATCACATTGTCAAGGGTATCAGGTGAGATGATAGTGGACTGTTGGAGCGAGATTACTTGCTGGCGGTAATAACCAAGTTTGTCGAACTTGGGACCCACTCAATATCAAATTCACCGTTACGCACCGGGAACTCGACGTTGACGTTGATGATGAAGGGCTTCGTCTTTGTCCCATCTCCTTGATCTTGGCCATCATGCGCGGACTTGTTCCAGGTCACGGAGTCAGCTACCGAATCCGGCCTATTCAGCAAGCCTGGAGTACGAAGAGGAGGCGACGCAACGGTTGGCCGAGGGCGTGGAGGAGTGGAGATTGAGGAGGAGTCCATGGTCTTGCAAGGAAAAGTATTGTTTGGTGCTTTGTCTTGTAAAGACAGATCTTCGAACGCGCTTTCGAGCTTGTTGTTGGTCAGTGATGGTTCTTCTTCTTCTTCCTTAATGATATCCCGATATGTCCGATACGTGCGCTGCGTTTCTGAACCAGCTTCGACTCCGAGACGATCAAGCAGGTTCACGTAAGCTGTAACGTCTTTCTTTCTAATGATAGCGATCTTCAAGTGGACCAGTCAACAATCAGAAGTACTTGTCGCCCCGTAGATTTTAGGGTTGCTGTTGCAAATATCAAGCAAGCTGACAGTGTGCAGGGACAATCCATACGCTTCAATGTCTTGAAGTAGTTGCTTTAGTTTCCACTCTGGAATTACTACCTGCGTCGGCTTTGTTGCCATGATATTATGAGAGGAGTTGTTGTGTGCTGCCAACTCTTCTTGCTTTTGCAGATGCTCTCTTGTGGAACCTATCGTGGGACTAATCTAACGAAAATTCACAAAGTATCTACTAACGGAAGCTCTCGCTGTCGTGGAACCTAAAATGTTAAGTATGCTGTTGGAACTAATAATAGTACTGTAGAGCAATTGATGGTTGTAATGCGTGAAAGGACAACTACTTCAGAGAGTGAGCAACAACACTAGAAGTTGCTCCAACTAACGTACCAACGGGTCACGATGACCTCCATTTTGGAGTCCCTCGTGCAACCATTGAACTCGTACGCACTTGGTCGTCTGCTATGTGTCCGTTGACACTAGCAACAACAATATTAACTTGGTCCCCTCGAATCGATGCCTAGTTCATATCCATTTTGGACCTATGAAACCACTAGGTTCGAATCGACACTGTCACACATTAACCATGGTGCCAAAAACTCACACACTTGTGAATAAAACCACCACACTTACTACCGCACACTGACGGTTACACAATACTAATATGTAAACTTGTCGAGCAAGCCTTCTCGCTTGTAATGCCCGAGCTTCTTCGTGAACAAATCACTCAGATTCGTTTCCGTGTCTTCCTTGGTGATACGGCAAGTACCGGCCGCAACAGCCTCACGGTTCCTGTGATAAGCAATTAAATGATGCTTCTTCTTCAACGTGGACGTAGGATCGGAACAATTCTTCGTCACCGCCTCGTTGTCACAGAAAATATTCGTCGCACCGTCAATCGGTACGCCAAACATACGGAGTTTATACCGTAACG
>Ga0307981_1004217_pt1 | contig 10233 bp, 15 predicted proteins | sample OrgLakmetagen987_FD_201849 | JGI IMG/M metagenome (GOLD analysis project Ga0307981, IMG submission 201849) | Saline water microbial communities from Organic Lake, Antarctica - #987 | ecosystem: Environmental > Aquatic > Non-marine Saline and Alkaline > Saline | place: Antarctica: Organic Lake... | reverse complement strand
AGTTTGTTCTTGAATTCTTTCGAGTGGAAGACTTTTCCCTTCTTTTTACCTGACATATTAGCTCCTTAAATCCTTATCGGGTTATGAGCCAAAAGTCTCCACTGAATTTAGGGGGCTAGAAAGGAAGGACTTTAAGATATTTCAAATTTATATCAGGTTAGCCGGCATCAGTGTAAAGGGAGTTACCGACTCTCTTAGCCTTTTACCAGATATTGGTTTCAATAATGTCGTAAACCTTCATAATCATTAACGCTATTGACAAGCTACATATAAAAATGTAGTTTGATAAGCAAAGGAACATAATGAAGAATATTCATTATTATGTGACGGTAAACGACAAGGCTCCTTTTTTAGACTGGGTTAATAGTTTAGATATAAGAAGCCAAGTAATCGTTGATCGTTTAATTCAAAGAGTTGCTGGTGGTGGCGCAAAGAAGTCTATCAAAAATTTAAAAGATGGAGTTCTTGAAATAAAAATACCACACGCATCAGGACTTAGAGTTTACTTTGGCGAAGATGGTGACAAGATCATTCTTTTACTTATTGGTGGAGATAAAAAAACTCAATCAAGAGATATAAAGAAAGCAAAGGAATATTGGAGTGATTATGGCAAATAGACATAAAAGTTATGATGATGTTTTAGTTAATAAATTTGAGAATATTGAATATGCTCAAGCTTATCTATTAAACATTGTTAATGAAGAAAGCCTACCAATTGACGATGCTTTAAGAGAAACAATTAAGGCTATGAGTTTAGCGACCTTTTCTAAGAAATCAGGTCAATCAATTCAAGCCGTTTCAGACTTTGTATCAAAAAGGCAAAAGTGGAGTTCTGATAAACTCATTAAGCTTATTGATCAAGTCTTCTCTTTAAAGGTCAAACTCGCCATTGAGTCGAGCGATCAAGACGAAGTTGCATAACAAAACAGTTTAAATTTTGTCGGGAAATTTCCCGACATTTCCGTAGTTTGCTATATTATCTAGTGAGTAATATTAACTGGCTGGAGTTCCATTTCGATGTTGGAATCCACCATTTTACTCTAGGTCAAAAGACAAGATTCACCGATTAGTACACTAACTATATGAAACAAAAGATAAATGGTTTCAATAAGTTAGCATTAAGCTCACAACATAAACTTTCCTGATATTTCCCGAGATTTCTCAAATTGGCTTTTTGTGACTGTCTGCTTGGCTGTTCAAGTAGCACTGCAATTTTTTTCGTTTTTCGTAGCAACTTTTTCTTCTTAACCAATTGATTTTTTTAATTAAAATCCGTCGTGCTTCGCTGGCAAAAATGGCTATTTTTCAGCCAGTGAAGCACTGGCACAACAGAGGTTAAGGTTATTTATCTCAAGGAGAAAGAAGTGGAAAAGGAAGAACAAACAGACGCGATTGCTCTTAGGAAGTTGCGAGAATTAAAAGGTTTTAGTCGCAAAGATGCGGCCATCGTTTTGGAGCTAGGTTACAAAAGTATCGAGAAATTTGAAAACGGAAGGACAACTCTTAATAGAACAAGAATAGATAAGATTCTTATGAGCTATGGATATTCCCATGAGGACTTTTTATTATGCCGAGAAGGAAGAGTGGATAAAGTTAAAAATAAGGTTGGACACAAAAAAGTAAAAGTACTTAATAATAACCTAAGTCGTCGAAGTTATAAAAAAGTCATTACGAAAGAGGTAAAAGTTCTTCAAGTTTTAAGAAAACTTAAAGGGCTGACCCAGTACCAAGCGAGTGCCTATTGCGGTTACTCCAAGTCAGCGATTGGACATATTGAGCATGGACGAGTCGAGGTTGAGACTAGCTGCGTAATACATATTGTTGAGTCCTATGGATACACCATGAAGGACTTTAAATATCACTTAAATTCAGAGGTCTTTGTCACTGACATTCAAGACGATTGTATCAATATTATAAAAAAGCTTAGTGAGGAAAAACTTAAAGCAGTTTACCCGCTTCTCTCAACATTTAAGTAACTCTTATAAAATAAGGAAGATATCAAAATGAAAAAAGAAAATACTACTAAAGCAACAATTTCAGTTAAGCCAGAAACAAAAGAAAGGTTTCTAAACCACTTGGAAGAAATCAACCAAGAGAGACACAGTAAAGGTAAAGTCTACGTTAACGATTGGCTTAGCTTTGTTATGGATAATATTCCAGATTCTTTGAGGGAAGGTATGAAAAGCCAAACTTGATGCTTCTTGGAAGAATGCAATATTTGATAAGTCTGAAAAGAAGAGCTTTAAAGATAAGACTGAGTGGGTTGTTACTTTCAATAATAAAAAGGGAGTTATAGAAAAAAACTTTACGTATTTTTAAAATTATCAGGTGAGTTTGTAGCAGCAAACTTTACAGGTAAATGATATGGGACTAGCAATAGGTAAAACTATTAACGCTGCAATATTAATTAGCTTTGTTTCTTGGCTTTCAGGAAAAAAAGTAGGTTTGGCCGGTTTTTTAACGGCCCTACCTCTTACAACATTACTGGCGTTAGCATTTTCCCATATGGAGTGGGGAGATTCGAGTCGATCGGTGGAGTATGCTAAAAGTGTATTTGTTGCGATACCAGTTTCATTACTCTTTTTTATACCACTTTTGATGGCACAAAAATTTAACTTTGAGTTTTGGACTTGTTACTTTGGAGGCATTTTCTTATTGGGCGTTGGATACTTTATCCATTCTTATATTATTAAAATGATTTAGTTTAATTAATGTAAAGATGTCATAAACAGGACTTTCTAAAGCTTCATTCAATAAATGGCGGGAGCGACGAGCTTTTGTCTGTAGCAAAAAATAGCTTTTAATATTAATAAGTTATACCAACATCTTTTTAGGGTCTACCCATAAATCAAATTGCTGGGCAGTAACATGGCCAGACTTTAGAGCTTCCTCTCTTATTGACGTTTCATTTCGATGGGCGGCATTTGCTATTTCAGCAGCTTTATCATATCCAATATGAGGATTTAGACTAGTCACTAACATTAATGAGCTTTCTAAGTATTTCTTGATTCTTTTTTTATCTACCTTAATACCTAAAATGCAGTTTTTATTAAATGAGACGCAAGCATCGGCGATTAAGCGTGCAGAGTTTAAAAAGTTAAATATTATCAGCGGCTTAAAGGTATTTAGTTCAAATTGGCCACTCATTCCTCCAATAGAGATCGCTACATCATTTCCTATCACTTGTGCACACACCATTGTTAAGGCTTCACATTGAGTTGGATTTATTTTACCAGGCATTATAGAAGAGCCGGGCTCATTAGCGGGAAGTATAATTTCTCCCAGCCCGCAGCGCGGTCCAGAACTGAGCATTCGAATGTCATTCGCGATTTTCATCAAGCTTACTGCTATTTGCTTTAAAGCTCCGTGACTCTCAACTAGAGCGTCATGAGTAGCTATTGATTCAAATTTATTATGAGCTGTTTGAAAAGGATACTTTGTTAAGTCGCTAACTTTTTTTGCAACTAGTACGCTGTAGCCTTTAGGTGTGTTAATACCTGTACCGACAGAGGTAGCTCCAAGTGCTATCTGTGACAAGTGTGACAATGAGTTTTTTAATGACTTTATACCAAAATCAAGTTGTGCCACATGGCCACTTAGTTCTTGCCCTAGAGTCACAGGGGTGGCGTCCATAAGGTGTGTTCGTCCTACCTTTATAATACTGGAGAACTCCCTTGATTTTTGTTCAAGCCCCGTTTTAAGTGATTCTATGCCAGGAATTGTTTTTTCAATAAGCATTTTGTAAGCCGAAATATGCATGGCGCTTGAAAATGTATCATTAGAGGATTGTGATTTATTTATATCATCATTGGGAGATAGCAATAATGTACCATGGCCAAGAGTATGACCAAGTAAAACATGGGCCCTATTCGCTATGACCTCGTTAATATTCATATTTGTGTGAGTACCTGAACCTGTTTGCCAAACACTAAGGGGGAACTCCTGATCCCACTTGTTCAATAGTATTTCATCACATACTTTGCAAATGATTTCAGCTTTATCACTGCTAAGAACATTAAGTTCTTGGTTGGTTAATGCTGCTGCTTTTTTGATGATAGCAAATGCATAAATAACCTCTTTAGGCATAGGGTTTTCACCTATTTTAAAATTTTCTAAAGATCTTTGAGTTTGTGCTGCCCAGTATCTATCGGCATGAACGTCTATTTTTCCAAGAGTATCTTTCTCTATTCTCTTACTCATTTTTAACTCCCTTTACGGGGTTCATCGTAAATTTAAAAATCGGGTAAGTCATCAATTATTTAAAAGGTTAGGGCATATGTTTACATCGCATGGCCTTCTTATCACATTGATAAAGTATATAAATAATGGGGTATACGGTAGCTATAAGAATAAAGGATATTATGTAAGAGCTATTTGAGATAGTTTCAATGCCTATAGGAATCCCGATCAACGCTAAAGTAATCAAAACTATATGAATAGTACGTTTATTTTTTTTCTTAAACTTGAACTTTCTCGCAGCCTTCTTTTTCTTTGTATAGACTTTAGAAGGATTCCCAATAAAAATACCTTTATAAAATGATTCCATTCACTCCTCCTTTGTAGTTTTGACTACTTTTTACACCTGCTTGAATTAAGTAAGTGCTACTTTTTATTAGATGCATACATGTCTTTAAACTGATTTGAAATTTTAAATAAAGGTCTTTGTAAACTTTCGAACATTCTCGTGATTTTTCTAACATTGAGCGTTCTTTCATTTCTACTATCAGATTTAATATCACCTAATACTTTTACTTTTTGATTCAAAAAAGGCTTGAATTGATTTACTCCATTACTGTGCTTTAAGAGAATATCTTCGTCCTCTTTAGTGAAAAGGCTTGTTTGGTTAACGTTGTCTAGTTTGTCCCAACCTGCAGGTGTTAATACTCCTTCATAAATGGTATTTCTTTCAGTGATCATTTTTTTTCTCCTAGTTTGCTTAAGCTCTGAGTAATTCATGAGCCTTATATATAAGTTAATACTTAACTTTCTATATATTAATTATTTCATAGATACCTATAAAAAAAAGAACTTATAGTAATAGGAATATGCAATGTTAAATTTATGCGTTTGATTAATTTTTTATATATAGGTTTAATCTATGTATGGCATCGTTACTATGTATTATTCCTTTAAATTATAAGGTGGCACCATATGTTGATAAACAGGTTTATAGGAGTGATCAAATGAAGAAAAGTATTATGGTTTGTGTAGATTTGAATGAAGAGTCTATGAAGCTTTTTACCGAAGACTTAGACTCTTGGGATTGGCAGAATATAAAAAAAGTTCATCTTGTTCATGGTTTTAGGCTATTGGCATATACTGGAACTTTTTATTTTAATAGTTACCCAGGTGAAAATCAATATGAAGAAATTGAAGCATCAGTTCGGCAGGTCTTAATGCCGCTCGAAGAGAAGGCCAAGGAAGCATGTAGTGATGTTACGGTATCGAGAAGATGTATTATTGCAAGAGCACCTAAAGAATCACTATGTGCGTATGCGAAAAAAGAAAAAATTGATTCAATGATCGTTGGAACTAGAGGCAAGCACGGAATCGCAGGGTTCTTTTCTAGCTCTTTTGCTGAGTATATGGTTGGCCACGCACCTTGTGAGCTGAGAGTTATTCGAGGAGACTAAGTTAAAATGAGAAAAAAATATAGCTTATCTTTTATCATTGCAACACTGGTATTCTTTACTTTGTCTTGTTCACAAATCAACAGAGATGCAAGGGAAGAATATCGTAAGGACAATGCCTTTCTGCACGGATTGACGCCAGCTCAAAATATAACTGAGGGAGAAGAATTAGAGTTTCGAGATTTAGACACTCTCTCAGTATCTAGAGGAAAAAAGCTTTATAATGCTAATTGTATGAGCTGTCATGGTGAATTTGGACATGGAGATGTAGTAAATAGAGGGCCTCTAAAAAAAGAAGTAAGTGATATCTCTGGCATTGCTAAAGAAAAACCGAACTTTAAATTCATCATGATTGTTTCAAGGTGGAAAGGAAATATGCCAGGTTGGAAGAGTTCCTTAACTGAAGAAGAAATGTCTGACTTAGGAACGTATATCGTTTATTTGAGTAGGCAACCTAGAAGTTCTAAGTGAATTTACGAATAATGACCTATAACATAAATAAGTCTAGAGATTGGTTATTTAAAGAAAGCTCAAGGCAGAAAATTAAAGAGCTTATTCTTGAGGTTGATGCTGATGTGGTGTTTTTTCAAGAGTTTTCTGGCGATATGAAATTTAAAAGTACTGATCACGAACTTGAGTCCTTTGCAGATGAAATCTGGAGTCACTTTGCTTATGGTAAGAACTCAGTTTACGAAGAAAAACATCATGGAAATGTTATACTTTCAAAATATCCTATCTTAAGTTGGAAGAATATTGATATCTCGACAAACCGATTTGAAAAAAGAGGTATGCTTTGTGTAAGGTTAATCATTCCAATTGAGGAAAAGAATCAATATGTAGATCTTTATTGCGTTCATTTGGATCTTTCTCAGTTAGGGCGAAACAGACAAATATCTAAAATTATAAAAGAGGTTTCCACAACATCAGCACGTGTACCCTATATTATTGCAGGCGACTTTAATGACTGGAATTTAAAATTAGATAAAAAAATCAATAAATCTTTAGACGTTGTAGAGTGTAACGCTGTGATGAATAACAATAAATTAGTGAATACATTTCCCTCATTTTTTCCTTTTCTTGCTTTAGATCGTGTATATGTAAGCGGCTTTTTTCCCGACAGATCTTATAAGTATAAAGCAGCACGCAAACTACTACTTTCTGATCATTTACCAGTCGTTACGCAGGTCACTCTTGATAGGTAACAATAAATGTATGACTGTAGCAAATACAGAGATAAAGTTTCTTTTTGACGGAAAAGAATATGACGACTTTTACTTAAGCCTCATTAATAAAGCCCAGAACAAAATCGTTCTTCATACTTATATCTTCAAATTTGATAATTTCGGAAAAGAGGTTTTTGAAAGCCTTATTAGTGCCGTAACAAGAGGTGTTCATGTTTCACTTGTCGTTGATAGTTTTGGAACTGGCCATCTTGAAAGAAAGTACCTTATAAAAATGAAAGAAAAAGGAATTCATTTTTATGAGTTTAATAAAATTAGATGGATGTCTATTCATCGATGGGGAAGACGACTTCATCACAAAATACTTATTATCGATGGCCAAGAAGCTATCGTTGGTGGAATAAATGTTATTTCTTCTTTTGATAAACCATATAAAGAGCCACGTTTAGATTTTGCTTTCTTTATGAATGGGCTTATTTCACAAGAAATTGAAGACTATTGTATGCAAATATCTGCGACAAGAAGAAAAAAGAAATTTAAATTAAGTCAGTTTAACAAAAATGATTTCGAATCTATCAGGTATAGTATTAATGATTGGGTCTATGGTAGAAAAAGTATAGCTAAGACATACAGTGAGATATTAGATAAAGCAGAAACTGAAGTCATCATTATTAATTCCTATTTTTTTCCGCGAAAGAAGTTCTTAAAAAAGCTAGCTGCCGCCGCTGAAAGAGGAGTCATCGTAAAACTTGTCTTGCCTAAGTTTTCTGATTGGCAAAGTCATGTCTTTGCCACTGAGTATTTATACTCTTATTTACTTAAAAATAACATTCAAGTTTATCAGTGGAGTAAATCCGTTCTTCATGGCAAGATGGCGGTTGTCGATCGAAAGTTTACGATGCTTGGATCTTTCAACCTTCACTATACGAGCTTTCAAGGAAACCTTGAGCTGAATATAGAAGTTTTATCTGAGCAATTTTCTTCCAAAGTGGTAAATACAATCACTAGCTCAGTCCTTGATAGTTGTATCAGAATTGAAGAGAATGTATTTAAGGCAAAGAATGTTTCTCTACTTAGTTTAAAAAGGTTCTTTTTCTATTCTCTACTATCAGTAGTATCTAACTTTCTTTTAGGGTTTATTCATCAAGAGGATATCGATAAAGAGGAAAAGGTATCTAACTTCTTCTCGGTACTAAGAGTCTTTCTTTCATTTTTTATATTCTTCCTAGGTATATTAGGATTGTTTCTTCCATTTATTCCCGGAATACTATTTATTTTATTGAGCCTCTTGATCCTGGATTGGACCCCGTTTCGGGCTACCTTTGATTAGTTAATAAATACTCTTCTGGGCTCTTCATGCCAAGTGCAGAATGAGGAGCTACTTCATTATAATCTTTCATCCAACTCTTAATCATCCTCAGCACCACCTCTGCACTGTAGCAGTCGTTGTTGTAGACATAGTCTCGCTTAATCGTTTTAACAAATGCTTCACTCATACCATTTGACTCTGGACTGTATGCGGCCGTGTAGCAGCTCTTTAGTCCCAAATGCTTTGCCAGGTTTTTAACTGAGTGTGCACGATAAATACTTCCTCTGTCAGATAAGAATTCTATCGTTCTAGAAGTCTTATAATTATCAAACCTGTGCCGAACAGCTTTCAGCATAAGTTTCTCAATATCCGTAGCAAGTAGTGGCGATACTGAAGATACATATGACAAAACTTCTCGGTCGCATGTATCTAGTACAAATGAGACAAAAACTTTCTCACCGTTGAAGCATTTGATCTCAAAGCAGTCACTACACCACCTCGTATTTGAATGAAGAGTCATTACTTTTCCAGTCGAAGTATGAGTTCTAGTCACCGTTGACTTCGGAAGAAGCAGCCCATTCATTTTCATAATTCGGTAGATACGCTTCTTATTAAGCCTTGAATGCCCAAGTGTGGAGCGCAGGCGGTTTACCATTGCTGTAACTCTCTTGTAACCGTAAGTTGGTCGTAAGGAGGTTATAGATCGAATCTGAGTAAGAATCTCTTCGTCCTCAGCTTTGTGATAGAACGTCTTGAGTTTATTCGCTCTATAAATCGATTTAGGATGAATCCCAAACATCTGACAGATCATTTTCTTTGACCCTTTTTCTTTGAGTTTGATGAACTCTTTTGCTCTATCAACTTGAGTCTAGACTCACTGAGCTCTCTCAAGAGCATCGCCGCTTTGGTCACCCCAGGCTTCATGTTCTCTTGAGAAGGGAAGGCCACCTGATCAATCACAAGCGTAGCGAGAGAATTTATAAAAGATTGAACCTAAAGCTTAAGAGAAGAAAGCGTAAGAAACTTGGAGTGGGGCGGGCCCAACTCAGCACGATCCCTTATGGATCAGAAGGCGTGCTAGCAATCGACTTTGTCTTTGACTACATCGAGTCAGGAAGAAAACTTAAGGTGCTTACGATGGTCGACGAGCACTCAAAGGTGTCTGCGGGAATACTGGTCGCTCACTCGATAAGGGGCGTACATCTTGGTGAGTTTATAGAAATAGCATTAGAAAAACTTCCTAAGGTAATCCGAGTCGATCAAGGAACAGAATTTACCTCAAGAGCGTTCTTGGATTGGTCATACAAAAATAATATTCAATTAGACTTCACGAGGGTTAGAAAGCCGAACCAAGTGATTGAGTCCTTTAATTCAAGATTAAGAGATGAGTGCTTGAACGAGCACCTTTTCTTTAGCCTAAAGGATGCTGAAGAAAAAATTAATAGATGGCACGAGAAGTATAATAACTTTAATCCTCACTCAAGTTTAGGAATGCTCACGCCGAATGAGTTTATAATGAAAAAGCGATGTGCTTAACACCCCATGACTCAAGCTGGAAGTTTACAGATGAATGGGGGAACCGCCCTTTAAACACAATTATTTTGGAAATAGAGCGCCGCTAGACATAGGACATCACTTCTCTCAGTGGAATGGTGGAACATACTGGAAAGCACTTAAGCGTTTTGCAAAAACTGTTTGTCATCAGCCCGAAGTTCGCTGTGTCACTTACACTGAGTTAATGAACTATTTAGAGGAGTCTGGTAGCGATAAAATTAAAAAGTACCAAAGAAGTGAGTTTAAAAAGATGAGCAAAGCAGGAGTCAATCTACCGATGGTTCCTAGAAAAGCATCTTTTGGTTTGTCAACTGAACTTACTGAATTCGAACTAGATGAACTTAGAAAAAACCTTCCTCAAATTCCACATGGCATAGTGAATACAGATATTGAGATTTAACAAAAAAAATAAAGTTAGATATTAATACTTAGGGAAGCGGCCTAGACCCTTTAATGTGGAGAACTTAAGCTCGTAATTTACTATTCTCTTTTTTGTTCTCTTCTGTCCATTCTTTTTTAAACTCTAATGGCGTCTTATAATTCAATGAACCATGAATCC
>Ga0307981_1004216_pt1 | contig 10238 bp, 9 predicted proteins | sample OrgLakmetagen987_FD_201849 | JGI IMG/M metagenome (GOLD analysis project Ga0307981, IMG submission 201849) | Saline water microbial communities from Organic Lake, Antarctica - #987 | ecosystem: Environmental > Aquatic > Non-marine Saline and Alkaline > Saline | place: Antarctica: Organic Lake... | reverse complement strand
GAAAATTCACCGTGTGTCGAACATTAGAAGTAATATTGAACCATGAACCTTAAATCCCTTGGCTATTGTTGTCAGGTCGAGCTGCTGTTCCACTCCACATACCCATCGACTGCATCCGGACCGTCGCCCGGGACCAATACCTTCATCTTGGTAATGAGTACCCACTTTTTCTCGTCTCCCAAAAAACCCGTCTCTTGAATCGTTGAGATTCGCTTCACTTCCTTGTCCATACCAGAGATTACTCGGCCAAAACAACTATCGGCTTCATAGGGATTTTCTTTCTGCTGAGATCCTGGCCCGTGGGCCCGAGTGTTGTTGCGGATGGAAACGTACCATTCAGGACCCGACGGACGTCCAGCATACCCCACCGTTCCTTTCTCATGCGGCCACTCGGGGGAATACTCTTGAAAAGCCAAGTGCTTGGGCCGCTTGATCCTGCGACTACCTTTGACCTGCACTTGCAGTACGTGATCCGCGATTCTGTGAAAGCCACCGCCTTGCCACCATCGTACCTCTTCCAGAAACGTGTAGACGGAATGAGGAACCAGTCGAGTCGGAGCCATTTCCAGCAAGATCGTTCTATCGGGTTCATTCTCATAATAGTCTGGAACGTTGTCTTGAAATCTCAGCGTCACCTTGACTCGATACGGCTCCTTCGCTCCATATCTGGCGTGCATGAGAGTTCTGGTTGCCTCTTGAAATTTAGTTATATAAAAATGAGCTTCTTGATTCGTCTCCATAATGACACCCGGCGTTGCCTTGATGCGTCGTACTTCGGTATCCAACTCTGTGACAACACGCAGCATCTCTGGCGTTTCCTTTGGGGGGTATTGCGGCTGTTCGGGCTCGGGAGGTTTCACAACGACTGGTGCTACCGGTGGTTCGGGCGGTACTGCAACGACGGCAGCTCTCAATGGACCATTGCCTCCAGTGAGACCAGCGAGTTCTCCAGCAGATGCCGAAAGATCGCTTCGGTAAAAGACAACGGCGCCGACGCAACAACAGGCAAAGAGGGAGAGCAAAATGGAACGCGTTCTTTGTTGACTTTGCCTTTGGATCTTTGCGTACTTCTCGTCGCCATCCGCGGCATCCGTAAGCTTACCCATGGTGGTAGGGAACGTAATGAGGCTGACCGCTTGGTCAAGGGTCAAGGGTCATTCGCCCTGGAAAATGCGATGGTCATGGTCGTTTAATCGCGCGTCGTCCGCCACGTCGCGCGCTTCTTTCCTCCTTAATTTGTTTGAGCCCTTTAATCTGGGATTGAGTCATACTTGATACTTAATACATTACAGTGTAGAGTAAAGCCTTCAGCGCGACCACATCCATCCACCATCCACTTCTTTGCGACGATTAACCATGGCAACGGAGACAGCTTCAGGTGCGGCCTCTGCCTTGTTTGGCAATCACGTCGAGTATAGGATTGTGCTGTACTACTGTTACATTCCGATACCCGACGTATCGCAGCATGTTATTTTCCAAGAGACCCTTTGTAGCGAACGACAGTTATTGGGAAGGATTCGCGTCTCCCCCGAAGGCATCAACGGTGTCCTAAGCGGAACGAATGCTCAACTACAAGCGTACGAACGCCTGGTAAAAGAGGAGCTGGGATATCTAGTAAATGTGTCACACTGGGAGCTCGACGTCAAGTATTGCCAGCTAAGACCAGACTTGTCCGTGAAAGATCAACTCTTTAACTCCTTGTCCGTCAAACCGACCACTCAAGTTGTTAGTCTACTGGAGCTTACAGCAGCCAACACGGAGAATCGACCATCCAACAAAAGGCAGAGTTATTCCAGTAAGCGGAGAGAGAAAAAGAGATTGGAACGACGCAATCCTCAAATTACCAGAGCCCAAGCGATTTTTGCACGGAGCCTGCAATTTAAGCAAGAGGCTGCTTCCCATTTGTCACCCGAAGAATGGAACGCGCAACTACAGGCGCTATCAATCGAAAAAGACATGAATGTCGTGCTATTGGACTGTCGAAATGTCTACGAAAGCAGTGTTGGTTACATGTCTGCCGCCGGTGCCTCCACCGTCTTGACCAATACACGAAAGTACTCCGAGCTTCCTCAAGTGCTACTGCAGCAAAAGGATCGGCTGGCCAAGTCGAGCCACGTTTTCATGTACTGCACTGGCGGAGTTCGTTGCGAACGAGCCAGTCTATTTTTGCAAACTCTACTGCAAGAAGAAACCGAGCAACCACCACAGATTTATCAGTTGCACGGGGGTATTCAACGCTATCTCGAATCCAACCGCTCCAGCAGCAAGGACAGCGACACCATCAGCAACAAAGGCGGTTATTTTCGCGGCAAGAATTTCGTCTTTGACCCCCGCCGCACGGATCCCATGCAAGAAAGTACTGTTGTGGGACATTGCTTGGTTTGTCTCAAGCCTCACGATGATTACGACAACGGCCACGCGCCAGCGGCTGGCAAGGAAGCTCGGTGTTGGAACTGTCGCATTCTCATTTTGGTTTGCAACGATTGCCGACTAACAGTCTCGTGCTGCGGCGAAGCTAACGATGATACTAGTCAACCTCGGATGTACTGTGGTGGCAAGGAGAAAGAATGCTGGCACATGCCACCGGTTCAAGAGATTACCAACACAACTCAAGATTCGATTGATTCTACTATATAGAGTTATGGGTCTCGTTTTACTGCACTGCTGTCTCCGTCGTAAAGGCCTGTACCGTGGCATTGTGGAAATCACCAAATGTTTGACCCACTCTCCAACGTGCATTGACGGGCAGGACTGTGGGAGGAAGCTTGGCCGTGTCAGCCTGACAATCCGAAACCGTCTTGCCAGCCGGAATGGCCAAGGGCGCATCGAATTCGGGTTCGAGAAAAACGGCAAAGGTTTCGCGCGTTACCCCAGCGGCCTTGGCCGGCATGACGGCGTGCGGAGTCGCTTGCAAGAGTCCACCCGATTGAATCTGGGACGTTTCACCAATTTGAAAGCCACACGCATTCGCAGGGAGTCGCACTTGTACCTGCTCTCCGGACCGGGCTTGAATGTAGAGACCAGCAGCTGGATCGGGGGAAGGGACCTGCTTTCCGTTACCATCCATATAAATGGCAGGAACTAGACCAGTTAAAGAGCCATGATCGTTATGCCACCCACTACGTAGGGACAAGAAAGACGTGTGAGTTAGGGCGATGACACTTCTTCTGCTACTTCTTTGGGCAAAACGTACCACCACATTTGGCCGTCATCCTTCTTGTTGTCTGTAGCAACATTGGTAGAAGCATCGAAATAGTGCAACAGTCGCGCCTTTGCGTTGAGCGATTCCGTCAGTGTTTTTTTAAGGCTTGTTGGAACGCCTCTTCTTTTGCAATACTCGTCGCACACGGCTGCCAGCAAGCAACCCGTCCGTTGCACCGTCTTGCCCATGCTGTTACAAGCAGGCTGCAAGGCGGGCAGAGAAGCGGGCCATATGTTGGGTGCATAAAAGGACGGATTTTGGACTGCCTCGTTCTTCCAGTACTCGATAGTGTGGCCTGTACGAGCCGACAAGGCGGGCACCAAGTCTTCGACCAAAGGATTCGAGTAGTAACTCCCCTTGGACAGATCCGGCTTACCCGGAGCGAGCTGCTCTCGTCCATGCGACCAGCCGGTGCTATAAAAAGATTCGGGACTCTCGCAAGCGGCTAGATCGGACAGACCAGGCAAAAGTTGCGCCAAGGGCAAGAGCGCTTGGCGCTGCTCTTCAAAGTCCGGAATGCCCTCCACGGCAAGAATGCCGAGGCAGTCAGTGTTTGCGCCAAAGGCTCGACCAATCTTTTGGACTAGTTCTTCGTTCTTTGCCGTAGTAGTAGAGCTACTGTTAAAGTCAACGAGATCCTGATATGACAGGGTCACTACAGAGACTGCCACCATGGTCTTGTTTGTGATTTATGAAGTTCTTTCGACTTCATCGAAGATTGCGTCTTCTCGTTTCTCGTTTGGTCTTCATTTTTTGCGCCAAACGGAAACGCGACACAAAGCAGTCGTGACGACTTCCCGCCACACAAATATCCTCGCCAACCGCGCGGCAACCACCATGGCTACTAGACTACACTATCGGCCACAAACACCACACACAATTAAGATTAGCGCGTTGGCTGCCAGAGACGCCGACCACACCATCCCGTCCCATCGAGAACTACTACTGTATCACTGTCACTACTAGTATGAGCAAACTCTTTCCCGATAAGACCAAGAAGCGTCGTCGAGACTCTTTCTCCGCGACGGACCTCCAAGCCTTTCGAGAGAACTTGCCCGTCTATCCCTTTCGCCAGCAGCTCGTCAATTGCATCCAAAAAGACGACAAGGTTGTCTTGGTGGTGGCTGAAACTGGTTCCGGCAAGAGCACACAGATTCCTGCTTATCTGTTGGAAACGTCCCATCGAATCGCCGTGACACAACCGCGCCGAGTGGCCGCTGTTACTTTGGCCCATCGTGTCAGCTCCGAACACGGAGTGACGGTTGGTCAACGGATTGGATACCGCGTGCGGTTTGATGATTGCACAACGGCCGATACCCAGTTATCTTACGTGACGGCGGGTATGTTGTTAAGAGAAGCCATGGTCGACCCAACGCTGAACAAATATTCCGTCGTCTTTCTGGACGAGGCGCACGAGCGGAGTTTACAAACGGACATTTTGTTGGGCGTCGTGGTGCGGGCTCGACGCGCCCGTGCCGAGAGTGCAAGGCCGTTGAAAGTAGTGGTCATGTCGGCCACGCTGCACGTGGAGACGTTTCAAGATTTTTTCGGTGGCGCCGATGCGGTGCACACCCTCCGAATTCCGGGACGAACGTTTCCAGTGCAGCTCCTCTATGCGGGAGAGCCGACGGACGACTACATTGAAGCGGCCTTGTCGACAATCGTGGAAATTCACGAAAATGAACCAGCTGGGGATGTACTTGTCTTTCTGCCAGGTCAGGAAGAAATTGAAGACCTTGCGGCCTTGCTGCGACAGTACTTGCAGGAAGAAGAGGCGGAGCAGTGGACGGGAGATCGTGTCGAGAACCTTCAAGAAGGAAAAGCTTCGCACCACCACAATCCCGTTATCAGCGGCGTCATGATTTGTTTGTTGTACGCCGCCTTGCCTCCCGATGTGCAGCTGGCAGCCTTTGCTGAAAAGCCAGAAGGCTGCTCGCGCAAGATTGTAATTGCCACAAATATCGCCGAAGCCAGTGTCACACTGCCGGGTATTCGCTACGTGGTGGATACGGGCAAGCACAAGTGTCGGCACGTCTTGCCGACGGGTATGGAAAGTTTGAGCGTCCTAGCAGTTAGCCAGGCGCAGGCTATCCAGCGAACCGGTCGCGCGGGTCGTATCCAAGACGGCGTCTGCTTTCGACTGTATACTGAAGAAGCCTTTGAACAGTTGCCCGCCAACAGTCTGCCCGAGATTCTGCGAGTCAATCTGGCCCAAGTCGTCTTGCAGCTCAAGGGCATGGGCATCAAGGATCCTTCCACGTTCGACTTTGTAACACCACCCGATCGTGCCAGCTTGGTACGAGCAGCCAAACTGCTCTACGCCTTGAATGCGCTCAACGACCAAATGGAATTGACCGATTATGGCAAAAAGCTAGCCAAGCTTCCGCTTGACCCTGTTTTTGGTCATTTATTGCTTCAGAGTGCCGAGTACTCGTGCGTCAGTGAAATGCTGTCGGCAGTCGCAGTCTTGTCGGCAGAGAATCTCTTTTACCGCCCAAGTGGAGAAGGTACAGTGGCTGCCAAGGCTGTGGCGGCCCATCGTCGCTTTGCCAGCCACGAAGGGGACTTACCGACCTATTTGAATGTGTACAAGGCCTGGCAAAAGGAAGCTGTATACGTTCCGCCTTCGTCGGGAGGTCGGAAAGCACAAAAGAAACGTCTACAGCAACAAGCACAACAGGCAGGACAGAGCCACGCCAAGCTGCTACACGGGGACTGGTGTCAACGCAATTTCGTTTCCGGTCGAGCCTTGGCGCGTGCCTTTCACGTACGACAACAGCTTCAAGCTTTGTGTGCGAGACCAGCTAATCGGAACGGTCTCGGTATGGATGTTACTCTTTCTGCTGGCAAGGATCGAGAAACATTTTTGAAATGCGTTGCTTCGGGTCTCTTTCTTCAGGCGGCCTCGCGTATCAAGACGGAACGAGAGGTGGAAAGTAACAGTCGCGGACGATCAGGAACATTGGATTCAACACGTGGTCGCTACCGAACCAAACTTGGCAACGAAAACGTGTCGATACATCCTACATCGACGCTCTTTTCTCGCCATCCGAGTCCAGCTTGCGTTGTTTACACGGAAATGGTAACTACCAAGAAAACGTACATTCGGGGAGTGACACAGATTCGAGAAGAGTGGCTGCAAGAAGTGGCGCCCAACTTTTATTCCAAGTAAACAACTAGACGCTAGAACTAAAGTAATGAGTGTACCGGTGCCTGCAGAGCAACTACGAACATATTATCACAGTCATCACAGAGCCTCCCATTTAAATGCAATGTCCGACATGCCAATGGCAGCATCATTCTCCTCGTCGTATTCCGCCCAATCGCCCTCACTGAGGTCCACATCACTGTTAAACTCCACACCGCCAGTACTCGTCACGACAAAGTCGTCGCCCATTGCGAAAAAGGCGCTAGGTTCCAACCCTCGACACTCTACAGCCATCAATGGCACCCACGAACCGGAATCATCCGCAGTATAATCCCTAGGCGGTTGGATCTTTTTCTTTTTCTTGAGCGCTGTCTTTACAGCTACGTCTTCCAAGACTGTCAAGGTAGACGCCTTTTTGGAGCCCTCCCATTTGAGTTGAAAGTGGTGTGGGGGTTCGCGAGCCCCTTCGTCCTGTTCGATGGTTTCGGATGGGTTAAAGACGACCTTTTCTCGGACCTCATAGTCGCTCAGTGGGTTCTTTACGTCCATGCACAAATGGGCGTCCTTGACAAGCTTGACAGACTCGACGCCTTCTAGCTCGGCCTTGATGTACAAGAAAAAGAGGACCATGGTGGTGGGGGTGTTGCTGATATACCGGTATAATGTTGCTGTTTACGAACAAGGAAAAAGTGAGGCGGAATCCGTTTCTGGCGCCAAGATGGCGATCGTCCGATTTTGAAAAAGCGCGCAATTTCGACTCATGACCTTTTTGTAGAAACCGACCATCTTCGCTGCTTCGTTCCATTTCCATCTTCGCCACCAGCACCATTGCTGTTTTCAAGCGTGCGACTGCAGTCTAGGTCTAGAGTCTTACAGGAGGTCATTCATCATCGCAGCGATTCTATATAATGAGCAGTAGCGACGAGAACGACGCTGGGGCTCCCTTGCCCAATTTCAACACGAGCAGCATTCAAATGCATACGATTGCTCCGTCACTCGGAGTCGTTGGCGGCAAGAGCAGTCCAGACTACTTGGATTATGACCCCAAGGGCCGAGGTATCGTCGTGACCATGTTTGCCAACGCGGGCATGTCTTATTTGTTGGGAACATCAGCCGGTGGCCTCTACGGATTCCGACAGGGACTCGCGGCCACGCCGTCGAATCGATTTCGCGTCCAACTCAACTCGGTATTGAATCACTCGGGACGTTACGGAAGTCGTGCCGGTAATACGCTGGGAGTCTTTGCAATTCTGTATTCAGTCTTTGAAGGGTTTGCGGATAACGTGAGTAAAATTTCCGTTTGGGTGTGTGGTTGTGACTTGGGAACTGTGTTTGGACCCCTCTCACCCTCTATCTGCGTGCCATTCTTTTTACTTCCCTCTACTAGTACGAGCTGGAAGAACTCATGGGCGTCCGCTCGATATCTCCAGCAGCTGCTTCGCTCGTATCGCCCGCCTTTGGTGCTGCTTGTGCCGGTGCCGCTTACTTTGCACCGTCGGGGCCCCGTGTGGCGGCCCTGGCAGGATCGATTGGGTTTGGAACCGTCGCCGTTACCTATGCAGCCTATGGTGTCCTGGGCATTCCGTACGGAAGCCGCGGCTTTTTGTTTCTCTAACTGGCAACGAGTGCGCGCACAAAAAGAAACACACATACACACACACACTATAAACTATTTGCAATCCGGTTGTACAGGAAGCTAGTCTTAGACGGTTTGTTATCTTCCTATTCTTGGCACTCGGTTCTTGAGAAGGAACAACAAAGGTAGCATTAAGTCCATTTGACCTTGTCGTGCAGCCAGTCGTATACAGAGTGTCCCAACGCTACACCCATTGCCACTCTCATGGTTCCCCACCCGATCCGTAGTCGATTCTGCACAAAGTGCAGCTTTTGCAGAGTCGTCTCTAGTTGATTAACTTGCACCACCAACTCCCGCAAAATCCTCGACGTTCCATCTGCTGTATCTTTGCTCCTGGTTGCGTATTGAACATTTCGCACGTAATTAAATGGGCCAGAGGCAACGGTCGCCAGTCCAGCCGCAATCAAATTAGCCTTCCACTGTTCATGTTGCGGCAAATCACCCCACCATTGGATCTGCAATCGCATCCAGGTATAACACCCACCAAATACCGCGTCTCGAGAAAGAGTTGGACCCATGCCGTTCATAAAAGGCCGCACGGATCCTCCCGAATTCCGAATCATGCCAAAGGCTTCGGTCCACATGCCTCGGTTCACGTCGCGGCCCCAAGTCTTGTAGCGAATCGCTGACAGTGGGTTAAGTATGATAGCCATTACGCCTCCAGTCGCTGTACCAGCTACAAAATTGCGCACAGGGCTGCTCTGCTGTTCGTCCACTGCGTGTCATACAATCAAGGTAAGAATATAACCAGTCGATAAAGTAAGTATGAGTAAACAGAGCGGAAGGAATAACAAAACGCATGCATCAGGCAAATTATCACCGCGCGATAACAGTAGTCGCTTTGAAAGCTTTGAAAACAAAACAACGTACCGAGTCTCAGAAACAGGTGTTCCAAAGGAAAATAGAGACCACCTGACAAGGCGCGGCTGCCAATGGACTGAAAGAACCCAGAGTACGGACTCTTCCAATTTTCTACAGATAGAAACGGCCGATGGTCCTTCACAGACAGACTGCAAATGCGATTAACAGACAAGATACAAGTGAGTTAGGGTGATAAAACTCCTCCTCCCATTCCTTAGAGAATCACCTGGGTACTTACTACAATGCGCGGTCGTAGGGGTTAAAGATACCTGCTTGCATAACACCGGCAGCGAGACCACAGAGAAAAGAGGAATAGTCGACAGGGTCCGTAATGGGTCCTTGACTTGCTCGTCGTTTCAGAGAGCCATGTCGTTGTGCTGTTGGAACTAACGTCTGTGGAACATGATCGATATCGTTGATCTTGTTCTTACTATTATCATCAAACGCCATCTCGACGGAAGCATGGAACACGACGGTACTTTCTCATGGAGCAGCGCTCTTGTGCGCTTGTCTGTTGCTGGTTGTGATCGTCCTCGCTCCTTGCTCCTTGTCTTCCGAAACGAAGAATTCTGCCAACCGGTGGCGAAGATTCAGAGGTGCATGCGCCGAATAATAAACCTTTGCTGTGTCACGTCCGTCCTCTTCCGTCCCTGCCACGTGGAAGAAAGAGGAAAGAGCCCAAATCCTAATGAAAGTTTCCCCGTCCTCCTTCCTCTTCCATTTCCAGCAAGAAAGCAATCCCTAAAAAGGGGTGATCTGCTCGTAATTCACAGCTTTTGAGACTTCCCACACATACTGCACACTGCATAGTACTCCTCGCGACTTTACCACAAGCATGCCATCTAAGAGCCTTCCTACACCCCCCAATAACAGCCTCGCGAGCCATCAGCTTCCGCTGTCATCATCCTCGTCGCAATCCCAAGGATTGGATCGTTCCGCTTTTACCACCTCAGGCTCAGACTCCAACAGCAAACCACCGACAACACGACAAATGTTGGCAGCCATTATCCAAGACGCCTTGAAGATCGCTGACGACGATGAGGACTCGTTGGGATTCTCTAGTCCATCCACTCCTCCTCAATAAGAATGGACGTGCAGTGCTTAACCACTGCTCTTGACAGCCAACCACCAGTGCCATACTACGACATCCTGCAGCATGGCCTATTCGCGTTTTGATGGTGGGATCGGGGTTCCGCGTCCCGAGCTAATCTTCAGCAACCCTACACAGAACCACTGCATAGCTAGTCACACAAAAACAAGTTATTAAGAGAACCATATATTCTTATCCTATACATTATTAGAGCGGCATCGCCCTTGTGTAGGCAGCCTTCCTCTGCTCTGGTTGAAAGAACATCCCGGAGCAATCTATCGTCTATCGTTCCTGTTCATCA
>Ga0307981_1004214_pt1 | contig 10239 bp, 7 predicted proteins | sample OrgLakmetagen987_FD_201849 | JGI IMG/M metagenome (GOLD analysis project Ga0307981, IMG submission 201849) | Saline water microbial communities from Organic Lake, Antarctica - #987 | ecosystem: Environmental > Aquatic > Non-marine Saline and Alkaline > Saline | place: Antarctica: Organic Lake... | reverse complement strand
ATCTACTTATATCTACTTATATCTACTTATATCTACTTATATCTACTTATATCTACTTATATCTACTTATATCTACTTATATCTACTTATATCTACTTATATCTACTTATATCTACCTAGCCATAAGTTATTTAAGAACTATGATATATAAAGGAATACAAATTGCAATAAGGCAAACAAGTATAAGTATTATTTTCATATATTTATATTTACGATGTGTTATAAGTATATAATCATCGCTAGATGGATCTATAGAGCTAGAGTTATCATTTGAATTAGCGCGACGTGTGACATCGCCTTTATCAAAAGTGACAACTTTTACGACACATCGACGAGGTGTACCATCAGCGGGAGTGACACAGCCTTTAGATTGGTTTGCAATACGTTCTTCTTCGGTTGTTTTTTTACATCTAGCGCGAAAGGATTCATATTTGTCAATAATATCTTTGAAGGAAGGTATGTCACATTTGGGAACACCAAGTTTATGATTTACACGATTATGTATAGTATATAACCATTCAGATATTTGAGATCTATTTTGCAAATGGCGTCGTAAGTCATGATCATTAAAAAAGTCTTGGTAGCTTTCGCGACAATATAGACAAGGCATTACTTTACCTAGATAATAAAAGAAATTATAATAGTCCTCTGCTTTGGTTTGGTGTTCGGGATTTTCAGGATTAATTGCATAGGGATAACCAAAAGTAACACAATGTAAAAATAACCATCCAGTGGGACCCCAAACTTTTGTCATCATACCATTATCCACATCAGGGTCAATACATGCACCATCACAATTAGGGCCATGTGTACTACAATGTTCAGCTATTTTATTATTTTTCATGATGTTTTATATATTTATATGTTGGTTATTGTGTGTTATTATGGATATTGTGTGTTATATGTTATATGTTATATGTTGGTTATTGTGTGTTTGTGCTAATGTGTGTTTTAGCAATTATGTGTTTGTGCTAATGTGTGTTTTAGCAATTATGTGTTTGTGCTAATGTGTGTTTGTGCTAATGTGTGTTTTAGCAATTATGTGTTTGTGCTAATGTGTGTTTTATTTATAGGTACGATATTTGCTAGATTATATTACATTATATTATATTACTATAAATAAACTATTTATATAAATATACTTATCATACTGTTATAGATATTATAGATATTATAGATATTATAGAATGGCACTAGCAAAGACACCCCAACTACACCGATATATAACACATGAAATAATAAAGCCATTATACAAATTAGGTTATGTATATATTTCGGGAACATATAATCGTGATTACACAAAATATATAACCGATATTGATATAATTATAAAAAATATAAAAAATATAACAAATTCGGATGATTTGCTTGCATATATAGATGAAATGTATGCAATATTAATAAATGGAAAAAATGTTATAATTAGTGTGGAATATCCGAAAGGTTCAGAAGCCACAAGCTCTATATTAAAAAGTATAAATAATGTTAGTACAAAGGGAATACAACAAATAACAAGCATGGATAGTATATCTGATAATATGGATAATAATATTATATCAGTTAAAGATATAGATATTAAAACAAAATGGCATATAATAAAAGATGTAGCTAGCATTACAGCTACTGATCTAGCAGCAATAAATAATGATTGTCGTATGTTTGTTATAACATATCTAGCACCCATTTTTTTAAATAGCTTTGTTAAAATAGAAGCAACAATTGTATTACCCATAAATAGCAAACCAGACAGTAATGTTAAGAAATCCGGAATTGATGAGCTAGCATTGATAAGATGTAGTAGATCGCGTCAATATTTCAAAAAGGACATATTAAAGGCTTTTAAAAGATTATATAGCTGTTATGTTATTTTAGAGAGTAGATATAAGAAAAAACATAATAACAAACAAAATGAAAATAATAATAAGACAATTGCAATAATATTGAGTGAAATGAATGACATTACGAGCATTATAAATATATATCAATTACTTATGTCGGCTGTAGAACAGTTAGATGTTTTTTTGAATCTAGCTGAACATAAACATCCGGCCGCAATAGATAAGTGGAGAAAGCAAATAAATGGTACAATTATAAATCAAATTACGAAATTAAAATTAGGTATTAGGCTAGATACATCTAATAAATTAACACCAACATATATAGATAAACTTAGACATGCAATACATTTAGAACTTCAAAAAAGACATAATGAAACATATATAACACGGCTAGATAGATATAAGCAACTAGCACAATCACAATCATATGACATATCTACATTTAAGAACAATACCAAAACGAAAAACAAAACGAAAAACAAAACGAAAAACAAAACTAAAACAAAAAAACAAAAACAAAAACAAAAAACTTAAAACTTAAAACCGGAAACCTGAAACAAAAACTTAAATCTAGATTAGCTTATACTAATTTAATAGCCAAATAATTTGCCATCTTTATTCTTTTCAGTTTTATAATCAACAATTGGTTCAGGATATTTACCTTCTAACTCACAACCCTTGTCTAACCATTTGTTCCAATTACTATCCCAATTCATTAAATCGCTAGATGGTACACTATCTAATTCAGGACACCACTTTTTAATAAACACAGCATCTTTATCATATTTTTTTGCTTGTAACCATGGATTATATATAGTTTGGCTAATAGGGCGCGATTCGGTACCACTAACGGCTGAACTAACTTGCCAACCAAAGTTATTTTGTGCTGGGTCATAATCATATAGATGGGTAGCAAAATAGCGCTCACCCTCTTGCCAATTAATATGTAGCAGACGTACTAGAAAGTTACTAGTTATAAGCCGGCCTCGATTATGCATATAGCCGGTAGAATTTAATTCGCGCATACAGGAATCAACAATAGGATAACCTGTATTACCATTTTGCCAATCTTTAAATACAGATGCATCGGATCGCGTCCATGATATATCACGGCGTTTTTTATTTAGTGATTCCTTATAAATATTAGGATTAGTAGAGGATAGGTTATAAAAGAAATCACGCCAATATAGTTGACGTAATATAGGTTCGCTATCAGTTCTACCTAGCTTACTACGTATATTCCAATAAGCCTCACGGATACTGACACAACCAAATTTGAGATAAGCAGATAAATGTGTTGTTTCATATATTAGCTGATCTCGGCAGTCACCATATTTTTTCCAGTCACCTAGCTCTGATAATTTAGCTAGCCCAGCTTTACGCCCGGCTTTCTCTATTAATATCGGACTATTTGAACCTGAACCTGAACCTGAACCTGAACCATTGGAATTACCAGGCGCTATTTTATCAATATCATAGCACAATTTTTCTATATCTGACCATTTATCACTAAGTATTGTGACATTTCGTGGTAAATTAAAGGTTATCTTAGAGGTGGAGGATAGCAAATGTTTGGATAGTATATGGGTTTGATTGGGTTTGGGGACAGGTAATTGTTTGGCAGAACGATAATAAGGTGTAAATTTGGTATACATTTTTGTATTATTACCGGTGCCAGTATAAACGGTGCCAAGGGGTTGCAAAAGAGTATCATCTAAGGTAATGAGGTAGATGCCATATTTATCACATAGTGATTTAATAGTATCGTCACGGGATTGGGAATAGGCGGTATAATCGGAGTTGAAGGATAGGGCGGAAATGGTAATATTATTGGATAGGGGAGATTGCAGGATATGTTTTAATATGTTAATATCGTCGCCATAGAATATGTGTAGACGAGAGTTTATTTTTTTGCATTGTGATGATAAATCTTGGAGGCTTTCAACAAGGAATTTAACACAATTATGACTTTTATATTTATTTTTGGAATTATCAATTTGGACAGGGGTGAATATAAATACTGGTATTATAATATAATTATCAGAAATTGCCTTTAATAGAGATGTATTGTCAGAAAGGCGATAATCGCGCCGGAATATATGGATGCAATATTTTTTAGTATTTTTAGTGGACATAATTATATGTACGGTATGTTATTTATGTGCTAGATACAGTATTATGTGCTAGATGATAAAATATATAGAGAGTGTTATATTATAATATATATATATTAAGTATATGTTGAAAATATTAAGATAATACATAACGCATTTAAAAATATGTAACAAATTAAAAAAGTTAAAAAAGTTCAAAAACAAATTTAAACTATAGTGCTAGCAACGTCGTTAGTACTAATATCCACAATATCGTTATCATCGTTATCATCGGTATCATCGGTATCACTATCATCAGGATTACTAAATATTAGACTTGATCCGGTTGATTTACTAAATAATGTTATAAAATGTGTATCGATATCAGTATTATGAGTGGGTGTAGTAGAGTCTAGAGAGTCTAGAGAGTCTAGAGTATTACTATCAGATACGTATATGTATACATTTTTTGGGGCTTGGGCTAGATGGTCAAGATATCGGGTACGTTCTTTGTCTTGTAAATATGTTGCTAGATCAGAATATATACCACGGCTTTTGGCATAACATATAAGGTCAAACATTTTGGACCTAATACCGGCATTGTGATTATTATTAGTATTTTGGGCGCTAATGAAATTATGTTTTTCGAGAGTTTCATTAATAAGTGAAAACATAATTATGAAATTAAGTGCAGTATTTGAAAGCCGACAATTATATGTGGTTAATATTTCTTCTAATTTATCAAATAATGGCATCATACCGGCATTGGTATCTTTAAACATGATAAATATTTCTTTAATATCGGCTAGTATAGTATCATTATATTCACCAACAATAATATATTTAACAAGATCTAGTAAACATTCTATACTAGATAGTTCAAATGCTTCCCATAATTTCCGATTAACAGTAATATCATTATTACCAAAACAAATGCCAGTATCAAAAACAACTATAGCATAATCTATACCATGTTCATTATCATCTAATTGTTTAGAATCATAATCGGTACTTGTATTGTTATCGGGACAATCTAAATCAGAACCAAAACTAGAACTAAAACTAGAACTAGGTGTAGATGGAGGTGTAGATGGAGGTGTATTTATATCGGTATGATCATTACGTAAATCGTTGCCAATGTGCAAAATAGTATTTTCATAGGTATTATCGTATCCAATGGAATTATCTAGGCTTTGAGGTAGGTGAACCATACTAGCATCAATATATTTATTATTACGAGGTATAGTATTAATACTGATACACCAATTACCGCGATGAAGATCACCGTGGCAAAAATTATCGACAAGGATCATTTGAGCAACCATAGAAGCATAGTTAAGACAGGTTTTCATTTGTTGATATTCGCCAATATTGTCTATACTTTGGCCACTAACATATTCGCTAATCATAACATCTCTACTAGCAGTTATAGCTAAAGGAAAATAAACAAGATAATTATTACGAAAATTGGCACGCAGTGTTCTATTATTTGATAATTCGCCTCTAAAATCGGCTTGAAGAATTATATTATCTATAAAGTCTTTAAAATCAATATGTAGGCTTAAAAGATCTTTTATCCATTTTATTTTTTGTAATTTAGCCATAAATGTAAAGACATATAATTTATTGGATATTTCTTCATCTATTCCGGGGTGTTTAACTTTAATAGCAACTTTTTTAATAACTTTGACATAGCTAGGGCCATTTTCACAGGCACATACTAGTATAGATTTGTTATTGTTATTGTTATTGTTATTGTTATTGTTATTGTTATTGTTATTGTTATTGTTATTGTTATTGTTATTGTTATTGTTATTACTATTGATGGGTGTAGCATTATTTTCGAGGTTAGAAGTATATACATTGTGTTTTTGTATTAAGGGAATAATATGTGTGGATAGCATATTATCACATTTAGTACAGACAACATATGGTTTGTTAAGTATGCCGCGATATACTTGGCCTACACTACCAGATGCGATTAATTCGAGATTAGTTATTTGGGTATCTAATTCTTTGCCGCCAAAGGATTGTTTAAAGAGGGTATATGTATGGGTAATATCATGGTAGGGGCATTGGTCAAATAGGGTATTGAGATTATTAACAAGTGTAGTTATACCGCGACCTTTTATGGAGCGAAATTTACTAATTAGCCATTGGGCAAATTTTATGTATATGCAACCGCCGTTAATTATTTGTGTTTTAAGTGTTTGGCAGGTATCATCTGAAACGGGATCATCGGGGTTTGTTTTAATATTATTAATTTTTTTATATATACAATATATAGTATATATATCGGTAAGGACAGAAAACATTATATTATATATATTTGATGCTAGTTATAGTAGCTATCAAATGCCTTATATTTAATATTAAATATTGCAATTGTTGTTTTGAATATTGCAATTGTTGTTTTGAATATTGCAATTGTTGTTTTGAATATATTAAGGTATTGATTTATGGATTTATGGATTTATATGGTTTATTCGTTTATTATTACATTTGATTATTAAATACCATATGTAAACAAGTAAAGACATAAAATATATACATAAACATAAACATATACATATACATATACATATAAATCCGTTTCAGATGATACTTGGCATAAACATAAAATTTACAATATTTAAAAAATAGATTACAAATAATATATAATTAGCATACCTATATAATTTTATATTTAACTAAGCTAGCAATATACATAAGTAATAATAAACGTAAATGTAAATAAGTATTTAAAGGGCGCAATATTCAAAACAACAATTGCAATATTTAATACAACAAGTTATATCTAGATAGTTAATATATAGATAATATATAGATAATATATAGATAATATATAGATAGATATGTCGGATAATATAGATAATAAGACAAATGGGAACACAAATGGTAAGGTGAAGGAACATGAGACATTGCCAAATTTAATCCGTGATATTATTTTTCATTATATTAAATATTATTATGAAAAGTGGTTGAAAGATAATGATAAAAAACAAATGACAAGTGATGAAATTGTTAGATTCATTGAGGTATATTATAATGAAAAGCAAAAGGACATGCGGAAGTATATAAGGAAAACATTAAAGGAGAATTTAGGTGCACAATATAATCAGATGGCAGTTGAAAATATTTTTTTGGAGATAACACAGGATCCAGAATTTGCCAAGACTAGAATTAGAGTAGAGATAGAGGATTACCAGGATAAGGTACAATAATGATACATAACTGGTAGGCTAATTATAGTCATACATTTTATTATTTTTTAGAATAATCGTATTAAAATTAACAAAAAATGAAAATTGTTATAATTTTTTATTTATAATTAATTAGAAAGTGATATACAATTACACACATACATAAACACGTAACGAATTGCTATGGACCAACAAGATAAAGAAAAGACAACAAAATATGTGCCGGATGATTTATATGACATGCACCCACATGATTTACATACATTTGCTGAATTTTCGAAAGAGGATAGGATATTGATAAATAGAATGGATCGCGATAGATATCTTAGGAGATGGTATATATCGTGTATTAACAATTGTTATTATTATCCAATGCCTAATAAGGTGAAGCATGCACTAGATAACTATTGGTATTATGCATTATATTTTAGTTGTGATACATTTCCAGAATTGATGAAACAAATTGATAAGGTAGATAACAAAAGTTTGCTAATTTTCATTAAAGATATACCATTATTTTCAAGTTATTGCAGGGACATACCAGAGCCCCACCCTATTGTAAATGTAAAGATTATGTTGTATGATATCACAAAATTATTTAAATTGCTAGTTGTCAAGGCATCAATTTTAGATAAAGTTATTGACATTGCTAGAGATTATGATAGTGTACTTTGGAAAAATCCAACAAAACATGACATAGGTGCATGCGATATGGACTTAAATTTTGACAATTATAATTAATAAATGACTACAAACATATGTATATGTATATGTTGGTTATCTAGCTTGTATAGTACATATATGGTAGTGATTATTCATTTTTCTGCCTTTTATTTTTGTATAGTACACGCATTAAAATAAAAATACTGATATAATATACTAAAAATGCATTTTATATGTACTATACAAGCTAGATAACCAACATATACATATACATATACATATAAGATAGATAACCAATATACATATACATATACATATACATATACATATAATATATAATATAAAATACAGGCTAGATAACTAGGAAATAAAAGGCAGAAAAATGGATAATATGATAATTGTGGAAGACTCAGACCCGAAAGGTGTTATAGTAAATCCATCATATGTGGATATAAAGGATACAAAGGAGATAAGGATTGCAACAATTGGTAATGTGGATGCGGGGAAGAGTACGCTAACAAGCGTGTTAGTAAATGGAATACCGGACGATGGTAGGGGAAGTGCCAGATTGCGTGTAATGAAACAGAAGCATGAGAAGGAAAGTGGAAGGTCGAGTACAATTAGCAATCATTTTATAAGAGGGCCACATCCGGATATGCCTAATACGGAAGTAATAATAGATTTTCGTGATTTGGCAGGGCATGGTAAATATTATCGTACAACAGTAAAGGGAATGTGTAGACCGTTGGATTATGCGATGTTAGTAATTGCGACAAACGATGGTATAGGAGAGACGACAAGGGATAAGATAACAAAGGAGAACATGGCAAAGGAGCATTTTAGTATTGCATTAAATTTGAGAATCCCAATGTTTATAGTGGTTACAAAGATTGATATGGCACAGGATGGGATGTTAGAAATGACACGTAACCAAATTAATAAATTTCTGAACCCATCATATAAGAAGAAGCCAACCACTGATGGTCATGGTAATAAACATATACATACACATAAACATAAACAAACATTAAGTCAGCGCCAACCGTTATTTATGTCATCAAATGAGAAAGACTATGCAATTAAACTAGCTATGTTAAGAAAGGCATATAATTGCGGAGATTATCATGCCTATATCCCAGTATTTGAGGTATCTAGCAAGCCAAATCTGAATATGGATGGGATTGATAAGGGAGACATTGGGATTAAAACCGGTAGAGAAGTAGGGATTGATAAGTGTCAGGGTATACCAGAATTATTAGATTTCATAATGAGATTGCCGGTGTATCAGAACTACAAATATTTGGTGGAGAAGCCGGCAGCATTTTTCATAGAAAATGAATATTTGGTGAAGGGAGTGGGATTGGTAGTATGTGGTATAATGTTGACAGGAGAGATAAAAAAGGGTGATCATTTGAGATTGGGGCCATTTTATGATAAATTCCATAATATAGTGGTGCGTAACATTCATAATAATTTTAGGGAGGATGTGCCAAGTATTAGTGCGGGGTTCAGTGGATGTCTAGCAATAAGAGTGGAGGGCACAACAAAGGTCACGCGTAAAATGATTAGGGCTGGGATGCGAATAGTGGCACCTGGTGCAGAGGAATGTTTATATTGGTATTTCAAGGCTAAAATATTGGTGCAGAAGCACCCAACTAGTATACATAAGGGATATATAGCATTTATCCATTGTGGTGCGGTGAATCAGCCGGCAGCATTAGTTAGTATGGATAAAAAGGATAATACGTTGAGATTGGGTGACCGCGCAGAGGTAGTATTTAAGTTTCAGAGGAGACCGGAATTTATACAACCGGGTATGCGTTTACTATTTAGGGAGGGATTGACAAAGGGTGTGGGTGAGGTACTAGAAATATATGGAGAAGATTATAATGAGGATGAATAAGATATGTATTGCTATATATATATGGATGTTTTATATATATATATATATATATGTGGATGTTTTGTATATTTAGTTAGCTAGCGCTAGATTTAACATTTGTATATTTTAAATTTATTTGTTAGATATAGATATATTTTAGATATAGATATATTTTAGATATAGATATATTTTAGATATAGATATATTTTAGATATAGATATATTTTAGATATTTGGTATAGATTTTTTATGTTAATAAACATTGATATGCTAGAATAAACTTTTATATTGATAATATGCATTTAAGATCATAAAAACACGACAAAAAGGACCAAATATAATATAAATACGTATATAATGCTAGCTAGATATTTTTAATTGTCAATAAGGCTATGTTGCTTGATACTCGAGCAGTAGGAAGCCCAAAAGCCCAACACAATTATACTAGTTTTGCAACACCAATTGACTACGATTGCAAAAAACGTCTGAAAATCGAAACGATCGCATAATTATACGGGAATTTACGGAAAGCCCTTGCAAACACGTGACGAATCGCCTTGC
>Ga0307981_1004211_pt1 | contig 10243 bp, 9 predicted proteins | sample OrgLakmetagen987_FD_201849 | JGI IMG/M metagenome (GOLD analysis project Ga0307981, IMG submission 201849) | Saline water microbial communities from Organic Lake, Antarctica - #987 | ecosystem: Environmental > Aquatic > Non-marine Saline and Alkaline > Saline | place: Antarctica: Organic Lake... | reverse complement strand
TCTACTTCAACATGCAGATTCCTACTAAAGAGGAATGTGACTGCTACCACCCAGTAGCCACAGCCATCCCCACTCCAGAGAAAATAGTCAAATACATCAACATGTGGAACGCTGAAGGGGCTAAATGCTTTGGCACCAAGCAAGCAATGATGTGGTGTCGCGCCCCCGACGCTGGAAAAGGCGGCAGAGGTATCGGCTTCGTAGGTGGTCACTACCACAGAAACTGGGCCATTGATGAATTCCGCAAGCTCGTGCTAAATGCCATCGTCTGGGTAGCCAGAGGTGACGTTCCAAAAGCTGGAGTTATGTCGAAGACCGTCACACTAGAGATGCTCAATAAAAATCTCGATAGACCAAAAGCAGGTAAGCCAATAAAACTTCCAACTGAGGCTCTCCTGCAACAGAAACCGATGAAGCAGCCAGACCTAAAAAAAAAAGCTGAATAAAGCTAAAAAAACGGCAACGAGTGCGAAGACCATCACAACCCAAATAATAAATGCGGATAAAAAGGCTCCAGCTAATGAATGGAAACCAACAGAGCCCGCCACCCACGTTCCCAAAGAGCTCTTCTCCATCCCAAAAGACTCAAACCTAGAAGTCACCGTCTGGGCCACATCACCGATGCTCTATAACCCTACCAACATGGACGTAGACCAGCACGGACGCATCTGGGTGCTAGAAGGAGTTAACTACAGAAGAAAGCAAGATCGCCGTCCAGCAGGTGACCGCATCATGATCCTCGAAGATACAAATGGTGACGGTAAAGCTGACAGCTCGAAGGTTTTCTTGCAAGATAATGATCTAGACTGCCCACTAGGAATCGGAGTATTTGATAACCAAATCGTCGTCTCTCAGCCGCCAAATCTCATCGTCTACACAGATGTAAACCGCGATCTGAAATTTGATCCTAAAGTCGACAAAAGAGAAGTCCTCCTGACCGGCTTCAATGCCCGACAGCATGACCACTCACTCCACTCACTCACCGCTGGGCCTGACGGAAAATGGTATTTTAATAATGGTAACTGTGGCGGAGTCTTCACTGACAAGTCAGGAAAAACATTTAAAATGAACGGCGTTTACAAAGGTGGCGGCGGTCAATGGTATGTAGATAACAACCTCGGCGGAGCTAAAAGCAGCGACGGTCATGTATGGACAGCTGGCTTCACTGTAAGAATGAATCCAGATGGAACTGAAGCAGAGATCGTAGGTCATGGATACAGAAACTCCTACGAGCAAGCAGTAAACTCGCTCGGCGAGATGTTCCAGAATGATAACGATGACGTCGGTAGTTGCAGAAACTCCTACATCCTAGAATTTGGTAGTGCTGGATTCTTCACCCGTGACGGAAAGCGCATGTGGAAAAGCGTCCGCCGCACTGGTCAAGACACAGGCAGTGCACACTGGAGACAAAAAGACCCAGGCACATTCGATGCCGGCGACATCTACGGGCAAGGCTCACCTACTGGTGTAACATTCTATGAAAATGGAGCCCTCGGCGAAAATTGGCAAGGCACCTACCTAGCCTGTGAGTCATCCAGAAACACTATCTTTGGATACCATCCTGAGCAAAAAGGAGCTGGCTACGAGATGAATAGATTTAACTTCACTACCACCAACCTCACCGGAAAGTATGTAGGCGGAGACTTTACCAAAAGGCTCGCCAAACAATCAGACGCAGAAATAGCGCTCCTATTCCGCCCATCAGACGTGACCGTAGGAACTGATGGAGCCATCTACTTCACAGACTGGTTTGATGGTAGAGTCGGTGGTCACAGCACTATGGATGAAAGCTGCTCAGGAACAATCTACCGCATCGCACCCAAAGGATTTAAGCCAAAAGCAACCGTCCTAGATCTCAACACAATCGAAGGGCAAATCGCCTTACTCAGCAGCCCAGCGGTAAACGTCAGACATCTCGGCTTCCGTGAGCTAAAGAAAAATAAGCCCGGCGCACTAGCTGCCGTAAAAGAACTCCTCAACCACTCTAACGAGTATGTTGCGGCAAGAGCAATCTGGCTCCTCCCTCACCTCGGTGATGAAGGCATGAAAGCCTGCGAAGCTCTACTTAAAGACATCGACTCAAATAAACGTTTAGTGGCTTTCAGAGCGATTAGAAGAATGGACACCGATATCCTACCACACGCTAGACAGCTGATGAACGATGACAGCGCCGCTGTCCGCCGTGACGTAGCACTATCCCTCCGCGACCTCTCAGCTGAGGCGACTAAGGATATCTTCATCTCCCTAGCTAAGAACTGTGACCACAGTGACAAAAACTACGTAGAGTCGATCGGCCACGGCGCCGCGAACAAAGAGCAACAGATCTGGACCGCTATCCGAGACAGTATTGCTCCCAAAGACCCGGTGAAATGGTCAGACACATTCGCTAAAATCACCTGGAGACTCTGGAACCCAGCTGCAGTGTCAGCACTTAAACAGCGTGCTATGAGCAAAAAACTTACCGTTGAGCAGCGAGAGTTCGCTATCGAATCCATCGCATTTATCAACCACCCTACAGCAGCAGATGCCCTCTTTGAGATTGCTGCTCAAACTGACGCCGCCCTCAAAACCTCAGCCTCTACCTGGCTGTTCAAAAACTCCGCAGGCGAGTGGAGCGAAATGGACATCAAGAAACGCCTCGCTGACACAGGCATCTATGATCCAGAGAAAATTATCGTCAGTGGTATCACCGTGCCAAAAGACGAGCCCTCAGATAAGAACAGTAAAGAACGCGTCACCAGAGTCCTCGCACTTAAAGGAGATGCAATCAAAGGCGAACAAAGCATCATGCGCTGCGTTATGTGTCACCAAATTAATGAAATAGGACCAGAATACGGACCACCACTACAGGGCTGGGGACAAACTCAATCACGGGAAGCCATCGCCATCAGCATTATCATGCCATCAGCCGACATCGCTCACGGATACAGAGGTAACCATATCGTCCTCAAGGATGGCAAAGAAGTCCACGGTCTCGTTCAACAAGGTGACCCATACATCGTCGCCTCTACTGGCGGCATGGTTCAGTTAATCCCTAAAAGTAAGGTCAAGTCAGTAAAAAGAATGCGCAGGTCCCTCATGCTCAGTGCAGGTCAGCTAGGCCTAAAAGACCAAGAGATAGCAGATATTATCGCCTACATGAAACAATGGGGACTAAAGAAATAATCTTCATCTAAGCAACAATTTCTATCAAAAGCCTAGGGTTCATTGAACTCTGGGCTTTTGCTTTCTAAAATCCAACCATGATAATCATCATTTATTTCACTACTTGACTACCCATCACAATGCATCTAATCTACCATCAAGACAGGGGTGCCATTCACGTGGCTGAGATTCTAACAGAATAAGAAAACTCTTCGAACCTGAATCGGTTAACACCGACGTAGGGAGTCGATATTTCCAATCAAGGAAGCAACAGATTTTACAGATTTAGAAAATTTTCTAAGTAATCAGAAATCAATGCCTGTCAGTAATCACCCGACAGGCATTTTTTATTGCCCAAATTTAACTAAAATTACTATGACACCATCACCAGACCAAATCTCTGATAACTCCCATAACGGAGTCACGCCCGAAAATTCCATCCAGCGCCAAGACTACACCGGTAACTTCGTGGAAGACATCGATAATAGCGAAGAACTCGCAGCCATGGAGAAAGACCCGACCATTTTCCCTAACTCCACCCGCGTCTATATAGAAGGCAAGATCCACCCACACATCCGTGTCCCGATGCGTGAGGTCCGCCTTTCAGATACTGAGCACCCTGCCAGCGGAGCGTTTCCTCAAGGTAGAATAGAAGAAAACCCCCCGATCCGTATCTATGACTGTGCAGGTCCATGGGGCGATCCTGAATTCAAAGGCAGCTTCACCGACGGCCTACCAGCTCTTCGCCGCCAGTGGATCCTCGACCGTGGCGACGTAGCAGAATACGACGGCCGCGATATTCAGCCAGTGGACAACGGCTACCTCTCAGACAAGCACGCTGAGAAATACAACGAGGGTAAAGCCACCAAAAACAAGCTCAAGGAATACCCAGGTCTCAAGCGCAAGCCGCTCAGAGCAACTGGCCATCCGGTCACCCAAAAATGGTATGCTGAGCAAGGAACCATCACCCCAGAAATGGAATACATCGCTATCCGCGAAAACATGGGCCGCATGGAAGAATTTAAAACTATCCACGACTCCTACCCAACTCTCGACCAGCTCCCAGATGACGCTAGCGACACCATCAAAGAGTTCATCAAGCAAAACACCAGCCCAGAAGGCTACGAAATGCCGCGTCCATCTGAGATCAACCCATACAAACAGGTCTCGCGTAATGTCATGAACCACCAGCATCCAGGTCAATCCTACGGTGCTGAAATGCCAAAGCTCATCACCGCAGAATTCGTCCGTTCAGAAGTAGCTCGTGGCCGTGCAATTATTCCACTTAACATCAACCACCCGGAAAATGAGCCGATGATCATCGGTAGAAACTTCCTCGTGAAAATCAATGCCAATATCGGTAACTCAGCCGTTGCATCAACCATCGATGAAGAAGTCGAAAAAATGCGCTGGGCCACCAAATGGGGAGCCGACAACGTCATGGATCTCTCCACCGGCAAAAACATCCACGCCACCCGCGAATGGATTCTCCGTAACTCACCGGTCCCGATCGGCACCGTTCCTATCTACCAGGCACTTGAAAAGGTAAATGGCAACATCGAAGAACTTACCTGGGAACTCTACCGTGACACCCTCATCGAGCAAGCCGAACAAGGCGTAGACTACTTCACCATCCACGCAGCCGTTCTACTAAGATTTATCCCACACACCGCCCGCCGCATGACAGGCATCGTCTCCCGAGGCGGCTCTATCATGGCCAAATGGTGCATAGCTCACCAAAAAGAATCATTCCTCTACACCCACTGGGATGAAATCTGCGATATCTGCGCCGCCTACGACGTCTCCTTCTCCATCGGAGACGGGCTCCGCCCAGGATCCATCGCAGACGCCAACGACTACGCCCAGCTCGCCGAGCTAGAGGTTCAAGGCGAACTCACGCTAAGAGCATGGGAAAAGAGCTGCCAAGTCATGAACGAAGGCCCCGGCCACGTTCCACTCCACCTCATCCAGGAAAACATGCAAAAGCAGATCGAATGGTGCCACGAAGCTCCATTCTACACCCTAGGGCCACTCACCACAGACATCGCCCCAGGCTATGACCATATCACTTCAGGCATCGGAGCCGCCAACATCGGTTGGTATGGTTGCGCCATGCTCTGCTACGTCACACCCAAGGAGCACCTGGGTCTTCCGAACCGTGACGACGTCCGCGAAGGAGTCATCACCTACAAGATCGCCGCCCACGCCGCCGACCTAGCCAAAGGTCACCCAGCCGCCCAAGAACGCGACAACGCCATCTCCAAAGCAAGATTCGAGTTCCGCTGGAGAGACCAGTTCGCCTTAGGCCTAGACCCAGCCAGAGCCATTGACTACCACGACGAAACCTTACCTGCAGAAGGCGCCAAAACCGCCCACTTCTGCTCGATGTGTGGCCCCACATTCTGCTCCATGAAAATAACCCAGGACGTCCGCAAATACGCAGACGAACACGGCTACACCGGAGACGACCTACCAGTTGAGGAACGCGAAAAAGTCTCCGTAGAGTAAACTGTGGACACAAACTAATCCACACCAAGGCTCGTGAAAAGACATGAGCATCACCATCCCCAAAGGGGTGAAATATATTAGCCTAGGGCATCGCCCTAGGTTCAATAATAGAATAAATACCAAGCCCTGAAAGGGCGACACAAGTTTCTAAAACTCGTTCACACGGAATCATCTGGCAGATAAACTTCTACTTCCCTAAAGCCCAAACACATGCTATATTCATGTCAGATGAATCCACAAGACCAACCAGAAATCATCCCCATCATCACAGCAGAGATGATGGAGAAGATCTTATCCTCGCAGCCCAAGCTCACCTCAGAGCAAGCACGCGCAGAGATGGCAAAACACCTTGGGAGACCACTACAGCCAGCCAAAAGAAATGCCTCAGAGACTGGGCAGAAAGTCGCGGTATTTTCATAGAGCTAAGTCACTACGCTGATTCCTTAAAAAAGGGAGGTCAAGAACACGACGTCATACCAAAAGAGACTCACTATCTTAAAATCACCAGATCAGGATATTTTGGATTTCAGCCAGGTATTGAACTAGCGATGGTCAATGCTACCGAAGACGCCAGACGCTTCCACCTTTGGGAAGCCACACCATGGGAATATTTAGAGAGACTCAGATTACAAAATCTACTCACCAACAACATAAATACCCTGATAGGATTCACCGCAGATGCTGACGACCTAGCTTTCGTCATCTCACAGCCACGCTTCAAACTCATCCCAGTCACCCAAGACGAAATCGACCAATGGTTCATCAGTCTCGGTTTCGAGCAAGTCACCAACTCAGCCTACTACCGCAAAGCTGACAACCTAGCCATCTTCGACGCCCACGACAAAAACGTCATCCGCTCCAGCACCAACCCAAACCTCCTCATCCCCTTCGACATCATCCCCGTCCAACCAAGCAAAGGCTTCCTAAAATTCATCCAAGACACCCTATCCACAAACGCCACCCTCCAAGTCATCCGCTCATCACACACCACAACAAGAAGCTCTCAATGAACACCAACTGAAGTCTAAACGCCCTCGACCAACCAACTTCAAAACCAAAGCCGCCCTCACCCGAGGAGCTGCTTTTTTATGCTCATGATTCAAAATAAATTTAGGCATCATTTCAACACCCTCTTTCCGTACACCTCAAGACCTGTCCCTTAATCTCATTGTCCGGTCCTTGAAGCAATTCTACATTTGTAGAGGATTTCACCAAGACCTCACGGTCACTGAAAATATCGCCAAATCAGCTAAAGTTATGGTAGTTTATTAAAATATTGTAAACTTGTGTAACTTCTTTATAACTCCCCCATGGATCCGATTCGAAACCCTTACGCTCCTGGAGCTGGGACACAACCTCCTGAACTCGCTGGACGTGATGAACTCCGCGATAAAGTCCACATAGCTATCGAGCGCATCAAAATAGGACGCCAATCCAAAAGTCTTATGATGATAGGCCTACGCGGTGTTGGAAAAACTGGATAAATTACGATGGCCTGTCCCTTAGTTCCACTCCTTAGTTCCACTTATTAAATTACGATGGCCTGTCCCTTAGTTCCACTCCTTAGTTCCACTTATATTTTATCGACACGTTTACTTAAAATCCACTAAATATGTAAAGAAAACGCTATTTCCTTTACATATTCCGATTAACATGCTAATAAAAAAGTGCTTTCTATACACGTCATGATTAAATGTATAGGAATTTCACATTTCTATACACATCTATGATACCACTCCAACAGCTAGATTTTGACCGATTTGAGACAGTACCTATCCTTAAGAGGCTCAATGCGGCGACGCGTCAGTTAGCTGAGCTTAAAGGAAAGGCGGCGACTATTCCGAATCAAGCTATTCTGATCAATACGCTTGCGATTCAGGAGGCTAAGGATAGTTCCGAGATTGAGAATATCATCACAACTCATGATGAACTTTTCCAAGAAGATCTGAGCTCTAAAAGTATGCTCAAACCAGCTGCGAAAGAAGTGCTACGTTATCGCCAGGCTCTTTGGGAAGGATTCGAAGCCATCGGTGAACACGGGCTACTCACCAATCAAGCCATTCAAAAAATTCAAGCCACTCTTGAACAGAACAATGCAGGATTCCGTAAAGTGCCAGGAACCGCTCTTAAAAATGACATCACAGGAGAAACCATTTACACCCCAACACAAGATCAAAGGGAGATAGTGGAATACATGAATGACTTAGAGAACTTCATCAATGATTCTGAACTCTGTCCCTGTGATCCACTCATCAAGATGGCTCTGATTCATCATCGTTTCGAATCCATCCACCCATTTTATGATGGCAATGGCAGAACTGGGCGCATCATCAACGTACTCTACCTCGTCAAAGAACAGCTACTACACATTCCCACTCTCTACCTCAGTAGATACATTCTCCAGACTAAGCAAACCTACTATCGCCTACTCCAGCAAGTGCGCACGGAGGATAGCTGGGAAGAATGGATTGAATACATTCTGACAGCTATTGAGCAAACATCGATCCACACAATCCACACGATTACTCAGATCAAAGAAGCCTACCAAGACTACAAACAACGTATCAGAAAACAGCACAAATTCTATAATCAAGATCTAATCAACAACCTCTTCACTCATCCCTACACCAAGATAGAGTTCCTCCAAAATGATCTCAAAATTTCCCGAATCACAGCAGCGCGCTATCTAGACGAACTCTGTGCCAGTGAGTTTCTGATCAAAAGAAAAATAGGACGCACCAATTTCTACATCAATCCAGCCCTCTCAACTATCCTATCAAATCCTCCACAATTTACCTAAATAGGAGCGAGCACTCAGCATTAACAAAAAAATCCCCAAGCCACTCAAGAAATAGAACAGCATGGGGATCTATCTGCCTAATCAGTAAGATCAGGCAACGTTAGAAGAAAAATTACCCCTTATGAGCGTCGCTCACCTTTTTTGGGTACTTGAGCATTGTGCGAACTTCAGTTGAGTTCATTAAGGCGACAGTAGCTTCGTCCATGCCTAGGGCGACAAGGCGACGGCGTTGCACTTTTGAGCGCTGAGCCTTAGCGCCAGCTGATTTTGAAGGACGATTTCTGTTGGTGTTACGCTGTAGTGTAGTGGCCATAATAGTAGTTTATATTTGTAGTTAAAAATGAAAGAACCGCCTGATCGACAAACTCGAATCAACTTGGTTTGTTGACAACTAGACGACCTACTCAGTTCAGTCAACAGGAAACCAGTTCTTACTAGCTATAATACTTCCCCAGGCATACAAGATGGCGCAGTAAAAATCCAAAATTACCTGTTTCTGCAGGGTCATCCAGCTAGGGGACAAGAATGATTTTAGGTTTAAAAACTCTGAGAGCGAGACACCTGTAGCAAGAAGCGCGTAGCAAGTAGCCGCAAGCGTTTTTCGTAATCTACTCTATAACCGCCATGATTCGCTTGCGGCTACCCGCTACAATCGAAGATGGCTACATGCTACGTCCTGTAAAGCCTGAGAACATGGGTGTGTTTTTATCTGGCGGTTTTAGCGAGCGACGAGGCAGTAGCTGCTGCATCTTGCAGCAGTCCGTTCATGTGGCTTCCAGCCGCAATGACCTTTAAGCATCCTAGCTGCAAGATGCAGCAGGAACGGACTGCGGCTGGAAGCCGAAGCTACTAAAAAACATCAGATAAAAACACACCCGAGAACATAGTAATTCTAGATTTCTCCCTAGCTGGATGGCCCTGCCTATTTCTGGCAAAGAAAATCATAGACAATCGCATCATTTATGATAAATTTGATGCATGAGGACGACAATTACTGTGGATGATGACCTTTTTGACAAGGCAGCTCTAGCGGCATCCGCTGCTGGAGTGGCCGGGGATAAGAATGCTTCCAACATTATCACCAAGGCGCTGGAGCTTCTGGTAGCTAGTGATAGTAAGAAAAGGATACTGAGATTATCTGGTGCAATGCCAGACTTTAGAGTGCCTAATCGAGGTGAACGGGGGAAAGAGATAGATTATCGGGATCTACCAGCTCAACCCACGGCCTCTGCTCCTCTGGTGGCTGAGGATGCTCCGGAGTAGATATGGGGACGAACAATGACCAATGACCAATGAATGCTATTCTTGCTGATACTAATATCTGGTGTAAATATTTCCGCTATGGAAATCCTGTTCTTACACAGCTCATCGAGAATGACTTTCTGGCCATCCACCCACTAGTGATCGGTGAACTGGCGGTGGGTAATCTGAAGGAGCGGGAGCAGACCATCCATGATCTGCAGGCATTTCTGATGATCCAGCCTGCGAACGATGAGGAAACGCATTTTCTATTAAGTAACCATGCACTGTGGGGTAGAGGTATCCAATGGAATGACCTGCTAATTCTTGCCTCCGTGATCGCCAGCCCTGGGACGCTGCTCTGGACAAATGATAAACGACTAGCAGAGATAGCTAGGTGCTTTTCTGTATGCTATGAGCCAGGGTAAATCCATCTACAAATCCATTGACCTAGCTCTCATCAGCGTTGAGTATCTATCCTATGAACAAGCCATCACTCGCTGACCTCAGGGAAAATTATACCAAATCAGGACTCAACGTCATTGATGTGAA
>Ga0307981_1004210_pt1 | contig 10247 bp, 14 predicted proteins | sample OrgLakmetagen987_FD_201849 | JGI IMG/M metagenome (GOLD analysis project Ga0307981, IMG submission 201849) | Saline water microbial communities from Organic Lake, Antarctica - #987 | ecosystem: Environmental > Aquatic > Non-marine Saline and Alkaline > Saline | place: Antarctica: Organic Lake... | reverse complement strand
CGACTCGATTGGAAACTGCAAGGAGAGTTGGTTCACAGTCTCTTGCATCTTAGCGAAGAGGCAGCGACGGGGGGGGGGGGGATAAAAATGCGAGGCGTGGGAGAAAGCGCCGTCGAGACCAGGCACCAGGTACCAACCGCCAACTTTCAGCGAGTGATACACGAGTCGGTCCATTGTGTACTCAAAGACGCTTGCTACCACAGAGCCTCGGAGTCTAGTTCGATTTAAGCGCATTTTGACGGGGCGTCTCACGTCCACCAGTTACACCCCGAATGGCATTGATGAAGAATCGACCAAGGATCTCTGCGCCATTTTGTCTCGCCTGGTAGAGTCGGATGGAATGCATAACGGAGGAGTCCTCGATGCTTCCGAAATCATGATGCTGTTGCAAAAGCTGCTCTTTTCTTCTTCTGGAGCTTACGGTCGTGCTGCTGGTAGTAGCACTCGTGTCGTTCGTGGTTTACTCTTGGCGACAGAGTTGATCCGTTTGTCTTCAGTTAGCAACGACGACAAAGATTGTATTAAGCAGTGGGTACTGCGAGTCCTGCTACCTGCGACATGGCGCATGGTAGATCCGGAGCTCGGATCCCCAGGCTTGGATTTGTCCGGGACTCGGGATGAATGTACTATTCTAATTGAAAGGAATCAGAATGCGAAACGATGACACATCATTTGTAGAAAACTTAGAAAAGTAAAAAATGACTATCCGCAATTACCGGTATCGTATTACTCCGAGTACTCGTCAAGGATCGAAGAAAGACGGCGCCCTTCTCCATTACGCGGCTGGTTACAAGGGTCTTCCATCCAGTCGAGGAGCAGTGAATCAAAGTATTCGGGCGAAGAGACTACAACATCAGGGCTCTGCATAAAATACGAGCGAATCCACTCGGATGCTGGCTTTGCAATGTTCATGAGCGTCTTGCGTAGTGGGCGGTACTGGTCTTCGCAAATATCAAGAGCATACTTGAAATTCTTCCTATTATGCTTGGCGGGTGCAATGGGTGATAGACCGCGTTTGAGGCCGATAAAGTTTCCCAAGTCCCTACGGTAGGTGTAGGCTCGAGTTTCATCCTCGTCGTAAAGCTGTGAAATCTCGTAGAGAAAGACCTGGTTGCGCATGGGTTGGACCTTCGTCGTGGGAGTCTCGGAGATGAGAGGGGGCTTCAAGAGTTTTACCTCTTCCGCAGAAGTCTGGTTGGTCTTGCCCAAGTTATTCAAGTGAAGATGGAACCTGGCCTCGTCTGTACAGAGGATATTGTTACCAGCCGCGTCGCAATTGCCAATCAACGAACCAACCGGCATATCCTCGCCGCCACGAGCAAGGAAGTTGTAAAAGCTCTCAAACCAAAGAACTGGGTGGCGTAGTCCCACCACCAGTTTGCAGCTAGGAAAGTATTCGGCAATTCCGTCGAGTGCTCGTGTGCGTTCGATATCACGGGGCGCCTTGTAACCGCGCTTGTACTTGGATCCTGCAGGTAACGAGTACATTTGACTGACAAACTCGGCGGGTTTGCCGTGAGTCAGAGAGTGAATCTCGTGCCGAGGCATTTTGATTTCGTCGTGCAAAGATAGCCAGCGCAGCGTAGAGGTCGTGGCCGTCTTGGGGTGTCCGATAATAGCAAAGTCCAGCAAGAATTCAACGTCGGCGGTTACATTGCTGTCAAAGTCCCCAATGAGAGTATGAAGAGGAGGACGCTCTTCGTCCTTTGTTTTGTAGTCATTGTCGTTATTCGAAAGAATCTTTGTACCAAGAGAGCTGTCGGTTGTCTCACCCGAAGAAGGGATCCGGGAAGTTGAGAAGCTGCGCACATTCTCGGACGCCCATCCTGCTACGATACGCTGATCCCGTCCGAGGAAAAGGAGGGCAGCCACCGCTGCACTAATGCAGCCAAGAACAAGTCGTAGAGGAGTTGGCATGGTGATAATCGGAATATGGTGTTGTTGTGAGCAGCAAGTGTCTTCAGACTACGGGATATGGTAGTGATGCAAACTCGACAGAAACGGACTAGTAGTAGGGCCGATCCCACCGTTTCGCATGAGCGATCCTATGTGCACCTCTGCTGCTGGTGTCCTCGTGCAAACTCGACAGAAACGGACTATTAGGTCCAATCCCATCGTGTCGCGTGAGCGATCCTGCTTGAACCTCTGCAGGTGTCGAAAGCAGGCTCACTCTACTAGATAAACCGTACATAAACAATCTTGATGGCAACAGAGGCACAGCGGACGTTTCTTTTAGCTAGGCCCGGAACCCCTTTTCGCGCTCAAATCGATGAGCAACTCCCAACCCCAACTCTACCGGTATATAGGCACCCCGGCAAACGTCGAAAAAATGCCGAGGCCCCCGGGGGGAAGAGAAGATGAAGATTGCAAGCTGGATACGATAAGAACAATGCGTACTGTATTTTGCCTCTTGCAGCCATAGTACCGACAGTAAGATCGCTCCTCGAGTAAAGCAGCAGCAATAGCAAGAACGCGCAACAACGATCATGGCTCCCACCTTTTTCAAGCTTCCCGAAAAAGAAGCAAGAACTCCAATCGAAACAGACTTGGACGACTGGAAGAAAGTCGATGGCGACCGAACAATGAAGACCTATATTGAGTATGCGACCGACAAGGCGCTCTGTGGAACTTCGTCCATCTCATGGAGGGACGTGTTGTCATTACTCCGGATGGGGGAGAGTCTTACACCGTGTCGGCAGGAGAGGCCTTTTGCATCGAATCGGATTTTGCGGGCACTTGGAAGATTGAAGAACCGGTTCGTAAGCACTTTTTCATCAAGCTTAAGTGCTCTCACTGTAGCAAAGGTGATGCACTACTAGGATACTTCAAAAACCAACAGCAGCGTTACTATCTTTCTATTTCCTAAAGTCGTGGACACCACGATTCTCGTAGTCATGCATGTTATCGCTTCTTGAGAAGCAATGACCGCTCTGCTCGTCGATTCCCGTTGCCTTCTTAGCCTCGGAAAGTGATAAGCTATTCTTTCCATAGTCTCTCTGCCTCTTCCTATTGATTCTCTGTATCGCACCCTCTTGTGCTCCTACTCCTCTCGCCCCAGATGATTGATTCATTCGATTCTTCGTCATGAGTCATCATGAGAGAGACGCGGGAGGCAAATTAGAAACTATGAAAGTACGTTGAAGATTGGATCGCGCCGTTCCCCTCTCGACCGTCCAAATCAGATTTCTGCACCACAAAATTGAGCCGATCGACCATGGCACGATATTTCATCAGAATGGCGGCTATCGTCACAGCAGCGACGTTCGCAGTGTCTGTCCAAGGCTTTGCACCACAAATGTTGGTGAAATCGGCCTTTACAACGTCTCAGCGCGTGGCACCGATGGAAACATCATCCAGCAGCCTCCATATGATGGAGCTGTTCGACCCTGCGACAGTCTCGTCGGCATCTGCCATGATGGACAGTGCCTCGACACTCATGTCAGACGCTGCGTCTGGAATCCTTTCGTCTTCCAACTTTCTTTCCTTTACGGATCAGGGACAGAACCTGGCGGGTACCTTTTTCCAAGCGTCACTCCTCCCGTATCTGCTCTTTCTTTACTTTCTTTCGTTCCGGGCCAATAGAATCAGCGAATTGGGAAACTTTGGGTTTCAATTTATCCTCATCTTTGTTTTATCAACTATTCCCTCGGGAATCATTACCAAGTCGATTTACGGACTCTCTCTGGCAAACACTGATTGGTTGCACGGAAGTGCTGAGACGCTCTTGACGGTCGCCAACGTTCTCGTTGTGAGTATGGTGTTGCATGATCGAATCTGCTTGAGAGCATATATATATATATATACATGGCCTATCTCACTCTCTACATTCCCTCCTACATTAGGTCCTTGGATTCACACAAGCCATGACCAATCCGGATCCTCCTCTCGTGAACAAGGGTCGTAACATTGCCCTCGGAATCGCCGCCACATTTTTTGCCGCCTTGGCAGTCGGTCCATCTCTGGGCGTCGAGGGCCACTCGCCCTTTTTGCTGGGTATCGGCGACTTGCCTGCTGACTGGACAGCTCAGCTACCGTGGGTGGCTCACAATGAGCCCATCAATGCGCTTTCCATTCCAACGTGGGCCATTCACTTTAGTTCCGTCATTGAATACCTCTTTGCCATGAACTTGGTTTGGAGGTACAGTGAGACGACGGGCAACGAATCGTGGAAGGGGTTGACGTGGGGCATGTTGCCTTTGCACGCGTCAGGAGTTTGCGCTTGCACCTATCACTTTTTCTACAATCCTTCCGAGTTGCAGTTTCTGGTGTCGATGCAGGCTGGTCTCACACTATTGGGCAACTTAACGTGTGCACTCGCCGCTTACCGCATCGCTGTTAGCAACGGATGGACCTTGAACGAAGCCAATCCCTTTCCCAAATCAGCAACGAGTCCAGAAGGTTTAGTGGCGGACGCTTTGGCCGCCCAGCCGTTGGTATTGAACGAGAGCGCCGAAAGTACGCAAGTCTTGGCCGCCAAGCTGGCGGCTTTGACGCTAGCAGCTTCTTACATTGTCAAGTATGGCGAGCTCGGTATTGACTTGCCCTTTACGCCCAACCCACCGGTAGGTTTGGCCATGGTGGTTAGTATTCCAGCCATTACTGCCTACCAGTACTACAGCTTATCGAAAGACGGAGTCGAGCAGGACGGAACGAGCAAGCCTTTTTCGTTGAACCTTCCATCCTTTGGAGGCGACGGCGAGAACAGTCTTTCCATGGCGGACGTGAAGAAGTACGGCGTTGCTGGTACGCTTGCATACGTCTTGACCGAGTTGGCATTTTGGATCGTGGCCTTTCCCGTGGCAGCCACTGCGCTCTACCAGTCGACGGGTCATTGGCCCGATGTCGTTAACGAAACGGGAGACCGCGCTGCCGTCTTGGGTTTTATTTTTGCCGGAGCCAATATCGCACGTCTCTTTGTGCCTGTCCGACTTGGTGCAGCGTTAGCGTTGGCACCTTGGGTGGACGAGAACCTGTTGAACCGAGACGGTGGTGGCGAAGGCAAGGAAGAGGACAGTGTAATTGACGTGGATCGGCAACAATAATGTAGCTAACCTTCCAGAAACTAACAAGCTTTATAAAGTATAACTAATTTGTGCGTTTTCTAGAAAGATCGATGGCAGGACAAATTTTCTAAAAACTAGCTCTCGAGACTAAATCCTTGGCTTTCTTCTCCAGGGTCTTGTGCTCGTCGTACAACTTGTCCAAGGAATCGACAACGTGGCTCAAGCGATACTCCATCTTGGCATTCTTCTTTCGTTGGATGCCCAGCAAAACATTCAATAGTTCATTCTCTTTGCGAAGCTCCTTCAAGTCTTTGGAATCGACTGCCGACAAAGCTCCGCCGCCATCACCACCGCCACTACTTTCAGCCTCTGCCACAATGGTAGTTCGTATCTCTCGCAGCTTGAGTAGAAATTCCTCTTCAACTTTTTGAACTTGAGATTTGGTTGTGTCAAAGGTTGCTCCTACTTCCAATGCTTGAATTCTCTTTTCAAGGTCTTCTACATCCATCGAGGTGGCTTCGCTAGGCTGGAATGTGAGGAGAGGAGAGGTGAGCGAACAAAGGAGTAAGATCCAGAGCGTGTGCCGGAGCAGCAGTGAGAGGGATAACTAGACTAGACTATGGAGAGGAGGGAGTTCTCCTAAAAGTCACGACGTCAAAGACTCACCGGCATCGTCTCTATTCAATCTTTGGCTGCAATGGGTATGGCCGGAAGGAATGGCCCTGGAATCTTGTTGCTGGGCCGTGTAACGGGGCTACTGCGTATGGTCGTTGGGGTTGTGGTTTGTGGTTGGATTGAACATGGTCGGCACGAAGTTTCAATCAATCGTCGTCCCTTCGCCCGTTTCGGTTGTCAATGAGACTAAACAAGCTCTTGTCAGGCGGGGCGGGAAAGCGAACTGGAGACGGATATCGTGACGTCATGTCTTGCTAAACATCTGGTAGTCTTCTTTACTTTATCTGAAAGAGTAGAAGGATCGTTCTAATAAAGTTCAACACCGTGTCAAGGTTATTAAAAAATGATGTCCAAGCAATATCCGAGGAACGAGCAGATCTATTTTACCAGAAGGGGTGTCAGCACTTCAGTTTTATTATGCTAAGTTTATAAAAAGGCTTCTTTTCTCTCTTTGTTCTCCTTCCGCCTTTCGAAAAGCTTCGTTTTCGCCTTCACAGGATTCCATCTGGTGTTTTTGGTGTTGCTTCTCCAATTGCATTGCATTGCATTGCCTTTGCCATTGCCATTGCAATTGCCATTGCCATTGCCATTGCCATCGCCATCGCCATTTCCACTGCCATTGCCATTGCCATCGCCCCTTATCCTGACGCCAAAGTCTTCGGTAGCACCTAGTAAGTCTTCATGCAGTCCTGTAGAGAGAAATATCGAGTTTAGGAGAGTTAGAGTGTCTTGGGCTTTCATAATCGAATGATAGCACTACGCTAACGCTGCATTCCGATCCTCTTCTTCAACTCTTCTCATTATAGGACCGGATCACATTCTCCACTGTCGCCAACATGATGATAACGACTACCACCGATCCACCGACGCAACCCTCTCTTCTCCAAAGAAATGCTTACTCTCAATACCACACCACCAAGGTGACCAGCATGATGGCGTTTACGCTTCCTGAGGTGATGCCTCTCATGTCAACACCAGATACTATGTTCGCTCCTTCGCCTCGTAGGACAGTGTCTGACATCGCCGAAGAAGCTCTCCGACTATCTAGAGAGGTTCTCAATGAGGAAATCCGAGCCTTTATCCCAAAGGTAGAAGGTAGGTTCAACATCGTTGTGCCGAAACATCTTTTCCTGTGCACCAATTCCTAACAATTGCTCTCTTGTTCGTGATTCTTTCCCTCTCGCATCTATAAATTACAGACGAAGCTTCGTTGAAAGGATTGGTGTCTTCTCAGGCTCTGTTAGCAACAGCTGGAGTACGCCTCAACAAGTTCGTAAAACGTCTTCACGATATGCTGCAGTCTGAAAAAGACTCTGGGATTGTCGAATGGCGCAAGGGTCTGCTAGTCTTGCACTCTACTGATTCCTTTGCCAAGCATATCCTCCCAAAGTATTTCAATACGCGAAACTTCAAGACATTTCGACGTCAGCTCAACTACTATGGCTTTGTCCACGTTCGATCATTTTCGAACACTGGCTCGACAACAACAGCCTTGTGGGTCAACCAAGATCTGGCTCAAAAAGGTTCGGACGACATTGCCAGTGTCCTAATGCTCAAGCGAGTCGAACCCTGTGAGTCTGCCAAGACGGCCGAAGGACGACGGGTTCGCAAAGAACTCGCAATCCACACGGTCGAAGAAGATTTGGGTGTTAATGCCAAGACACTACAGATTGAACAGATTCGCTCCATGGCCATTCGCGGCGGCGACAATTGCGTGGTGGATACTTCTATCTTTACGTCTGTACCGGCCGAAATTGAGCACCCCAAGTCATCTGGCGCCCACAGTGTGAGTAGTGCCAGCAGCAGTAGTGACGACCAACCGGGCTCCGAATCGACGGAATCGTCGGCGTCTGCCTTGTCGGCAGCCGCGCCTCCGTCAGACCAAGAGAGTGCCAGTGCGGCCAATCTGTTACTGCTGCTCTCCAAGGCGTAGTAAGAGACTACCAACGTTGATCTCTCCATCCTTTCTCGCTCCATCTGCATTCATGATTGCACGCATATACTATATCATTTCCTTCATTATCACCCGCTTTCTGCAAGACGTCTCTTGCTCTGTTATTCTCAGCACACCCAGAGGCAAAATCAAAGGCACACAGTCAACAGGGGAGACTGCCTTTCCGATCGCCGGGGTGTTTGTTGCAATTGCTACGACGGTTAAACTGTGTCTGTTTGTCCCTTTCTAGTATCGAGAGGTACTCTAGTTGTCCCGTGTAAAAGCTTATGACCAGGGAAACTTGAAACTTCACACTACCATTATTAGTTTAGCTTGTTTACCGCAACATCTTAAAAGTTGACGACGCTCTCGAACCAAAAGGCAATCGATATCATACAATAGACGGAAATCAAAAGTGATCCTTCGAGCCAGTTGGAGGTTGGATTGGAAATAATAATCGAGACGGTCATGATTGACAAAACAAAGAGAGCAATCTCAAAGTGTGGAAAGTTGAGCGTCATGTTCTTATCGGTAGCCCAGCCCACCAAGACGGTAAGAGGAACGACAAATAGCGATATTTGTGTACAGCTTCCCACCGCGATGCCCATGGCCAAGTCCATCTTGTCCTTGACTGCAACCGTGACGGCCGTCACATGCTCTACCGCATTCCCGACAATGGGAAGCAAAATGAGACCGACAAACGTATGGCTCACTCCAGTCTCTTCCGTAAAGCCGGTGATGCTCTGCACGAGAAATGCGCTAAAGATGGTGATCAATAGTGTTGTGACCTGCAATAGAACAAGAATAGTAAGAAAGTGAGATGCTGCACACAGACAAGTCCTAAGACGACGCTCGCATTCTGTCTTACCAACAAGCCCACGCAAGCTACCCAGAATGGCATTTGAGCTAATTCGCCAGCTGAATCGCCATCGTCGAACAAGTGCACGTGTGTTTTCAATTGAAAGACGAGTAGCTGAATGTACATGAAGAGGAGAAAGACTGCGGAAAAGCGACTAACCAAGAGAACATGTTCGTCTTGAATGTTGTAATACTCGGCAAAGGGTGTCGGTAGTACAAGAGCGATACTACTGAGAGCGAGGAGCCCCATGTTGGCCGTGGCAGCTTGCGGGTTGAAAGATTGTTCCTTGTGATACAAGCCACCAAAGAAGAAGCAACTACCGAGTACCAAGAGTAGATTGGAAAAGATAGATCCCAGCATAGAAGCTTGCACGACGCGAATCTCGTCCGCCAAGAGTGCCTGAATGGCAACGACAACCTCAACGGCGTTACCAAACGATGCGTTGATTAAACCACCGATAGTCTGGTTGGTATGCAAGGCGACTTCTTCGGTAAAGGCTCCCAAAATAGAAGCCAAAGGTATCATAACGACAAAGTTGAGCCCAAAGACCCAAGTGGCGCCCCAGTCTCGAAAGACTGCCATCAGAGCAAATGGCGTGGCCAAGAGACAGAAACTCACCACGCCCATGCCAAAGAAAATGTTAAGAAACGCTTCCTTGAGCGAGTACGGCTCTTCTTTACCCTCGAGACCCTCTTCATTAATCTTTCCGAGATCTTCCGAGAAGTCTTCGCTCTTGTTTTGATAAATCAAGTCGGTGCCTGTGAGGGGCGTTCGTTCCGACATTGAGGCGACTCCGTTTGGACCATGCGAGGTAAACTCGTGGTCGCGAGAAGAAGCATAAAAGCCCCGGGTCGACTTGGCCTTGAGGAGCTTTGCCATTCTCTGCTGGCGTTGTACCAACTGCACAGTATGCAGAAAGCTCACGCTCGTGCCACGCCCAACGTCATCTGCTGTACGTCGCTCTTCGGAAGCATCTTTGTCGTTGCTACCCAAAAGGGATCCCGACGACCGTTCTTCCAGAGATTGGCGTCGCATATTGGATGTTGAGTGCGTGCGAAGGAGTAGAGTGAGTCGAGTGTCGAGTGTCGAGTCGTCAGAGATAGGGCAATGGTTCGATACCAACGATAATGACGGTGCATCCCCCTGGATCTGATGATTCATTGCACTCGCCGGCGTGAATGCAACGCGTGCCGTGTCACGAGTCAGACGTCAGCTCTCGAGCGAAAGGCGTATGCAAGCGTATCATGTACCGTACCGTACCAGTACCGTATGAATAGAGAGTAGACTAGAGAACAGCTTGGCTCTGCTGGAGCTAGCGCACTCTTTCGTCTAGGCTTGACTGCTTCGCTCCTGATCATGTACTTAGTGCTTTCCGAAGTATAGGTGGAATGAAGACTATTATGATGCCACCGTTCAAAAGCTTTTATTACTATCGCTGGATTCGTCGCTCGGCGGAGAGGAACTGATCGCCGCATCTGCAACTCTCGTCGGATACCATTTTTCGCGATAACACAACTGAACCCTTTAAGCTAGTCTACTGCGGCAACTTAGTCGGCGTGTAAGACCACCCGTGCTAGTTTACGTCAATCTACTGGTTTATTTCTCGACAACTTTGTGATATTCTTCGAGGAAATCTGCATGGGCGGCATTTACGAAGTATTTGCGCTGATTCCACTTTGATCCGGAGCAGAATCCGTAGATCTCAAGGAATGATTTTGCCGACATTGCCGCGCCGGAACCATACTCAACCTCTGCATGATAAATACCAAAAGACCTG
>Ga0307981_1004206_pt1 | contig 10254 bp, 5 predicted proteins | sample OrgLakmetagen987_FD_201849 | JGI IMG/M metagenome (GOLD analysis project Ga0307981, IMG submission 201849) | Saline water microbial communities from Organic Lake, Antarctica - #987 | ecosystem: Environmental > Aquatic > Non-marine Saline and Alkaline > Saline | place: Antarctica: Organic Lake... | reverse complement strand
AGCACACACAGCACACAACAAAGAGGAAAGAGGAAAGGCTCCGGTGGCTCACGTTCCGCCTCATTCTATCTATCCATCTATCCAAGGCACTGTATGCATGCGAGATCGGACGCAATAACCAACGAGCGAACCAACCAACGAACCAACCAACGAACCAACCAACGCAACAGTCCTCTTGGGACCCCAGCAAAATGGTAGTTCTGCGATTAACTCGACGTCGTCGGTCGTCGACGGACCAACGCAGTGTAGCTGTACTGCTATTGCAGACGCTCGTATTGGTTGGCCTGGTATTTTTGCAGCAAAAGGGCCACGTACAAGCCTTGGAAGCAGTCGAACAGCAGTCCTCGCAACACTATCCTCCTGCTGCCACCAGAGGCGAAACACAAGCCATTCTCGATCCCGATACCAACTGTGCATCCGACGAGACCATGAATGGACCGACACTACATCAACAACATCCACCACAACAAGAACAACGGTCTGGTATCGAATCCATTATTGTGGTGACTGTCGATGGATCCTTGGCCAGCCTCGACAAGCGAACGGGAAAGGTTCTTTGGAAGACACCTGGCAGCAACGGCAAGCCTGCAGACTCGGCGGGACACTTTGCGACTGCCCGCAGCAAAGAGTCGCAAACAGGCGCCATTTCCGAAGCACCGGTACGATTATTGCTGGCGCCACTCGTCTCGACGACTACCACTGTCAAGACGGCATCCGGTAGCGATTGGAGAACGGCAGCCGTCCCAAATATTGACGGTAATGTGTACTTGACGGCATCGACGGCTGGCGGTAGCGACAGCGCCGACGTGACGGTGACAACGACGGTGCAAGAACTCGTGGCACGTGCTCCTTTTGTCGATACACGGGGACGAATTTACACGGGGACGCGGCGGTCGACAGCGATAGCCGTCGATGGTGATACCGGCCAAGTGTTGCAGATTGTTTCGGCCGAAAATCAAGACCAATCTGCAAAAGCAGACAACAAGAGCAATCCTGCCTTGCAGAATCGAAATATGGTTTGGATCGGACGCGTGGACTACTCGGTTTCGATTCATGAACCTCGTTCGGGGAGCTTGGATGTGCAGTTTTCGTCTTCCACAATTATGAGTGTCAACGACATGGTGATTGGGAGTACTGCCCATCAACCATGGGAACCCGCAGTTGATCACAGCTATTTACTGCCAACTGCTGGAACAGCAGCTGCAGCAGCACCTGACTTGTCCTTTGGGAATAAGAATGGATGGGTTGCACCAGTACTGGAAGACTCCAAGTTGGTGGCTACTCCAAATGGAGACGTGGCCTATCGGAACCCCGACACGGGAGACATTGAATGGGTTTCGGAAGAGTGTTTTGATTCTCCCGTGGCTTTTGCGGTGGATTCTGCGTCAGGTGCTTCGTTGGAGGTAAATATTCTACCCGATGCCATAGTTCCTAATGGATCTGCGGATTACGTCTCCAAAGAAATCGAACGGCAGCTGCAACTTTCCATGAATACAGAAAGAATGGAAAATGACGAGCAGACAATCGTTGGGTCTCTCTCGAGCGGACAGTTGTACGCCATGCCTCTGGGAATAAAGTCGGATGACGCATCGAGAGTACCGTCGCGTAACACGGTCACAACGTCCACATCAACGGCCGCAGTCAATTCCAAGCATCAGCACACGTCCAAGGTTCCTCAGATTACTGGACGACAGCATTCTCATTTTCATAATGAAGCAAAAGCCCACGCTTCTCTGGGACGGAAGACGTGTACTCCTGGGAGTCCCAACTTTCCGGTGTGTCTTGTGGGAACTCGTGGACCTTTCGCAAGAGACCCAAAGAGGTCCTTTCTGTCGGAATCAGCTCCCCGGCTGGAGGAGAATGCTATAGTCCCATTCTATCATTCCGACTATGGCTATATTCCTCTTGGTCAGGCTTACTATAAGACCGGACAGTCCCAGGGCCAAAGGAAACCAGATCGTGTTCTTCGCATTCTCGGAAACTGGCTAGCGCCAACGATTGCGCTTATCTTTGTACTCTCCTTTGAGCTTGGCAGACGAAAGCGCCAGGAGGAAAAACTGAAAAAAGAAATTGATGCGAGAGACATCGTCAAGGTTGCGAGCAGCGATAGTCGAACAACTGACGTTGGTGTCATTCATGTCTGCGATGACGTGATTCTCGGCTACGGTGGACATGGTACCGTTGTTTACAAGGGTACACTGGAAGGACGACAGGTAGCCGTGAAGCGAATGCTCAAAGCGTACCACGCTAGTGCTGCCAGGGAGATAGCCTTGCTTATTGAAAGTGATGGGCATCCAAACGTCGTGAGATACTTTCTCAAGGAAGTCCGTGGCGATTTTGTTTACCTCGCGCTCGAGTTGTGTGACCTTTCGCTGCACGATCTAATTGGGATGTTAAGGCAACATTTTGATCTCATTGAAAAGAACAAGATTCACGCCCATGGAACAATCGCGGCAGTCACCAAGATGGTCTTGTTCCAGATTGTAAGTGGCGTGCAGCATCTCCATCATTTACGAATTTTGCACCGTGACCTCAAACCACAAAACATACTTTTGGCGGAAGCACGGAGTACGAGAGCAAAACGAAAAGAAACAAAGGACGAACCCCAATTCGAAATATTTAAGAAGGGCGGCTATATTGCGAAGATCTCAGACATGGGCCTTGGCAAGCAACTTGTCGGGCAGAGTAGTCATGGTGCGAGTACGCTTGCCGAATTTTCGCACAATGGCCAGTCACACGGTGCGCAGTCGTCTATTGCCGGCGCAGGCCCTGGTAGTGTCGGTTGGCAGGCACCCGAGGTCATGGCACTCCGGCTACCTTCCGATGCAAGCGTCCGATCTGATGGTAGTGGTGCTTTCCAGGACTCGTTTGCTGATGCATCCCCAATCGACATTGTGACGAATGGTCGCACAAGTAGATCGGCTGATATTTTCTCGCTTGGTTGTATTTTTTATTCGACATTAGTGCCCAGCTCGCACCCTTTTGGGGAATGGTATGAACGAGAAGCAAACATCATGCATAATCGACCAAGCTTGGAGGCTCTTCGGGAACTATCTCTCGAGGCTTACGATCTTGTGTCTGCAATGATTCAGCGAAACCCTAGCCTTCGGCCGACAGCAAACCAAGTATGCGAGCACCCATTCTTCTGGCAATCGGATCGAAGAGTCGCATTCCTTTGCGACTTTTCGGATCGACTGGAAACGGAAGCTTTGAACTCTGAGAGTGATCCATCAACTTTGTTTTCGGCCATTTTACTCGCTGTCGAGCGAAATGCTGCAAAGGTTGTAGGCAATGCTTGGGATCGCGACCTAGACGAGGCGCTCACGAGCAATGTACAGCGCTTTCGTACGTATGACCCATCGTCTATACGAGACCTCCTTCGTCTCATCAGAAACAAGCATCACCACTTTGATGAGCTTCCATCGATGCTAAAGGAGAAAATTGGCTCTAGTACTGACGGCCTAATCGCATACTTTCACGATTGCTTTCCCGGCTTGTTGATCCATTGCTTTCACGTCTGTCGTGATATGCTATCAGCTGATGATCTGCTGTCAACAAAATACTTGATCACTTCGATTCGAAGACCAAAAGCTATGCGTCTGGAGACGCCACTGCTGACTGTTGCAGGCGAGTCCCCGGCCCCATCTTTTGTTACGACGGCAGCCCCGACGATCAAGGTTGCCGCCGCAACTGAGATCATCTCTGCCATTATCGAGGAAAGTGAAGAGACAAATGAGTCGAAAGCTCCACCCATCCAAGCTGAACGGATGGACGTTCAGATGAGCATTGCCGACGAGGATATCGTCTCTATCGTAATTGCGAATGAGACAGGAGAGAAACCCAAGCAAGTGGACGTACAGGCAAGCGTCGCCACCACCATTTCTAACATCGGCGACGTTGTTGTCTGGGAAGGAAGTGCTGCTGCCAAGCGTTTCAATTGCCGAGGCTGGAGCCGATCTGACAACGATTGGATACGATGCACCGATTTAACTCTACGAAAACGCGATGTCAATCTGGTCAAGTGCGCTGAAGATACCAAGTTTCGTACCCGGCTCTGTAATCACTGGGACGTAAGCCTTGGATCGTTTTGTCCGATGCGAAAGAGGCACAAATGCATCTTTGCGCATGGGCCAGTGGAGCTGCGAGTCAAGGAGGCGAAACGACATCGATGGGGCAAGCTTGTCGACAAGAATGGCGATAATAAGAACCTAAACCATAGCGGTGGTGAAGATACCTACGGAGCAGCGCGGTCCATTGAAACGATGCGAAAGGAAGAGGGCAAGTGGAAGACAAACAAGAATATGCCTAACAGCAACGGTAAGCGCAATACAAGTACACCGGTCGAAAGTAACTAAGACTGCAGAACTAAAAGTTTGTGTAAGTCTAGCTCGGTTATATCTGTATCGTTAGGCTAGACTTGGTGTTGTACTCGATTGCTTCTGACCCACTCATCGCTCCGCTTGCTTCATTCGTTCCCACAAAACATGAATGCACATCAAACCCAACTGGATTCAGTTAGAAGCCATCTTTGTTGTCCTCCTTTTTCTTTGGGCATGTGTTCAGTGTTTTTGCAACTTTCCTCCTCAACTTGCACACATTCCCATCAGCCTCTTGATAGACTTTCAGGTGCCTAGGTATAACTACTGCATAGCTAATATAATCAGCGAGTGTATCAACTTTGGATGCAAACGTCTTTTAGCTAGCAGCCAAAAAAAGAACATGATAGCTCATTACTGTTCGCCGACGTCAATCGTATCAGCGAGAACAGATAATAATACTGTAGAACAGAGTACTAGCTAGAGAGGGTGTTGGCTGACGCATTGTTGTCGCTGGGATGTGAAAGACCTCTTTTAAGTGCCTCACTGGGACTTGGCGAGGCTTTTATTCGGACCAAAGCGTTTGCTTGTTTTTTCGCGTGTTCGCAAAGAGCCAGCAAACAAAAGACAAAAGACCGCACATACGAACACGAGCTGTACATGGGGCAGAATGCGCTCCTCGCCCCCCGAAGCAGAAGCAGGTGCTATAATGTTGTCCAAAAGACCTTCTACATGCTGTACAATTCAATATATTATCTATAAGACTGAATGACGTGTCCGGGTTCAGTTCGGGAGTTATCCGAGATAGTTCGAAGGGCGCTTGTTGTGAGGATACTGTACTGTACAATCTTTATACTGGTTGGTGCAGTACCCTGGAATCACTATAGAAGGATTACCTAGATAGGACAAAGACCTGCCGAACTAATATTCTTGTTTTACTCTTCATCCGCGACTATTAATCGTAGTATCTGACTGGTCGTAAATAAGGTTAGGGATATGACTACCAGCTAGGGAAATGACTACCCAATACGCTTTCAAGAAAGTTACTTAGGAAAACAATTAAAGAAGGGGCTTGCCGGTTCCCCTTTCTTACAGCCAGCGACGTAATTAGAGCGACGTGAACATTGAAGTAGTCTTTCGCCTTTTTCGCTTTCCCGTCTTTCCTCTCTTTTGCCAAAAGGGAATGTTTCGCCGTTTGCTCACAACTCGCAAAACCTGCTCATTCTTGCCCGACCAAGCAACTTCAACACCTGACCCAACCAACCAACAAGCCAACCATCATCATGACCACCGCCGACGCTTACCTCTGGGAAACCACAATGGATTTTGAAGCGGACATACCCACGCCTTCCTACGCAAAAGGCGTCATTGACAGCGTCGATGCCGACGTATTCTTGATGGAAATCGAGATCCCCATGTCAAGTTCGACCGAGGGCTCGTCTTACTTTGACACATATGATGATTTTTCTCGCAGGAATAGCCTCGGCATGACCTGTGTCAAGCTCCCCGAATACAACTACGATCCTCCGCATTCTCCGTGTCGCGAGCAAAGAGAGTCTTACGCCAGTGAAGTTACTCCAGAACAAGCAAAGTCCGACTACGTCAAGCTACCCACCTTGGCCCAGCTCAAGATACAATACGACGAAACCCTCAAGAAGCTCGCAAAGTCGATGAGACGCTCGGACGTGACTCGCTCTGTAATCAAGCGTCAACGAAAGGTTCTGCCCAGTCTCTCTTTTGACAGCGCCACGGCTCCAGACTTTTTCACGGGTCCTCGGTTCGAAGAACTGGAGAAGGAGCGCAAACGCCTCCTTCGCTTGATCCAGACCCCCAGCAACTAAATTGACTCGTCCCAAAAGTATGTGGTGCACCCATGTAGTGCACACGCATATATAATCGACTAGCACGCCAGAAACGAGAGCTTTACATCTCGCTTTGGATGCAGCAGCAGCAGCAACCACAACGATGTAGAAGACACGGAACATTCTCATAAAGAAGTGTACATTAGAATCAAAAACCAACAGATCAAACAGACTTTAACTTTGTACTACGTTCTGCAGTACCATGTAGTAGACCAATGTAGTAGACCAAGACTTGACGGTTGGCTTCGCATCTACTCGCTCGGCTTGCGAATGAAAGGGAACAGACAAAGGAGGTTTGACGGTGGGGAAAAAATACTGCACGGGCACGAATGCGATACCCTCTAGACTATGACTGGTTCGAAGACGACTGTGTCTATACTGTGCGCGCGCCAACTTAATATATTCTCTTTCTCTCTCTCTCCCCCTCTAGTCTACTCTGGGTGCCAAGGCCAAAATGGTAAAGCGCAGTTCACCGGGATCGCGGTCCATGAATGTTTTCACCACGGCGCAGGCATCCTGCAAGAGATTCATTTCCGTTGTTTCTCCGTGACACACTGGCCCGTGTTTGCGCCCATCCAGCTCATAGAGCTTGTTGTTGACGTTCACCAAGGCGACAAAGTGCGTAATGAGGCGGTCATCGAGACTGCCTCGATCCGTGGCATTCTCGGTCGAGGCAGTGGCGTCATCGTGCATGGTTGCAATTTTCTTGTCGCCTTCGAGTCGTTCAGCCTTGGCAATTGGATCTAGAGGAGCGGGACAGTCTTCTTGAAAGGACTGTAACCACGAGTTGGGAGAAAAGGCTCTTAGTGGTTCCGGTACGTTGAGTAGCGAGTGCAAGAGACCAATAGTGCCACAGGCGTTGCCGATGCGTTGCTTGATAAACCAAACTTTGTCTGAGTCTTGCAAGGCGAGCTTTTCTTCATCATGAGAGGTTTGTTTCTCCGTGAGTGGATAAAGCATGACAATGGCTACAACGGGCTGTGGAATCATCTGCAAGGCCCATTCTTCGGTGGAAAAGACGTCGACAAACTGGTACAGAGACGTGTCAAAGCCCAATCCCGTAATGTACTTGTTGATGAGGTCTGGATTCGATTCCAGAGGAAACCAGCGTTGCTTGGGACTAGTGGATGCCATGGTGTTTTGGTGGCGCGAGAAGAGAAACCTCCAAGTAGTGAGTAAGAGCGGTATAAGAGTAGCAGCAGCGAGGATCCCCATTGTGACAACTTCAATTTTGTCGATCGTTCACGATCCCGATCGAACAATAAGAAGTGAAGAAACGGAAAAAGGAGCACGGAATCTCCAAAGTGTAAAAATGAGCTTCTGTGTAGTTGTCGTCACGTATGTTCTCGTGTTCTTCGGATCCAGCGAAGACCGGAACGGCGAGCGACGGTGCCGACAATGGCCGCTTCTCTTGTATTACACGCTAGCTAGCTTGACTCTCATTACGACTTACATACACGCAGTCAGCAGAATGATACGATTAGGGCAGCTTTCCCTTACACTTTTATTGCTGCCAGCAAGCTGCTGGAGCTTCTTGGCACGCACTCCATCGCGATCGCTCGTGACATCGCCAGCGCTGCTTCACCAAGCAGCGACGGCCATTACCTTGGATCGTAACGATGCCGTCTATCCAACTGCGGACCAATCGAAAGCAGCGGATAGTCCAAAAGTGGGGGTATTGTTGCTGAATCTTGGTGGTCCTGAAACGGGCGATGATGTCGAAGGTACGTCCAGCGATCAAGTTTTGTGTTGGTGGTTCGTGGATCCCTCGATCCATTCATCATCCTTACACGGTCGGCTCTTACCCAAACCTGACCGACTCGACTCTCACCCAACCCCTCTTTTCTTCGTGTCACAAAGGTTTTCTCTTTAATCTCTTTGCCGACCCCGACATTATCCGACTGCCTGGTCCATTGAGTCCTTTGCAGAACGCCATTGCCTATTTCATCTCCAAACGCCGTGCCCCAAAGAGTCGCGCAGCCTACGCTAGCATTGGCGGAGGATCGCCCATTTTGAAGTACAGCAACGCCCAAAAGGACATGATATGTCAGTCTCTCTCTGACAGATACGGAATGGACGTGCAGGCTTATATTGGTATGCGCTATTGGCATCCCTTTACGGAAGAAGCGCTCGAGCAGATCCAAAAGGATGGCATTGAAGCACTCGTGGTGCTGCCTCTCTATCCACAGTTTAGCATCAGCACGTCGGGAAGCTCATTCCGTGTCTTGCAGGAAGAGTTTTCCAAAAACATGGCTCTATACGGTGACATGGTACACACAGTCATTCCGTCTTGGTACGACCGGCCCGGCTACGTCAAGGCCATGTCGTCGCTTTTGCAAAACGAACTCGATAGTTTCACCGAGGCGCAAAAAGCTGAAGCCAAGCAAGCTGCACCCGATCTACCGCCAGTGCACGTCTTGTTCTCGGCCCACGGCGTGCCGCAGTCCTACATTGAAGCGGGCGACCCGTACCAAACACAGATTAAGGACTGTGTCGACAAGATTTCGGCAAAGTTTGCCGACCAAGATGTGCAGATTCACTTGTCGTACCAGTCTCGTGTTGGTCCCATTGAATGGTTGCGACCTTATACCGACGATGTATTGCCCGAGCTGGGTGAAATGGGTGTCAAGAATCTGGTAGTGGTACCCATTAGCTTTGTTTCCGAGCACATTGAGACACTGGAAGAGATTGATATTGAATACCGCGAGTTGGCGGAAGAGTCGGGTGTTGCCAACTGGCGACGGTGCCCGGCCCTCAACACGGATCAAACCTTTATCGATGATATGGCGGACATGGTCATGGAGGCTTTGAGCGAGCCCGCACAGAGTGTCACGGAAGCGTGTGTTGCCAACATGGTGGGCGATGTCGAGCTACAGCCGTTGGACGAAAGACTGGGTATCAACACGGCGGGAGTGCAAGGTGTGGGTGCCGAAGGCGAACTTTTTCAAGATGAGCGACAGCTCAAGGAGAAGGAACGCTTGAGCGCACGGGTCGCCATGTTTGGAGTGGCGTTCACGGTAATTGTGGAGCTCTTAAACGGAAAGTCGTTGGTTCACTTGTTTGGCTTGTAACAATAAGAGAAAGATATTAGACAGATTACAGGTGCAACATTAATGGATTCATTATGCAGTATACATTTGGTTAATCTATATAAGGTCATAAACAACGAGATATAACAGAGGGATCGGATGCATTATTGTCTTGTGTAGAGCGTTCCTCGATCGTTGACTGCGTTCAGGTCACTACTAGTACAAGTAGTATACTGCTAGACCGGTTGCTTCGCATTTAGATGAAGACGATTCCGACGGTTGAATCAATGGCAAAGACTCCACTAGCGTACGGATGATGCTCGAGGAATGCTCTGTCGGGATGGTCAATATCTTGCAGAGCCTTGGCGGTAGTGGGCTTGGCGACGATATTTACCTCCTCGACCTTCTTAGCGTCTTGAGGTGTGTCGCGACCGAAACCTTTGGAGCCCGTGCTGGACCAGTGTGAGTGTTGATTTTTAGCTGCAGACTTTGATCCAATATCAGTAGCTTCAGATCCCCTTCTTCCAAACGAATCGACAGAGCTGAGGATTAAGAGAACACACACCGTGGAGAGGAGGGTCACTAAACTAGGTACTGTCATTGTTTGGCTACTGTTGTGTGGGTAGCTATGGTTCGGTTCAATAAAGGCAAGGACGGAGGTGGGCTTAGAACAATTCAACAAAGGCAAGGACGGAGGTGGGCGTAGGACAAGGGTAGCATTAGGAAAGTGATTGATTCTTGATCTTTTGATTGCTTGATTGCCTTTGATCCTTGAAGGCTCGCATCTGCTTTTTCGAGCACTTTTTGGTGACACCAAATCGATGAGAAGTTGATTCCAAAATTCAATGTCTCGATATTGTCTAATGGTACTCGCGACGATAGGACCTAAATCAGGACGCGAGGCGGCATTTTTTATTTACGGCATGTCGACGTATCGTATGTGACGGAATGACGGTCGATCCCCTCTGGGACTCGATAGTCACGTGCGGCAACTTGCCGGTAAGAAAGCTCAGAGGATCCCTGGACGCATCCAGAGATACAAAGAGT
>Ga0307981_1004200_pt1 | contig 10265 bp, 4 predicted proteins | sample OrgLakmetagen987_FD_201849 | JGI IMG/M metagenome (GOLD analysis project Ga0307981, IMG submission 201849) | Saline water microbial communities from Organic Lake, Antarctica - #987 | ecosystem: Environmental > Aquatic > Non-marine Saline and Alkaline > Saline | place: Antarctica: Organic Lake... | reverse complement strand
CTTGTCTTGAAAAGAATTCTGAAACGATTATTTTACATTTTACGTACCTGTATGAGTATGAGAGCAACCCGGAAACCATGGAGTTCCCTCGCCTTCGCTCGGAAGAATTATCAGCTTCATGTCATGCCATGCCCATGTTCATCAATCTGGCAAACTGATTTTTATTAAGTATAGATAAGCTTCAATGTCTTTCTTTGTAACACGAAATACTGTACTGTACTGTATTGTTTATTTTCTATTCTCATTCCTCTGCTGGTTCTGTGCTTAAGTACAGTGGTGGTCCAGAACCCTGTAAAGAACGATCATAAATCCCTTGGACCTAAAAACTAATATAAGCCGCGTGCGTCATTCATCATACAAGGAAAGCTACAAGGCATGTACCCGTACTCTATCGCTATACGCTAGCGGTAGAGTCTACAGTACCTGGTACAGTAGAGCAGAGCTAGAGGGATATAGATAGCTAGAGATTGAGCGAGACACGAGACACGAGAAGCCCAATGCATGATGTCAAGTGACTTTATTTTTGCAGCGGTTTTCTCGGTGAAAGTACAGTTACAGTTACCGACCCCCGGGAAAAAAGTTTTTCCTTTTACTCCGCCACGTCGTCCACAGGACACATCAATTTCATTTCACCGAAGACCGAAGAGCAGACCAAGGCAAGTTAAGACACTGTCTTGGCAATCATGGACAGCTTTAGTTTCAACCGTCGTCTGGAAGAACAGAGACGACAGCTACAAGCGGATGAAAGAACAAAGTACAATGAACGACAGGGAATAGGGAGTGTAATACCGCCATCTTTTGGACTAGCGGCAGCGGCGGCTTCGATTGGGCTTCCGTTTGGTAGTTCCACTTACGGTGACTCTCTTCCCCAGCCGAGAAATCGCAATCTATCGGCTCTGGCAGAGTCACTAGGGCTCTCTGGCGGAAGGGATCATTCGCGTCAGTCGGGTGGACCGATAGACTATGCTGGTCTTATTCAGCGGCGCTTTTTGGAAGACCAAGCTCAACGAGACTACTTATCACAGGCTTCCGTGCTGAGTAGTACGCTCCGAGGACTGTCCTCGCAGAATCAATCGTCTCTACCGGCCTATTCGGCTTCCGCTCCAGCGGCTCCTCCGATTTGCGAAGCTAGCTTGGTGGAAGAGTTTATCCGTAAGGCGTTTGAACAACGCGCGCTTCAAGATCGACAGCGTGCCGCCGCCGCTGGGGCTCAGGGTCGGGAGTCATCGGCCTCGGCCTCGGCACTTGCCATGCAGACAGCTCTTCAGGAGCTTAGCCGAAAGAGAAGACGAGTAGAGATTGAAGCAGCGCCGATTTACATCGCCCCCAACAGCAAGCAAGCCAAGGCGACGTTTCCACTTCCGTTAAGGGACGGACGCCGTAAGCGAGCTACGCTTGGGTCTCTGTCTTCGTTCAAGGACAAGTGGAACGAACTTGAAGGAAAGGCGGCTGAAAAGCCGCGGAGTTCGATGAACAAGGCGTTTATTGCCGAGCTCTTTGCCAGACGCTTAAATGAGCGTATTGACACTGTGGGTACAGGACTTCATTCGGGAGAGGCCAGCGAGACTGCGGTCAGGCCAGGTCTTCTCAAGGACGACGCAAGATGACGCTGTAGCTACAATTGAATTCTGTCGTTACTGCTATTAGCAACATTGCAAGTAGAGAGTCGAATAACAGCTTGGCGAAACGTTGGATTGATTGATCGATCGATCGATCTAGCTATTATAGCTAGCTAGTAGCGTTCAACATATATCCAAGAGTGGGCACGAGCGTACGATAACTAATTGCACTGTATTCATCTTATCTGGACCACGTTCGAATTCATGTATGAGGGGACAACACTACGCACTCTGCCAGCCACTATCGTCTAGAAGAAACCAGCCACAGAGTAGCGAGCGACGAGTTGCTAGCTACTAGAGCTACCGGTAGTAGTTGGTTCAGCAAAGAGAGCAAGGTTTAGCGATAAAGACTCCATCATCTCTGCGTCACTTCTCGCTACTAGACTACCGTATTGTTAACTCTACTACAAGCAGCAGATAGTAGAGAGTAGCTAATAGAAGAGTCGCTTTGAGCTCTCGCGCTAGACTTGAAGTATGTCAGTCAGGGTACGGTCCATCTTCTCGTCGGCCATTTTATTTGGACCGTTGATTTGATTCATTCGCGGAGTTGGACGAAAGAAGCTTCTTTTCCTTCCCAAAATTGGCCAAACCTGGAGATTGAGCGGTTACAAGGTCAATTTGAAAATTGGCCAAGCTGTGTAAGTCTTTCTTTTCGTTTGGCTGTCACTTAGGATATCTCACCAAATTTTGAAATACGACTTAGAGATCTTTGGGCGGAAGAATTTTTGGGTATTCGGTTACAGCGGAAGTTGAGTGGTGTTTGATTTTCAAAAGCATGTTTACAGATAATTGACGCGCTCTCAACTGGTCCTGTTTCGGCGGTTGGGCGCTGTGCGCGCCAGATATTCCAGAACGGTAGCGGGAAAACCTGGTTCCTTTCTTCAGGATCACTCTTATTGTCAACAGCAAGAACCATGACGAGCGAGATGGAACCAACCACCAACAACTGGTGCGACGGGCAGCTCGTGAAGGTGCTGCTCAAGCTTGCCGAGAAAGGCGAAGAAGGGTATGCAACGAGTTCGTTTCGTGGGATAGTACGAAAGTAGTAACGAACGAACCTCTGTCGTCTCACATTTTTGCATCGGATTCTTTGTGTGTGCCTTGTCTCTTTACAGAATCAGTCGCTTGGGTAAGGCTGGAAAGATCGTACAGATTCGTTACAACCAAAAGGGAGGCGTGGCAAGCCTGGATGTCAAGTACCTGAGCTCGGGAGAAGTCGAGACTCGCTTGAGTCTGCAGAACGTCACGCCCTACATTAGCAAAGCGCTCGAAAAGTTTAACCAGGAAACCACGGAAAAGGATAACAAGCCGGACGCTCTGCGTCTCACCCGGCAAGCGCTCAAGTTTGTAGAGAGACGACAAGCGCGTCGCAATATGTCGCCTCGTTCTTCCCGGAGACGTAGGAATCGCATCAACCATAGAACCGCTACTTCTCCTCCAACGACGCAAGAAACAACCAAGACGGATACGGATACGCCCAATACCCCTCCTCAGCCTCACGCTAGTAGAGTCCGACGCCATGAGATAACGCCCGATGCGATTCGAAATTACGAAGCTGCCAGATTGGAGGACACGCCTGCATTTTTACGAAGTTACGAGGCGGACAAGATCCTGTTGGACAATGGACTCACTGTCTTTGACAATAGCAGTCAAGAAAGCACGGTCGATACTGTAGCGTTGCTGGAGGAACTCACGTTGGATGGCGCAGCCGAGGTTATAGACGACGGCCATGATTTGATTACTCCCATGCGTACGCCCGAAAAAAAGGGAGACTGTAGCGATTGGTCGGCTGAAACCTCTCCCAGTCCGATTACCAAGCCTCGTCGTCTCGAGTTCTCGGCCTCCCATGAGGAGGATCCGGATTCGCCTCCGCGTCTGGTAGATGGAAGCGTGCACTATTACTCGGATAGCGGATCTCCTGCAGTCGAGATTATGGCCCGTGCTACCGTCCCCAATTCAGTTTCCACCCCCAATCCTTCGACTCCTCCACGCCTTTCTGCGAGAGGCCAGGACTGCTTGGAGACTTTGAGTGCCGTCTCGACACCGCGCAAGAACAACACCAGTGTCACGATCGACGACAGCGCCACTCCTGATACTTTCAAGATGGACAATACTGGCGAAAACGACCATACCGACCATGATAATACCGACACGGATTCCTACACCCAGAATGATTCACTCGAGTCATGCAGTACCTATTCCCAACCCACGGATGAGCACACCTGTACCACCGACGGCGGGTCGCTCGAAGATCCTAGCAGTATTAACAGTCTGGACAACCCGGCCGGCCTTAACAAAAATCTTCTTGATATCATTGGCAACAAGAACGACACGATCAAGACTTTCACTAAGACCAAGGACAAGAGCGTCAGCTTTTTCAACGCCTGGAGCTTGGACGAATCCGTCTCGGACGGGGGCTTGGATCTGAGCAACAGCTACGACTACTTTACGGAAGAATCGTACACGGATGACGACGACAGATCAGCCTGCTCGGAAGTCATTCCTCGTAAAAAGGAACGGCCGATGCGTGGTGCTGGAAAAACTGCTTACAGTACCTGCTTTACCGCTGCATCCGATTCCATGCTGCCCGACTTTCGTCTCGTATCCAAGATATTGTCGAGTGCTGGTGGTGCCTTGTTTTCAGCGCCTCCATCGGCATCACCATCGGCAAGTACTGCAGCCAAGGCGAAACGCCGTGCTCGCAACAACCGCCGTCCGGTACCGGTACGAAGGTTCGAGGTTTAATTGTATGTGAATCAGCAAGCTCAACAACGACAGCAGTTCTTGGAGTAGCAAAGTATTTGTCCCCTTCATTACAGTAGTGCTCGGCTTGCCCGCCCAACAATAACAATAAATGAAACATATTTTGGAATCTAAGGAATTGGGTGTCAATGTCAAATTGGTAGAGTCGAGAGGTTGATTGGGCCAATGATGCCCAAAAGCTAGTTTTTTTTAATTCCGGGTCCCTCGCAGGTCGCAGTAGGGCCGCTAACGCTTAAGGCCGGAGATTGTCATTCGGACGATGAACCCTTGCCGTCCATCCTGTTTAGCTAGACCACCCACTCTAACAGCCATCTCTTCGTCTACACCCATAAAAGAGGCAACCCTTCCTACTACACAAGAGACTGTTGAGAAAAGGGAGTGATTTCTAGTAGCAGATAGAAAGATAGATAGATTACAATGAGAGAGCTCAATTCTGCCTTGACTTTCGGCACCTGGTTGCTCTACTTGATACCCTTCACGAGATCGTTCTCTCTCGCGCCAATACGACCTGTGAGTCCATTGTCTTGGTCAACCACACAACTACCAAGCCAGTTGAGCAGCTCGAGAGTCATTCTGGCTTCTTCCTTTTACGGAAAGTTTGACGAGGAAGAAGAAGAAGATGGCGAGGACGAAGAAGAAGAGGACGATGATGACGAGGACGACGAAGATTACGAAGGCTTGGACGATGCCGCGGTCGCGGACTTTCGCAGTAAAATGTCGAATATTTTTGGTGACTCCACCTCGGAAGACTCGCAAGAAAGCTCGGTCAATTCCGTGGACGAGCTCATTAACTTTGCCCGCGGCAAGGATTCGTCCTTGAAGGGAGGTACCGATACATCGACCGAATGGGCTCGCGTCATCACAGGGAGTCCTACTGCGGGTGTCGTATTGGTCGCTAATCCAGCTAGATTCTGCCGTGACTTTGGTGACGAACCAATCATACCCAGTCCATCACTCTTGGCCAAGTTTGGCCTGACCTTGCCTCCGCCTGCAGATCTCGGACCAGATCGTCGAGCTGACTTGTTGCCCGTACTGGTACTGGTCGACATGAAAGACCAACGCGGCGATACCCGTGCTGTCCTTTTAAACCGCCGAACGGGTTATTTGCTGGGTGATCTAGAACAGCAACCCGGTGATGGCTCATCGATCCTGGACAAGTTTTGCATTCAGCCTCTGTGGTTTGGTGGCGTTGATAACGTGAGTTCGGGCCTCGATATGCTGCACCTTTGCCCCGTCGTACAAGGCGCAAACGCATTGACCGAGGATGGTCTCTATTGGGGTGGAGACCCAGCCCAGGCACAAGACGCCATGACCGATGCATCCCTCGACCGCGTCTTTTCGGGCTTTGATTTCAAGTTCTTTGTACAGAGTACACTGTGGTCGCCGGGAGAACTGGAAAAGGAGATTGCCAATGGCACATGGTTCTGTGCATCCGTCTCCAAAGAAGTGCTCTTTAAGTCACGCGACCGTATGGGAACGCAGCGCGCAAAGCCGCTCTGGTCCGAAATCATGGAGTTGTTGGGTGGTAAACACTCCAATATTCGTAATGAACTCTACGAAGAGGAAGGTCTTCAATAAGCTTAAGCTATCTAGAGATTACGATCGAGAGATTACATAGAATGTACATTGTAATTAGTTCGTTACATCGTGAATGCAGACCAAGCTAAGACGAGTCGTCAGTGCCGCCCCCTGCTTCTCCGGATTCTTTGTCACGAAGGGCGGCTCTGCGTGCTTTCATTCTTTCTCGCATGGAAGAATTGCCGATTAGAGCTACCGACACCAGCACCAAGATGATACACGTCCCAATCCAGCTTAGATACCAAGGTTTGAACACTGAGAGATAGGAAATTGAAAGAACCCAAAGCACAAGCTGCATGGGAGTACCAAAGTACAAAAAGTCCTTGTACTTGTATCCTCCAGGTCCGTAAATCATCAAGTTTGTTGTGTAGCCGAATGGGGACATGAAGCTGGCAGATGCCCCAAGCATCAACGTGAAAGCCATGGTTGTTCTGTCGGTCCCTGTCTGCTCCGCGGCATCCATAGCAATGGGGAAGAGCAACGCTGCAGCAGCGTTGTTTGTTACGACGTTACTAATGAGGAAAGTTGCAAAGTAGACTGCTCCAAGTAGACCAGCGTCGCCTAGTCCAACAGCGGTACCAATATCGACAAGGAAACTGGCAATTGCGTCAGCGACACCCGAGTTGATGAGAGCCTGGCCGATTCCAAATGCAGCGGCAATGGTTAGGTAGATTTCCCAGTTCACGGCATTACGAGCCTCGCTTTCGGATAAAATACCAAGAGCAACCATAAGAATGGACGCCACCAAACCAGCGACCAAGAGAGATGTCAAGTCCGCTGTAAATGCAATGAGCATTCCTGCCGTAATGACCAAGGCAGGAATCAGCAATCGAAGGCGCGGAGGAGCAGAGTTTTCGACTTCTGCTAGCAGCGCAAAGGATCGATCGTTCTCAGCACCCTTGCCGAGAAAGGACGGACCTGCCTCCAGAAGCAGCACGTCACCTGCCTGTAGTTTGATCTTTCCGGGGTGTTCGTGCACACGCTTGCCTTCGCGGTGTACCGCAATCACAGCGGCACCGTATCGCGTACGAAAATGTGTCTCTTTGACTGTCTTGCCAACAAGAGGACCCTTTCGAGCAATGACTGCTTGCACGAGGCGCCGGTCGTGAACCTTATCAATGATTTTTTTGACTTCATCGTTCTGGTAAGAGACAAGTCCAGGAATCTTGCGAAGGTCCCCTACAGCCGACGCCGACCCAGAGAACCAAAGAATATCCCCCTCCTGGAGCGGCTCTTCAAGAGAAATCGTTGTAAAAGTTTGGTTCTCTGTCCTGACAGATCCTTCAACTTCACTATTCCCCCCTACGGAGCGTACTTCACTATCTGGTGATAGCACCAGCTTTGATCTGCTTCTTTTCTCTTCCTTATTTGGGCGGTCGATCGACACCAAAAAGAGATCTGGAAGCTTGTTGATACCAATCTTTGCAACGGTTTTTCCGGCAAGATTTGAGTTTGGCGCGACAGTCATGGCAGTCAAGAACTCACGGGCAGCTGCCTCTGCTCCTTCGCCCTCCTCTCGAAAGAGAACGGCAAGGTCCTTCCAAATGGCTTCCTGTGTTTCAAGTGCGTCAGCATTATCGGCAGCGTCCACAGCAAGGACAGCCTCTTCGTCGACAGCAGATGCCACGTCGTCTAACTCGTTCCTGGACGGCAGAAAAAAGTCGTCATCACTCTCGTGGCTCTTGGATGCAATTACATTCGCAAAGTCGATCTCCTTATCATTGAAAGACTGATCCAACGTGTCAAGAGCACCACTGCCCGATCGTGTGATGAGTTTGACCAGATTCTGGACCGAAGACGAGCGAGAGGGAGTTTCGTTTGCCTTTGAGAGTTTCTTGTAGAAATCATGAGGAGGCCTGAAGAGTAAAGGAGAATCGTTACTGGCCTGGAGAACAAGAACATCGTCAACGTCAAAGCTAACCGTCTGCAGCTGCGTGGAAATATTCTTTTGGTCTTTTCGCACGGCAACAATTGCCGCCTTGTACCTTTCCCGAAATTCACCAGCTACTGCCGTCTTCCCAACGAGTCGAGAGCCCTTGACGACACGTGCTCGAACGACTTTAAGTCCTCGTTTCTTAATGGCTTCAATCCCATCTTCGTTCGAAAGCATTGCACTGAGAACGGACCAAATCTCTTCCAAATCTGGGATATCCGTTCCAGCACATTCGCAACGCCAAATGGACAACGAGTGTTCCTGTCTCACCGCAGCTTCGGTATGACGCAACTGCAAGCGCAACCGCAGCAATCCCTTGGAAATATCTAGCAAGAGACCCGACCGATCATGCGCATTGATACCAACCACCACCAATTCTCCATCAATCGTCACGACAATCTTGGCTGAATCGTGCCCACGCAACGGTTGGGATTGACGTTTGGATTTAGCCACCGCCATGATGCTATCGCCACTAGGTTCGACACCACGAATGATATCGGTCATGCGGTGGATATTCTGCAAGCGCACATCGTAATCGGCCAGCAAGAGCGATTCCTTGGTGACACCGACTTCAATGGGAATGTCTCCCAATAACTCTTCGTCTTCGGTCAGCGTTGGCAAGCTCTTGTCACTTGTTACCAGCTTGGGTAGAATGAAATCGTTGTCATCACCGCCACTCTGGTGACCGCTACCATTGTTGAGCGAGTCGTTGTCATCCCTGACAAGAGCTGTTGTTGTTGCAGCTGGCGACGCCAGCGTGTTGCTGTCGTCAGCGTCAGCGTTAGTGGTGGTGGTCACGGCTTCTTCGACTTCATTGGTCACAAGTTCGAGACCCTGTTCTTCACAAAAGTCTCCAAAGCCTTCCACCAGTCCGGTAAAATACAAGGTATCGCCCACATTCAAGACAAAGTCGTTGGACACGGCGCGATGCACGTTGCCCGTGGCGGCACGGTGGACCGACACCAAGTATATTCCTCCGGTATCACGGAGACCGGAACGCTGCACGGATCGTCCCGCGGCCGGCGACCACTGCGTTAAACGAGCGCCCAACAAGATATCTCCGGCGGCATCCAAGAGATTGTTCTTATTGGCCGTGCTACTGGACGCACTGTCGGCACCCGGCAAGAGAAACGGGCTCAGCAATAGCACGTAGGCAATGCCTGCCATTGCCACTGGAACACCAAACTGGCCCAAATCAAACAACCCAATATCAAGCTCTGGATCGTTGGGATACCGGTCGTTCAATAGGCCCACCACCACCAGATTAGTACTGGTACCAATCAAGGTACACGTTCCTCCGAGGATACTGGCAAAACTGAGTGGAATCAATAGCTGTTGCGGCGACACGTTGATATTCTTGGCCCATCGCTGTACAATGGGGATCATGACGGCCACGACGGGAGTATTGTTGAGAAATGCACTCACAATGGCAATTGGAATCATGAGTTTAAGCTGGGCGGCGGCAATTGTCTTGGGGCGTCCCAGCAGCTTGCCCATGTACCAATCCAGAGCGCCGGTTTTGCTAATGCCTTCAGCCACGACAAACAAGACCAACACGGTCAATAATCCTTGGTTGCTAAAGCCCACGAGACCTTCCGAGACGGTAATGATTTCAGCAGCCATAAAGGCCGTGAGTGCGGCCATCATGACGGAATCGGCGCCGATGCGGTCCGACACCAAGGCGGCAAACATGGCCGCGAGCACGACACAGGTGAAGGCAATCTCCCATGTTTCCCCGGTATTCGTATCGTCTATGCCAGTAGTATTGTCTTGTAAATACCGCCGCGGTCGTCCCAAGCGCGGGCATTCGCAGTCTGGAAAGAGCATGATGCTATCGTGGTAATAATAAGGATCCGGCATGGCGTGAAGCGTGAAACTGTTCCTACAATCAATGAATGAATCAATCAATCAATGAATCAATCGATCAATCAGTAGTTAGTCTATCTGCCGTGTCGTCTCGAGAACGAATCAATGAAAAGCTTCACGGCCTTCGTATTCAACGTCTTGGACACAACAAAAAGTAAGAGCAAAGGTCAAGTGTCAAGTTGTAAGTGGTGTAGTAGTCGTTTATAGAGGCAAGAGGTCGAAAGAGAGTAAACAAAATTAAGGGAAGGGTCGCGGCAAAGGCGAAACGGAAGAAAATGGATGGAAGAAAATGTCAATAGTGTCGCTCAGACATGTCAAAGGAACGTGCATACGTATTACTGTACAGCGGCACGACACCACTATTGATGAAACGATGTCAATTAGTTTATGGGTAAGTAGTGTAAAGACAACTGAAAGTTGCTGCAAGATGCGTTGGCAGATGGTGGTAGTCTTTGTAGTCGTGTGAGATCGTTGGTTGAGATGAGAGCTAGGCGATACGGCTTGTC
>Ga0307981_1004199_pt1 | contig 10268 bp, 7 predicted proteins | sample OrgLakmetagen987_FD_201849 | JGI IMG/M metagenome (GOLD analysis project Ga0307981, IMG submission 201849) | Saline water microbial communities from Organic Lake, Antarctica - #987 | ecosystem: Environmental > Aquatic > Non-marine Saline and Alkaline > Saline | place: Antarctica: Organic Lake... | reverse complement strand
AAGGAGGATGTTGAGGAGCTCATGGAGGTCCGCGCTTCCAAGCACGGCAAGGTTGAGGTCCCCAAGGAGGTTGCCGCCGCTGCCGACGTGGCCGGTGATGCCTAAGCGTTTTCTGTGAAACACGAGAGCGTCATGGCTTTATTATGGATATGTTTATGTAATGTGGTCAATTTTCGATCTGCAATGCTAATCTCGGTCTCGCCTATTTGTAGCGGGAACACTGTTGATAACGAGTGTGAGTCGATAGTAGTAATTGCTTTAAATTGGCCCTTTGTTGGTGTATGACTTTCTCAATTTCGTTGATAAGTCAATAGCAAGGTGTTAGACGGATCAAGCGTCGTAAACCCATTGTATCGCTGAGCTTGAAACACCGAGAAGTACAATACTTAGTGGCCGGTGCTTGCCGTAGCTAGTTACCTCGTTCTGAAATCGATAGTGGCGATGGGGCATGATCTCATGACGGGCGAAACACATCGGTGAGTATGAGTATCCATAGTTAAAGTACTAGTACGTGACTAGAGGACTGGTCGACCGAGACAGAAGTCAGGTAGGGATAGAGAGCTACCGTTGCAATACCTGGCTTGTACTTGTCACTCGCATGGGCAAGAATGCGTACAATCTCAGAATGATGCAGTCCAAGACTACCGCACGTTTACGGAATGAGACGAACCATATACAGGCTCCAGTAAGGGTAGAATAGATAATGGGCGTTGGGTCTGGAAAGTACCAGCGCCTAACTTAGCTCAATACTCTCTAGCAATAAACAGCACTGAAAGATAATACTGTAGAACAATAATCAAGACATAGATAGCGGACTGCCTACTGGTACGCTGGGCGCTGGGGGTTTGATATCCGTCTAGGCTTCGCCTTCGTTTCGGTTCGCAAAAGATTGACACTCGACACACGACACTGCGCTTCTTCTACCCCCAAAGAGCCCAAAAGATATTTCACGTTGTTGTCCAAGCAGGAAAGAGAGTTACGACCGCTCAGTACAGTATAGTAGAACCCTTGATTGGATCCTTACGACTGTGAAGAAGCACTACTAGCGGCAAACTACCAGTAGACTAACGGCGACAGCAACATGAGTTTGTTGAGTACCATTAATGAGCCACCGCTCGTGACGGCCATGGGCCTTGCTGCCATGACGGCCTTGCCTTCCCTTGAGGCAGCCATTATATCCGGCGTCATTCCCTGGACGGCTGTGCAGGTTGTTAATTGCGCCTTGTATGGATTGAATGCGTATGCGACGAGTCAACCCGGTCGTATCACCGACACTCAAGCCAAGCCATTGGCCAAAGGAAAGCAAATCAAGAAGAAGAGAGATGGCGTTGAGGAAAAGGGCAACTTGATTGCAGACGCCGCCAATCGATCCCGTACGCTGGTCGCTCCCGCTGGCTGGGCCTTTGCCATTTGGGGTCCCATTTTCTTGGGCGAACTCATCTTTTGTATCAGCCACGCTCTTCTCCCAGAAGCAGCTCCTGTGGCTGCCATGGTCAAGCGCGCCTCGGCTGGATTCATGACGTCGCAAATTATGCAGACTCTATGGACGGCATCCTTTCGACCCAGATTCAAGGGCAAGTCTGTCTTTGTATCCGCGGGTCTCTTGTCGGGAATTGCCCTGTCGCTGAGCAGGGCGCACGCTGCGTTTAGCTCTGATAGAGCATCATACAGCTCTGGACAGTATTGGCGCTATTTTTTCCCCATGACGATGCATTTTAGCTGGACAACGGCGGCTTGTCTAGTGAATTGGAACGGTAGCCTAGCTGCTTGCAAAGGAGTCGGTCCGCAAACACTTGCTATAGCTGGACACCTTTCTGTCGGGGCTGCCACGGCGCTTGGTGTCGGTGTCACTCTCTCGAGAAGCGCTCCCGTCTTTGGTTTGGTGATTTCCTGGGCGCTAATGGCATGTACCGCGGGTATGAATCAGCGTTTGCAGCCGGGTGCTGAGAGCAGCAATAACAACTACTTCCATAACCGCAACTCAGGTGATGAGAAACGAGCCGGTGTGTACGGGGCTCGTGTGCAAAAGTGGCTGTGCCTCGCAGGCGCTTGTCTTTCGGCAGCTGCCTCTCCCATGGCACTCTACTCGATCAAGAATGGTAAATAATCAGCCATCAGACTATCTAGTTGTATCGGTACTAGTAGACTACTACTTGTAGACGAATTAGTTTACATCGGAGACTCCAATTGAGGCGTTGGCCTCTGATGTACTTTCGACGACCTTACTTAACAATGCATAGTGTTTACTTAGTCTACTAGTTCACTGCTATGCTTGCCACTGCTATGCTTGCCAGACTACTCATACCACTTTGGCCATGATAGCATTAAAGAACGACGATAGCACGGACACCAGAAACGCATTTGCATGAACAGAGCACTAGAAATAGTGTCTGACCTACTCCCGTCAAAGACGATCTCTCCAACCAATTCCTTGCTCTTTTATGTTTCGTCGCACTTGATTCATTCACAGAACACGCGTCGACCATGGCGAACGAGCACCCCCAAAATGGACGTACAGCTAATGCTGCAGCCCACAGCACGCGCATCTGTATCAAGAATCTCCCGCGCAACTTTACATCGCAACAACTACGTCAGTTTTTGCTCAAGAGCCCTCAAAAAGACGACCAACTCCTCACGCTCACGGATTGCCGCGTCTTGACGGACCGTCGCATGGCCTTTTGCGGCTTTGTCGATGCGACGCAAGCAGCTGCAGCCGTCCGTCTGTTTCATCGCACCTATTGCCAAACTTCCAAACTAGTGGTCGAGCTAGCGCTACCTCCAGCTACGACGGCCAAGGACAAGGTGGCCGCCGAGATAGCAGCGGCCAGTGAGAAAAAACTCAAGGCGCAAGCTAAGGAACAAAGTGCCAAGGAACCACTGCTGAGATCCAAGACAACAAGTCGCAAGTTTTGGGCCAACGATGATGAATTCGATGCGCCCGTGGTGGTCAAGGAGACGACAGCGTCGTCGAAACTTGAGGTAACTACGGCGGCCGACGCCTCGTCCTCCGACAGTGAGAGCGATAGCGATAGCGCCACCGATAGTCGGGGATCTGACAATGATAAGAGTGACAAGAGCAATAACGACGATGATTCTGATAGCGACAATGATAGCGTGGACCCTCTCAAAGGACGTTCGCGTCTCCCAAAGAACGAAGCCCTTTCGGATATGGACTTTTTACGATCCAAACAGGTGCCGCTGGAAGACTTGGCGAATGCTTCAGCAATCGCAGAACTCAAGAAAAAGGATGCCAGTGATACCGAGGACGACTCATCTAAAGAAAGCGATAGCGAGTCGGACGACGATGGCGACCAAGTCGTGTCGAAAGCTCCGCAAAAGCCAGAGACTACTGCACCTGAGCACGACAAAGACGAACACGAGGACGAGGAACCAGCTACACAACAGCAACAGCCGAATCGACTCTTTGTTCGCAACTTGCCCTTTACCACAACGGATGACGACTTGAAGCGTCACTTTTCTACTTTTGGTACCGTTACCGAGTGTCACATTCCGGTCGACGATACGGGTCGCAGCAAGGGGTTTGCCTTTTGCACGTTTGCGGCCGCGTCGGATGCTGTCGCGGCACGCGAAACGACCGACGGTACTGACTTTCAGGGTAGACTGTTGCACGTATTGCCATCGCGACCCGTTGCCAGTCACGACAATGATTCTCAGCAGTTTGGTAGCATGGGTACAGTCAGTTACAAGGAACAGCAGGAAAAACTCCGACGTGCCGCTGCTGACAAGACCGAGACGGGTTGGTCGGCGAGTTTTGTACGAGGCGATGCTGTGGTGGATAACTTGGCGGCGCGCTTGGGCTTGCGCAAGGGAGACATTTTGGCCGTCAAGGACGGACTTTCTGCCGGCGACGCTGCGGTGCGATTGGCCTTGGGAGAGACGGCCGTCATTGAAGAGAATCGCAACTACTTTGCAGAGCACGGAGTCGACATGGAAGCTCTTGTTTCTCTGAGTAGCAGCGAAAGCAAAACGGATACGACCGACCCGACGATTCGTCGAAGTAAGACCTCCATGTTGGTGAAGAATCTACCCCATGATACCAACACGGAAGACTTGATGAAAACGTTCTTGACCTCTGGAAAGACCCCGGCTCGCATCTTGTTGCCACCCTCACGTACTATTGCCGTTGTCGAATACAGTATTGCCAATGATGCCAAGGTGGCCTTTCGTCGACTGGCTTACAAGCGCTTCAAGAGTGTACCGCTGTACTTGGAGTGGGTGCCTCTGGCGGCCAAGAGTGACGCTGTTGGAGCACTTGAAAACAAGGACAATGGCGCCACGGCAGTCAAGACCCTAGAGAAAGCGCAAGTAGAAGAGGAAGAAGAAGAGGTCGTGGAAGATGGCCCGACAGCGACCCTCTATGTCAAGAATCTCAACTTTGCGACCACGGAAGAAATGTTGCGCCAGTTTTTCAGCCAGCATGCCAAGGACGTGCGTGCCATTCGCATTCCCAAAAAGGTTGCGGCCGTCAAGCGCGTTCGTTCCAATACCAATACCAATAGCAATGCTGAACCAATGATCGAGAGCAAATCGGTAAGCATGGGTTACGGCTTTGTCGAGTTTGGTTCACACGCGTCGGTGCGCAAGGTGCTGCAAACGTTGCAGGGCAGCATGCTGGAGGGGCACGCGCTCGAGCTCAAACCGTCCAAGCAGGGACAAGCAGCGGCATCCAACCACAAGGGTCGTGCCGACATGTTGTCCAGCAGTGTTGGTGTTGGCAAGAAGAACCCCACCAAGCTCATGGTCCGCAACGTGCCATTCCAAGCGAATCGTTCCGAACTCTTGAAGCTCTTTGGGTCGTTTGGTCAGTTGAAAAAGGTGCGACTTCCCAAGAAATTCGACGGTTCCCACCGCGGATTTGCCTTTGTCGAGTACTTGTCGGCCAAGGAGGCTGCTGCAGCTGTCAAGACTTTGAGTAGAACGCACTTGTACGGTCGTCATTTGGTGCTGGAATGGGCTGCGACCGACGAAGAAGGAGACGACTTGCAAGGGTTGCGTGACAAGGCGCAGCGAGATCAAGATGGTTTGGAGGGAGCTCCCAAGAACAAAAAGATTCGGTTTGACTAGACTCTAGTCTAACGATATGAATACGAATACGATTGCGATTGCGATGAATCCAAGAAATACTGTAGACTACTCCCCCGTTGTTGCTATTACAGTAGATCGGTATCGTTGTGGTCCTGCCTGCGAACCATTGTTTTTGTATCTGGACCATATTCCATCGCACTGTACGTAGATAGATGCGTCGCGCGCGCCCCTTGGGTCTTGGTCGTCTCCCGCCTTCCGCCTGTTTCTGTTTTCCGGGTTTCCCTGCGCCAGGTTCGGAGCGCCAGCCAATATTTGCTTCCTTCTGATTGGTCATTAACGAACGACGAAAACTCCCCCGCGCTCCGTTTGAACACGAGAGAGAGCGGCACGTTCATTTTCTCGTGGAGCAGCAGCGCCGTTTCGTTGCGTTGCGTTCCGTTCCGTTCCGTTGCACACATTCCATATTCGAATATAAAGTGTTGTGTGCTGTCGCTCTCTTCTACCTTACTACCTTTCTACCCTCCGTGTGTCCCTTTTGCTCCTAGTACAACCTCCCACAGCATCCCTATATCACTATATCCATCACTATATCCTCATCATGTCCCCTCGAAGCGAAGAAGTCATGGAAAGCGAAAGCGTTGACGTGACAGACAATAACAACAAGAATAACAAACGCACTTCGCCAGCCGTGCGAGACGCCTCGGACAATGAACTTGACATCGACCAAGACAACGACATCGAATCAGACAATGGCAGTAGCGCTTATCGTCCCAAACGCGCTCGCAAGACTTCCACGGACGGTGTCTGCGACGATTCTGGACTGACGGAAGACGACCGCCGTATCTTGCGCCGCAACCAGCGCCGCTTGCACGACATTATCCGCAACGACAAGCGCGAAGAAGTGCTCCAACAGGGCGACGAGTTGGACTTTTTGGAAAAGGTTCGGCAACGAAACAACGAGCTCTTCCAAGACGTGAAATACACGCGCGAGGCTGTACTGGACGCGGAGAATGTGCACTTGGTGGCGCAGAAATACGTGCAGCAGGTCGATCGACTCGTTCAAGTAAGTAGAGTCTAGTCTATACTGTAGTCTATATTGGAGGCTGCAGGTTGCACCAAAACCCCCAAGTCAGTTGCGAAACGTAAACTCACACCCCGACCCTTTTATCGACCATTCGTCACGACAGGTGCCTCGCTACGATCCCGTCAAGCTGGTGCACAAGCTGGTCCAAAAGTGCACGCTCCAGGCCAACGGCTCGTCAGTCTTTGATTGGCGCACCCTGGGCAGCGAGTGCGGCATTTGCTTCAACGCTCTTCCGGAACGCGTCTCCTTTCTCGCCGGTCCCTTGGACGTGCCGGCACCCGCTGAAAAAAAAGCCCGCGTCGTTCGTCAGCGCGCCAAGCCGGAAGCAGGTCCGGAAGTCCAACCCGATCAAGTGCAGTTGGGCGACAAGACGCAAGATGCGGCCGACAAGCTGTCGGCCACGGAAAAAACAATGAAGCGCATGGTCAAGAAACTCCTCAAGCGCAGTCAAGAGGAATCGGGGGGACACGTGGACGGCGTGCAGTACCTGTTCAATCCCGATTCCTTTACGCAAACGGTGGAAAATATTTTTCACTTTTCTTTTTTGATCAAAAAGGGCGAAGCCGCCATTGGCGTGCGGGGTGGCACGCCCCCGTTGCAAGACGCCGCGGACGATACCGACCAGGCTGCAGGCGCGCAAGGTCTATTTGTCAAGCCCACCAAGTCACCCATGAATCAGCCGAGTCGGCAAGCCGTCGTGGCGTTCAGCATGCGCGACTGGCGGGCGCTGTGTCAAGGGTACGCTTTGGAAAAGGGGGACCTGCCGCACCGAACGGGCAGTAAATTTACCAACGCGGGAGGAGCTGATGCTTCGCAAGAGTTTGAGTGAAACTGCGAGTCTCTCAAGCCAAACGCCAATTGTCTCTCTTGCTGGAATGCATTGTTTGGCCCGAACAATTTAATATACAGTTGGTATCTCTTCTACATTTATGTAGACTACAGTACTAGACTATTGTTGTATTACAGTAGAACGCTTGGCCTACTACGGTAGCTATAGAGAATCATTCACACGCCCTTGCGGCTGGTCCAAGTCCAACGAAACGACACCACAGTTTTCCACGTTGGGCGCTCCCAAATGCCGCAAGACGCCCCAGTGCGTCACCAGCAGAATGCACTCTTCCGGCCTGGCTTGCAACCATGTTTGCAGGGCTTGCATGCGTTCTTCAAAGACTGCTGCAGGTTCACCCGGAACGGCATAGTACTGTCCAGCGTCGCACGGTCGCCACTCTTCGTGTTGTTCACTGTCATTGTTGTCATTGTCGGTGTTGTACCACCACACCTCCTCTGGATCAACGGCACTCCAGTCCCAACTCCTCCTTCTACTATGATTGCTGCTGCTGCTGCTGCTGTACGGTAGGAATTCGTGTTGCAACGTCTGAAACGACCGTCCCGTATCGGAACTGGTATAAACACGTTCCCTACACAAGGGCAAGACAATGGTGGTGGCCGTGGCCGGCAGCACCTCTTGCAGACCCGCCAGTGTCTGCAAACAGCGCGTAAGTGGCGACACCACCACCAACCAGTCCGCTGCTGCTGCGATACTAGTACTACTACTAGTAGTATTGGCCAAACGCAGCAACGATAATGATGGTTCTTGTTCGTTCGTCAATCGCAATTTTTCGCGCAAGGCAGCGACTTGTCGAACGCCCGTGATGGAAAGCGGTGCGTCTCGGTAGGCCGTATCGTCCAGAAACGAAGCGTCGCCCCACCGACGGCCCGGTTGATCCATGAACTCGTTGGCCGTGGAAACGGCGTGCCGAATGCCAAGCAGGTAGTGCTGCTGCGTCCCAGCCTTATTATTCTCGGCAGCCGTAGCCTTGGAAGCGGCGGCGTTGTTGTTTGGAACATGAGAGCTTGCCCTTATTGTTGCGCTTATTGCTGTCATTAGGGTGCTGCTGGTAACGGAGGTTTTCGAAGGATTGGACGGATGTATTCGCAATGCCGAGACCTTCGAGTCGGAGGAATGACTGATACAGAAAAGAGTCAAGAGAAAGCAAGAGAATGGTCGTAGGCTGGACAGTTGTTGTGCTCTTGGTGGACGGCTCTCGATCTCTGCACCATGGTGGAACATGTAAAAATTGCCAATACTTTATGCGGCTGACGGTCGGTCGGTCGTCGTCCGTCCTGGAAACGTTAGTTGGGGCGAGTTTGGCCCGGTCATTCACGGGTCTTTCTCAATCGAAGAAAAAGGGGCACAACAAAAGGTCATAAACCCGCAACGAAACACTTTTAGCTCGCCGGGAGCCATGGCGGCGGCAACTCCTTGGCCGGCTTTGGAGGCCCCTAGACTCTTCTTTTTGTCTCGGCATGACACTGACACCCAATTTGCTCACGTTCGATGCAAAGCCTAGTAGTAGTACATGTGTCATGTGTGTGTGTTCGCTCCTTCTGGCTGCCATTTTTTGCCTTTTTTTTTTGCGGCACGAGTGCTGGGGGACTAGAAAAAGGAATTGATAGATAGATACTACAGGCACAGATCGATCAAGGACGGTACTCTAGTAGGTACTATACTAATAGGGAGGGAGTAGAGTGCCCTTTGCCTGGATTTTAGGGTTCATGCCTATGTACTCTAGGCCATCATACTATATTCGAATACCGGTGAAAGTTCGTGTGGTGGACACGACACTCTACTCTTTGGAGAGAGAGAAAGAAAAAAGTGCCCGACTCTCGGAAAATCTGCCCTAGAGACTGGTCTCCGCTACGCACTGGGTCTGGCCTTTCTCGGGACGGGTGTTGTTCGAACTCGGGTGTTGTTCAAACTCTGTGTACGACGGTAACAGCCAGTATGAGGCAGCAGCAGCAGAGAGTAGGTACGGGTGAAATTGTACTTGCGAATTGGACGTGATGCACTTGGCATTTGGTATGGGCCTGTCACACGAGACGGAGGCGGTCTTTGATGAGGACGAATGGGTCCATTGTGCATTACCCTTCAAAGTGAATGCACATTCATCTTGGAGATGCATCGTGAAGGTGAACACTGCAGTGTGATGCTTTGCAAGGCGACGAACACGATCACCTACCATGTGGTGGTGGTGGTGGTGGTGGTGGTGAAATCGATCGAGCCGCAATTGGTGTTGAAATCAGTATGGGCACCGCATGCCGCGTAGAAAAAGGGAGGGGCCACTGCTGCGCCGCGCTTCTCACCTGTTTGAGCGAGTATTGCAGGCTGATGATGACAGCATTGCTTTGTTCTTCCAACACAATGGTCAAGGGAATGTTGATCTGCTTGCTAAGCTCGGAAATAAATACGATATGCTGACAGATGAATGATTTGGAGCTGTAGTCTACATGTAGTAATACCAGATTTGATTGTATAACTGCATTTAATACAGTAGCTTGGCTGTGCGGTCTGTAGCTATCAGTTGTAGTTGGTCGCTGCGGTGCGTTGCTTCGTTTCTTGAGTGTTGCAATGCGATAAAAGTGGGGCGAAGGTACACGATACTACCGGGTATGATGACTAACTCCTCGAAGGAGATGGGGGTCGCCAACTACTCTATGGTTGGGGCATTGCAGTAACTTCAAACAATGACTTCACCGGTAGAGTGTTGCTGGTTGCTGGATCTAGCTGCCAAGAGCAAAGGTGTATCCATCCGAAGTACGATGAGTACGTCAGTGCAAGTACCGGTACCGCTCTAGTTGCTATGCAGCTTTCGTCACTGTGATTCATTCCGCGCGATGTATGGGGCAAAAGAAGAGTTATAATGACTTCACAGCAAGTCACAGGTCATATCCTTCGCGTTCGTCCCAGATGACCGTCATTAATATTGGAACACCATGATATCCATCAAGTTAAAAGGCAACTTGAAGCGTCGATGTGCCCGCAAAAGCATTCTCTCCCAATGTCCTCCTTCATAGATGCCAGACGCGACGAGTTGGCCGAATTTCGGGAGGTCACAGAGAACAAGAAATAGCACCATCCGATGCTTCTTCCATGAACAGCAGGCAAGCATTTTCCCAAAAGAGTCATTTCGTCGACACTTCTAGGACCTTTTCGAGTCCTGGAGTGTATCTATCCCGGAACTCCTTTTCCCTGCTTACCAACTGTGGATTAACCACCCTTCATACCTCATTGGGTGAAAAAATCCGAGAACGTTTGGGAAAACATCGTTTAAATTAATACAAAAACCCAACGCGAATT
>Ga0307981_1004197_pt1 | contig 10269 bp, 9 predicted proteins | sample OrgLakmetagen987_FD_201849 | JGI IMG/M metagenome (GOLD analysis project Ga0307981, IMG submission 201849) | Saline water microbial communities from Organic Lake, Antarctica - #987 | ecosystem: Environmental > Aquatic > Non-marine Saline and Alkaline > Saline | place: Antarctica: Organic Lake... | reverse complement strand
GATAAGCTGCTTCATGGTGAGGGTACCGGGGTTTGAAAGCTGGATTTTTGGTCGAGACAACCTAAAAATACACACTTTCAAACGCTTAAGCTACCCTCACCAACCCCTCATGAATAATTCGGGTTAGCAAAGGGATCTTGTGTGCCGGTACGCATCCTTTCATCGGAAGCAGAAGGCGATGCCTGGGGGACGGTTGTGAAAGAACAGGAGTATCGCAGAGCTGGCCACAGCCCGTTATGATTTTCGCACGTGATCTGCGCATCTGCTCTTGATCCTCAAGCGATTACCGACTACCCAAACCTCGGCATAGGGGTTTAGCTCAGTTGGTAGAGCATCGGTCTCCAAAACCGAGGGTCGTGGGTTCGAGTCCCTCAGCCCCTGCCAACTTTAATAAATTTTTTAAATCGCTGGTCGGGCTGCCCGGAAACAGCCACGAATCCGACATGGAATTGACCCGCGGGTGTAGGACACCCCGGTTAAGCTTCTATTAAGACGGATCCTATTTCATGCAGCATATGCTCAAGCAATTGGGTTACTCATCAGATGTTGATTTGCCCGATTTTGACATCGCGCAACAGACAATGGTCGGCGAACAAAGTGGGCTGGCCGCATCTGACGCGGCTGATTTATCTGTTGCTCGAAAACCGACCCGGCGAGGAGTTGCATCGCTGCCTCCGGCGTCTGGTAAAGCTTTAGATAAGACTTTGCTGACCACGCTGAAAAATTTGCGGCGCAAAACGCGTGCCCGTCAACGCGCCTACTTGCGCAAACCGACAGCTGAATGGCTGTGTGGCTTTGGTTTGGCTGTATTTGTGTTTTTCAATCCCCTGACTTTCGTCACCCTTGCCTTATTGTTGCTTATCGCCGGTGCCGTGGCTTATTTTACTTTGGGCTATGAAGGGTTTTGGCAGAAGATGCTCGGGCCTGCGCGTTGGTATGTCGCGCGGTGGCCAGATCGGACAGAGCGCGTGCATAAGGCTATTGATCGGTTCGCAATATCGTGGGATTCGATATTGGACTGGTTCCCAGAGGCATTGGTTTCCGGGCTTTACCTGCCGGATGTCAGTAATTTAGCGGTCAATATGGATGAACCGGAAAACCGGTTTGATATGCGGCTGGAAGAGCTGGGTCGCGCCAAAGGCCATTAGCTGTCGCAAGGCCCTTTGATTGAAGCCTTGAAATCATTGCCGCGGGCGGATACATCGCGATCAGATCTGGAAAACAGGAAACGCGTCATGGCCACAATCAACCCACTTCAGTTCATTCAGCAAGTGCGCTCGGAAGTGTCAAAGGTCGTATGGCCGACCCGTCGTGAAGTGATGCTGACCACTGTCATGGTTTTCATCCTGGCAGCGCTTACAGCCGTGTTCTTTGCGATCGTTGATATTTTGATCCGCGGGGGGCTGCAGTACGTCCTCGCCTACTTCGGCTGATAGCGGTTCGGGCTGCGCAAAAGCGTCCCCACCCCCTTGAAACATTTGGGTTTGCGGGCTATTGCGCAACTCTGACCAATGGATGGGCGTGCGGCGATTCGAGTTGCGCGCCGATTTTTTGTTGAGCGAGCGCAGGCAGGAGCCTGCAATCATTATGAGAATTTGATGTCGCATCCAAGCGCATCGCAAGACAGGGACCAGAGTTCAGATGGCGAAAAGATGGTATTCGGTCAGTGTTTTGTCGAACTTCGAGAAAAAGATCGCAGAACAAATCCGCACCACGGTCGCCGAGCAGCAGCTTGAGGACCAGATTGACGAAGTGCTGGTTCCCACCGAAGAGGTGATCGAGGTTCGGCGCGGCAAAAAGGTCACGACAGAGCGGCGCTTTATGCCCGGTTACGTTTTGGTGCACATGGAAATGTCGGACCGTGGCTATCACCTGATCAACTCGATCAACCGCGTCACCGGGTTTCTTGGCCCTCAAGGCCGCCCGATGCCGATGCGCGATGCAGAAGTGACCGCGATCTTGGGCCGTGTTCAGGAGGGCGAAGAAACACCTCGCACCCTGATCCACTTCGAGATCGGTGAAAAGGTCAAGGTTGCCGATGGTCCGTTCGAAGACTTCGATGGTATGATCGAAGAAGTCGATGAAGAGAACCAGCGCCTGAAGGTGTCTGTTTCAATCTTTGGCCGGGAAACGCCGGTTGAATTGGAATTCACTCAGGTCAACAAACAGATCTGAGCGGGTAGGTGGGGTAACCCGCCATGCGGTGGCAACACCGTTCGTTTGTGGGAGGCACTGCTGCGCGCAGCCAAGCCGGACCACGCTAGCAAACGACCACAACGCGTTGTGGTTGGATAGGGTGGATGGAAATCCACCGACAACAAAGGAGAAGGCCAATGGCCAAGAAACTCGTCGGTACGATGAAGTTGCAAGTTAAAGCGGGTCAAGCGAACCCATCCCCACCAGTTGGCCCTGCATTAGGTCAGCGCGGGATCAACATCATGGAATTCTGTAAGGCGTTCAACGCCAAGACAGCGGACCTGGAGCCAGGTGCCCCTTGCCCGACCGTGATCAGCTATTATCAGGACAAGTCTTTCACAATGGAAATCAAGACGCCTCCTGCGTCTTATTACCTGAAGAAGGCTGCCAAGATTAACGCTGGTGCGAAAACGCCAAGCCGCGAAACTGTCGGTACAGTGACCACAAAGCAACTGCGCGAAATCGCAGAAGCAAAAATGGGCGATCTGAGCGCTGTGGACATTGAAGCCGCGATGAAGATCATTTTGGGCTCTGCCCGTTCCATGGGCATTGAGGTGAAGTAAGATGGCAAAATTCGGAAAACGCACCCGCGCAGCACGTGAAGCATTCGCTGGTAAGGAAAACCTGACAGTTGAAGAAGCCGTCACGTTGCTCAAGTCAAATACAAGCACCAAGTTCGATGAAACCATCGAAATTGCGATGAACCTTGGTGTTGATCCTCGTCACGCAGACCAAATGGTCCGCGGCGTTGTTGGCCTGCCAAACGGCACAGGCAAGACTGTACGTGTTGCAGTCTTTGCGCGTGGTCCAAAAGCAGACGAAGCCAAAGCGGCTGGTGCCGACATTGTTGGCGCAGAAGACCTGATGGAAGCGGTACAGGGCGGCAAGATCGACTTTGACCGTTGCATCGCGACACCTGACATGATGCCAATCGTGGGTCGCCTTGGTAAGGTTCTTGGCCCCCGCAACCTGATGCCGAACCCAAAAATCGGTACAGTGACCATGGACATCAAAGAAGCTGTTGAAGCTGCAAAAGGTGGTCAGGTTCAGTTCAAAGCTGAAAAAGGCGGTGTCGTGCATGCCGGTATCGGCAAACTGTCCTTTGACGAAGCCAAGCTTGCCGAAAACATCCGCGCCTTTGTTGGTGCCGTGTCCAGAGCCAAGCCTGCTGGTTCCAAAGGAACATACTTGAAGAAGATCGCGCTGAGCTCGACCATGGGTCCGGGCGTGACTGTTCAGGTGGACAACGCTGTCACCGAGTAACCACTCGGCAGATTTGTGATTAGCGGGCGGGCCCCCGAGGTTATCGAGGGGGCCCGTTTGTATTTAAGAAGGCCTGAAGTGGTATTCTGTTGCGGGCTGATTGGAACGAAACCGGGGGCCTTATGTCAGAACCCACGTGGTCAACTGTAAGCTTTGTCAAGGACACGCCGGAGAATGTCCGGCGCTTCGTCTCCTACCACCTTGGGCTCGGTGCGCGTCGGATGCAGATCTTTTTTGACGACCCGTTGGACCCCTGTATCGAAATGCTTGCTGGGCTCGAGCAAGTGACAACTGTCGCTTGTTCCCCTGAATTCTGGTTGGAACATCTTGGCAGTTCGGAAATAGCCCTTCACGGAGTGCGCCAGAATACTGCAACAACCCTTGGCTATGCACGGGCAACCGAGGACTGGGTTCTGAATTTAGATGCGGATGAGTTTTTGCACCTTGGGGCTGTGCCCGTAACAACCTTCCTGTCCGAAGTGCCCCCGGGGGTAAATGTCATAAGGTTTCGGCCTGCTGAGAGTGTCTTTGTCGATGACCCGCAGGGGCGAGAGCATTTCCGCCTTCCCATTGACCGCAAGAGCGTGACCGAGGTCCATGGCGACTTTGGTGTTAATACCAAGCGCCGCCTTGGTTTTTTCGGTCACCTTGATGGTAAATCCTTGATCCGCTCTGGCTTGGAGGGCGTTCGGTTGCGTCAGCATTGGCCAGAAGACGAAAGCAGGCAGGTGTTGCTTGATCTTGATTTTCAGGCTTTGCCAGACATGTGCATTTTGCACCAGAATGCAGAAACCTTTGAGATGTGGCGTGGTAAGCTTGACTTCAGACTTAGCACAAATTCAATCCCTGGCATGTTGCGCGGCGTGCTCAGGTCGCTGCTCGTTGAGGGTGATGAGGCGGGTATTCGCGATGTCTATGACAAGATTTTCAGTCTCTCTGAAGATGCATTGAGCAAGATGCAGGACCGAAATCTTTTGTTCGCCCTAGAGCGCCCTTTGAACCGATTTGAAGCTTCGTATTTTTAGGCGTGGCGCGTCAATCCATGCGCAAAGCTGGGTTGGCCATGGGTTAGACCGACAAATTCTTGGTGTATTCCTACCGACCCAATATTTGGCCTTGGCATTCCCGCCAACACCTTCTAAAGATGCCCTCGATTCATCTGCAGATTCTGCGGGTGAGTCTTCTGTCCGAGACGAAGGGTGGCCTAAAGCCTTAATTTCCTTTCCGAGATGGGAGACGTTAGAATTACCGTTCGCGCAAGCGTTGGGGCATTTTGGCTTATTCCCGTAAAATGGACCAAGACTGTTTGCGTAAGCAAACTTAATTGAGCCGGGGGGTAACCCCCAGATTTGGAGTAAAACTGTGGATAGAGCCCAGAAAGAACACTTGGTCGACGAACTCGGCCAAATCTTTGAAAGCTCTGGCGTCGTTGTGGTAAGCCACTACGTCGGCCTGACAGTTGCTGAAATGCAGGACCTTCGTGCGCGCGCTCGCGCTGCGGGCGGGGCCGTGCGTGTTGCCAAAAACAGGCTCGCCAAAATTGCCCTTGACGGAAAGCCATGCGAAAGCATTGCAAACCTCCTGACGGGTATGACCGTTCTGACCTATTCCGAAGATCCTGTCGCTGCCGCTAAGGTCGCTCAGGACTTTTCCAAAGAGAATGCAAAATTTGTCATTCTTGGCGGTGCAATGGGTGAGAACGTATTGGACGCCGCCGGTGTCGAAGCCGTGTCCAAAATGCCTTCGCGTGACGAACTTATCGCCACAATCGCGGGCATGCTGGGCGCACCTGCTTCCAACATCGCTGGGGCCATTGGCGCACCTGCAAGCAATATCGCATCCATCTTGTCCACGATCGAGGACAAGGCGGCTGCGTAAGCAATCTCGTCAAGCTGGCGCAGGGTTGTACACTCGCGTTGGAACACACATATCGTTAACGGAAAGAGCTAAACATGGCTGATCTGAAAAAAATGGCAGAAGACATCGTTGGTCTTACACTGCTTGAAGCACAAGAACTGAAAACCATCCTCAAAGACGAGTATGGCATCGAGCCCGCCGCCGGCGGTGCAGTGATGATGGCTGGCCCTGCAGATGCAGGCGCTGCCGAAGAAGAGAAGACCGAATTCGACGTTGTTCTGAAGAACGCTGGTGCGTCCAAAATCAACGTGATCAAAGAAGTTCGCGGCATCACCGGTCTGGGCCTGAAAGAAGCCAAAGACTTGGTCGAAGCTGGCGGCAAGATCAAAGAAGGCGTCGACAAAGCCGAAGCCGAAGAAGTTATGGCCAAACTGGTTGCAGCTGGCGCAGAGGTCGAGCTGGCGTAAGCCATCTGATCTGGGTGCCGCTTCCTTTTAAAGGAAGCGGACCGGAATTTTCTGAAAATTCCGGGGCAGCCCATAAAATACAAGGCTGGATGGGGAGATTCCTTGTCCAGCCTGATCTGTTTTGAAAAGTATTTCAGATGAAATGCTTCTCTGGATAGGTCCTAAAGGTCGGAAGAGGTGCGGTGGGACGTACCTCAAGAATTGACCAGGTTCTACCGCTCTTATGGGCGCGCATCACGGCCCCGGTGATGGCGTGCTCGGCAAGAGACACGAAAGGTGACATGACACATGGCGCAATCCTTCCTTGGCCAGAAACGTCTACGTAAATACTATGGCAAAATCCGTGAAGTTCTGGAGATGCCGAACCTGATTGAGGTTCAGAAATCCTCATATGATTTGTTCCTGCGCTCCGGCGACCAGGCAACACCGACAGATGGTGACGGCATTCAGGGCGTCTTTCAGTCGGTCTTTCCGATCAAAGACTTCAACGAGACATCCGTTCTTGAGTACGTAAAGTACGAGCTTGAAAAACCCAAATACGATGTTGAGGAATGTCAGCAACGTGACATGACCTATGCAGCACCGCTGAAGGTGACACTGCGTTTGATCGTATTTGATATTGACGAAGATACTGGCGCAAAGTCGGTTAAGGATATCAAAGAACAAGACGTGTTCATGGGCGACATGCCTTTGATGACACCAAACGGTACATTCGTCGTGAACGGCACGGAGCGGGTGATCGTTTCTCAGATGCACCGTTCGCCTGGCGTGTTCTTTGACCACGACAAGGGCAAGACGCATTCCTCAGGCAAGTTGCTGTTCGCCTGCCGGATCATTCCTTATCGTGGATCTTGGTTGGATTTCGAATTCGACGCCAAAGACCTCGTGTTCGCGCGGATTGACCGTCGTCGCAAGTTGCCGGTAACGACGTTGCTTTACGCTCTTGGTCTTGACCAAGAAGCGATCATGAACGCCTATTACACAACCGTTAACTTCACTTTGCGCGCTGGCGAAGGCTGGGTCGCGCCGTTCTATCCAGACCGTGTGCGGGGCACACGTCCTACCTACGACCTGATCGATGCAGCCACAGGTGAAGTGCTGTTTGAAAAGGGCAAGAAGGTAACGCCTCGGGCGGTCAAGCAATTGGTCGACGAAGGTAAAGTGTCTGAGTTGCTTTTGCCGTTCGACCATATCGAGGGCAAATTTGCTGCGCGCGACATCATCAACGAAGAAACCGGTGCGATTTATGTCGAAGCCGGTGACGAGTTGACGCTTGAGCACGACAAAGACGGCACGCTGATTGGCGGGACCGCCAAGGAGCTGATCGACGCGGGCATTACCGAGATCCCACTTCTCGATATCGACAACATTAATGTCGGCCCATACATGCGCAACACGATGGCGAATGATAAGAACATGAACCGCGACACGGCGCTCATGGATATCTACCGCGTCATGCGCCCGGGCGAGCCGCCCACAGTCGAGGCCGCGTCGAACCTGTTCGATACGTTGTTCTTTGACAGCGAGCGCTATGACCTGTCCGCCGTTGGCCGCGTGAAAATGAACATGCGTCTGGCTTTGGACAAAGAAGACACTCAGCGCACGCTGGACCGTGACGATATCGTTGCCTGTATCAAGGCGCTGGTTGACCTGCGCGATGGCCGTGGCGACATCGACGATATTGACCACCTTGGTAACCGCCGGGTCCGCTCGGTCGGCGAATTGATGGAAAACCAGTACCGCGTTGGCCTTTTGCGGATGGAACGCGCGATCAAGGAACGCATGTCTTCGGTCGAGATCGACACTGTCATGCCCCAAGATTTGATCAACGCGAAACCAGCCGCGGCTGCGGTGCGTGAATTCTTCGGCTCCAGCCAGTTGTCGCAGTTCATGGACCAAACCAACCCGCTGTCCGAGGTTACGCACAAGCGTCGCCTTTCCGCGCTTGGACCAGGTGGTCTGACACGCGAACGCGCGGGCTTTGAGGTGCGCGACGTTCACCCGACCCACTATGGCCGGATGTGTCCAATTGAAACGCCTGAAGGCCCAAACATTGGTCTGATCAACTCGCTGGCGACCTTCGCTCGTGTGAACAAGTACGGCTTTATCGAAACACCTTACCGCAAGGTTGCCAACGGTGTTGTCTCGGACGAAGTGCAGTACATGTCCGCGACCGAAGAAATGCGTCACACTGTGGCGCAGGCCAACGCGAACCTTGATGAGAACATGAAGTTCGTGAACGATCTGGTTTCCACGCGTAAATCCGGTGATTACACACTTTCGCCTTCGGAAAGCGTTGACCTGATTGACGTTTCGCCAAAGCAGTTGGTGTCGGTTGCGGCGTCGCTGATCCCGTTCCTGGAAAATGACGATGCGAACAGGGCCTTGATGGGCTCGAACATGCAACGTCAGGCGGTTCCATTGCTTCAAGCCGAGGCTCCGCTGGTCGGGACCGGTATAGAAGAAGTCGTGGCACGGGATTCCGGTGCGGCCTACATGGCGAAACGTGGTGGCATCATCGACCAAGTCGATGCGTCGCGTATCGTTTTGCGTGCGACCGAAGATCTTGAACTTGGTGATGCAGGCGTAGACATCTACCGGATGCGCAAGTTCCAGCGTTCCAACCAGAACACTTGTATTAACCAGCGTCCGCTGGTGAAGGTGGGTGACACGGTTGTTAAAGGTCAGGTTATCGCTGATGGTCCGTCGACCGACATGGGTGAACTGGCGCTTGGTAAGAATGTGATCGTCGCGTTCATGCCTTGGAACGGTTACAACTACGAAGACTCCATCCTGATTTCTGAGCGGGTTTCGCGCGATGACGTGTTTACGTCGATCCACATCGAAGAGTTCGAAGTGGCTGCACGCGATACAAAGCTTGGGCCAGAGGAAATTACCCGCGATATTCCAAACGTTGGTGAAGAAGCGCTGCGCAACCTCGACGAGGCAGGCATCGTGTACATCGGCGCGGACGTTGAACCGGGTGACATTCTTGTCGGCAAGATCACACCAAAGGGTGAAAGCCCGATGACGCCAGAAGAAAAACTGCTGCGCGCCATCTTTGGTGAAAAAGCATCGGACGTGCGTGATACGTCACTGCGTGTGAAGCCGGGCGATTTCGGTACAGTTGTCGAAGTGCGCGTCTTTAACCGCCACGGCGTTGAAAAAGACGAACGTGCGTTGCAGATCGAGCGCGAAGAGGTCGAACGCCTTGCCCGCGACCGTGATGACGAACTTGGCATTCTGGATCGCAACATCTACGCGCGTCTGCGCCAGATGATCCTTGGTAAGATCGCTGTCAAAGGTCCAAAAGGCGTCAAGTCGAACACCCCAATCACCGAAGAACTGCTGGATGATCAGTTGTCCCGTGGTCAGTGGTGGCAATTGGCTTTGGCCGACGAAGATGACGCCAAGATCGTTGAGGCCTTGAACGAGCAATACGAGATCCAGAAGCGGACCTTGGATGCACGGTTTGAGGATAAAGTCGAAAAAGTACGTCGTGGCGATGATTTGCCCCCCGGCGTGATGAAGATGGTCAAAGTCTTCGTGGCGGTAAAGCGCAAGCTGCAACCGGGCGATAAAATGGCCGGTCGTCACGGCAACAAGGGTGTTATTTCCAAGGTTGTACCGATGGAAGACATGCCATTCCTTGCGGATGGTACGCCTGTCGACTTCTGTTTGAACCCCTTGGGTGTTCCATCTCGGATGAACGTTGGTCAGATCCTTGAGACACACATGGGTTGGGCTGCGCGCGGCTTGGGCATCAACATTGACGAAGCGCTTCAGGAATATAAGCGCTCCGGCGATTTGACCCCGGTACGCGATGCGATGAGCCACGCTTACGGCGTAGACGTCTACGAAGAAGGCATTGCCGGCATGGACGAAGCAACGCTGTTGGAAGCGGCGGGCAATGTGACCCGTGGTGTTCCAATCGCTACGCCCGTCTTTGACGGTGCCAAGGAAGCAGACGTGAACGACAGCTTGACACGGGCCGGGTTTGATACCTCGGGTCAGTCGGTGCTGTTTGACGGCCGCACAGGCGAGCAGTTTGCCCGCCCCGTGACCGTTGGCGTCAAATACCTGCTCAAACTGCACCACCTTGTGGACGATAAGATCCACGCGCGCTCCACCGGTCCATACTCGCTGGTCACCCAGCAGCCATTGGGCGGTAAAGCGCAGTTCGGTGGTCAGCGCTTTGGTGAGATGGAGGTCTGGGCTCTGGAGGCTTATGGCGCTGCATACACCTTGCAGGAAATGCTCACGGTGAAATCGGACGACGTTGCAGGCCGGACAAAGGTCTATGAAAGCATCGTCAAAGGCGAGGACAATTTCGAAGCCGGCATTCCGGAATCGTTCAATGTTCTTGTCAAAGAAGTCCGTGGCCTTGGCCTGAATATGGAACTCCTGGATGCGGAGGAAGACGAGTGAGTTAAGCGCCGGAGTTTTTAAAAACTCTGGACCGTTTTCTTTGAAAGAAAACGTCTCA
>Ga0307981_1004195_pt1 | contig 10276 bp, 7 predicted proteins | sample OrgLakmetagen987_FD_201849 | JGI IMG/M metagenome (GOLD analysis project Ga0307981, IMG submission 201849) | Saline water microbial communities from Organic Lake, Antarctica - #987 | ecosystem: Environmental > Aquatic > Non-marine Saline and Alkaline > Saline | place: Antarctica: Organic Lake... | reverse complement strand
GCTGTTTGATCGGGTCGAGTATGGTGTCGTCGTCGTCGTCGCCATCACCAGAATGCGAGTGATCGTTATCGCTGGATGATGTGCCTTCACTGTGACTCGCGGTCGACGCAGCACCTTTCGATGCGCGCAGATTCAGCCAGTAGGTAGTCAGGAAACCCTTGCCCTTCGCGTCGATCTTCTCCTCGCGAGGGAAGAGCCAGTGGACTTTTCCAGAATTCCTCAGGATAGTCGCCGTCTGCTCAGACACGAGAATACGGTTCCTGCTGCCGCCCGCTTTCACCCGAGCAGTTGTATTGATAGTATCACCAAACAGTTGGAATCTCGCCCGGTCTCCTCGAAGCACTCCGGCAGTTACAGGGCCACTGTGGATACCGATGCGCAGACCAAGATCACTGGTGTCTGGTCCGAGCTTTAACTCGAGGGCTCGAAGAGTCTCCTTGAACGCTTTGGAACAGCTGCGAGCGAAACGAGCCATGGCAATGGCATGGTCACGGCGGTACTTTGGTACTCCAGCAACGGCGACGTAGCAGTCCCCGACAGTCTCGACCTTGAAGATACCCCTCTGTCGAGCAATTGTGTCAAAAGCCTGAAAAATTGACTCGAGAAGGTCAAAGACTTGGGATGGCTCGCGAATGGAGCTCCAAGCGGTGAAACCCACCAAGTCAGCCATCATGATGGTGCTCTCGGGAAAGAAGTCGGCCATGGCCTGTGAGCCCTGAACCCCAAAAAAGCCTGAAGCATCTGCCCTTTCCAGCTCTTTACCTTCGCCTCCTACTTTGTCCTCGTTCTGAATGACCATGTCACGAAGTTGACCGGGAAAGAGCTGCGAAACAATGGCGTCCGTCTTGCTGGCCTTGTGTTCTACCTTGGTCTGGCGCTCTGTTATATACTTGTCGTACACCACAAAGAGGAAGATGGAAATGCCAAACAAGAAAGACACAATCGCCGTGTAAGCAATTGGGTCGTTCGATGTGAACTTATTCTTCAGCTCGCTGGTCGGAAAGAGGTACAGAGCGTGGGTGCAGTAGGCAGACCCCTCGTCTACTTCCCAGAACGTGGCGGATACTCCCATCTTGCTGTACTTTGGCTCGTGTAGATCACCTTCGGCTATGTAAGTGGCATCGGGTCCGTTGAGGATATAGGTCGAGTTCACGCCGCAGTTTTCAACCACGACGAGGAGCCCATCCTTGCCCGCACTGAGAGTCTGTACACGGAATTGTAAACGAGAGGAGTGTTAGTGGGCCCGTGTGTGTTGGGAGCGACTTATTCTAGACTCCAACTCCAGCTCGGTTCGATGCGGTACTTACACTGGAGAAGAAGGTGGTCCAAGGAACGACTGCCAAGATGTTACCGACAATGGAAGAAGATGTCGATTCCACGCCAGCAAACACGGGCTGCACCAAGACTGACTGGGGACCATCTGCGCTTGGCAACCCAGTTAGGTTCGCGACATCCAATGGCGCCGACAACACGGCCTCACCGGTTTCTCGGGCGTAGCCAATCATCTCCGAAAACCCGTAATCGCTCAAGAGATTAAAGTTAACGATGGACGTGTTCATTGGCGGTGGGGACATTTGCCAGATGGGACTCGACGGCCTTGGTCCTGGGTCACTTTCGATAGTCCTGTTCACGTCAAAGCGCCAGATCTCTTCGAAGATAGGCGCGTAGACATCGAGCTCGGAATGTTTGTGTGAACTGTCGAGCTCATGTCCCCGCTGGATCCAATCTTGGTTTTCAACCGCATATTGTTCCCATAGCGGCCGGAAGCGATTCATCTGCCCGTCGATGGATGGAGTGTAGGTAATTAAAGAGGCACCGGTGGTAATCCGGGCACTCTTGGCAAATACTTCAAAGTCATCCATAGTAACGTACGGGAGAGTCTCGCTCGTCTTGTCCGCCGTCGATGGGTAGAGAAGCGAAAAGGAGCGAATGGAAGCCGAGATGGTGCCGGCCTTGAGGGATACCCCGTTGAAGACCTCATTCGACATTCCTTCGAACTGCAGATCGAAACATACGTCAGCGGAGTGAGCGATGCGTGCAGGTACTTGCAGATACACAGATGCGGAATCATGGGCGAACAAGAATATGCATCATAAAGTGGTACTTACGCTGCGGTTGAAGTCGTCTTCTTCGTCGTTCTTGGTAAAGAAAAAGACGAGGTGACCGATAATGGCGGCCGTCAAGCAGAGAACAAGCAGCACCCGCGTGCGAGAGGAATTCACGTTGCGTTTGTCTTGTTCATCCTCTTCATCAATCAATGGCTTTTCCTCGCGACCTCCTTTCATCGTCGTCGAAAGGGAAAAGTCGGACGACGAGTCCTCAGAGTCATAACCATCGGATGTGTCACCCCAATGGCCGAATCCACTCCTGCCGTCGCTAAAACCTCCAATCATCTTGCACAACAACAGCGGAAAAAAGAAGTACAGTACTGTAGTCTGAAAGGTTTGTGTTTGGGATCGTGATCGTGATAGTAAGACGAAGACAATTGCGAGGAAGAACGCCCAACAAACGTTCTCATCCTTCTTTTGTTCCTGGTTCGAAATGGGAAGAAAACAAAAACATTATTACTTCTTACAGTACCGGGGAAACAAAAATATTAGGCTTCTTTATGTCTTGACTAGGTACATTTAGTGCATGTCACTAATGTACAGTTTATTATTGAAGCGAGCTTAATTCTCTTACACGGGTCATCTGATCCTAGGGGTTCCTGTTCCAAAGGCTTCAAAAAGGTTCCAGACTCAACATTCATTTACATATTACTTATCGATAATCTCAGGGAGATACTGGTACGTTTAGAAATGCGTTGGGTTGGACATTCATTTCAAAAGTGCCTTCGGTCATTACGGAAGTATTCATTTCATGACGCTCACTTTTCAAGATCGTTTCCTCGGTGCTCTTCGACGTTCACGCCTCCACCTCATCACCAATCTTTCACCATGAGCGGACCAGCAAACGCCCCGCCGGAGCGAGCCGAGGTTACCACCTCCAACGAAACTGAGACGACTGCCAAGTCATACGAAGCCCGCGCCAAGGCGGAGGGAATGCGCTTTACCATTTCGGATGTGCCCCCCCTTCACATGAGCGTCTTATTTGGCTTTCAGCACTACTTTACCATGTTGGGAGCCCTCGTCTTGATTCCCTTGCTTGTGACCCCCTCTATGGGGGCGACACCCAAGCAGACAGCCGAGGGTACGTTGCCCCTGACGATGCCATGATCCAATGAATGTATGTATCACCCTCACCCACACTCACAACTCACACCCCTTATCTCGTCCCTCCCATAGTCATTTCGACCATTTTCTTTGTCACGGGCATCAACACCTTGGTCCAGACGACGATTGGCGACCGCCTCCCGATTGTGCAGGGCGGAAGTTTTGCTTACCTGACTCCCACCTTTTCCATCATTTTCAACCCGAATCTCCAGGCCATTGAAGATGACAACGAACGCTTCTTGCAGACCATGCAGGTTGTCTCGGGTGGAATCCTGGCGGTCGGTCTTATGCAAATGGCAATCGGATATAGTGGTATTTTTGTACCCATGTTGAAATACATTTCGCCCGTGACGATTGCTCCAGTCATTGCGGCCATTGGACTCGGCTTGTACAATGTTGGTTTTAGTAACGTTGCCATTTGCTTCCCAGTCGGCCTGATCCAAATGTTCTTGACCATTCTTTTTTCGCAGTACTTGAAGAAGATTTCCATTGGAGGATACCCTGTCTTTGCTCTATTTCCCATTATCCTTTCCATCTGTCTCACTTGGAGTTACGCTGCCATTATGACGGCTGCCGACGTTTGGGACGAGGACAGCCAGTGCCGTACCGACGGAGCCAGGGACATTATCCAATCCATGCCCTTTTTTCGTTTCCCGTATCCGGGACAGTGGGGGGCACCACAGTTCAAGTCTTACGCCATTATTCCCATGATTGGTGCCATGCTGGCGAGTATGATCGAATCTGTCGGTGACTACTACAGTTGCGCCCGTCTTTCGGGAGCACCGCCACCCACGCCCGGTATCATTAGGTAAGCCGCTGCCACAGCCATCAGCAAACAAGTGTTGGGTTGCAGTACCGTCAATATAATATTGTCCAGAAGTATTTTCTCACTCATACTAACGTTTGGTTTTTTGTTCACGACACAGTCGCGGCCTCGCTGGTGAAGGCATTGGCTTACTCACAGCCGGCCTATTCGGCACGGCATCGGGTACCACAAGTTACTCGGAGAACATTGGAGCTATTTCTCTCACGCGCGTCGGTAGTCGCGTCGTGGTCCAGTGCGGGGCCATTGCCGCCATTGTGATTGGCTGCCTGGGCAAGGTTTCGGCGCTGTTTGCCGCTCTACCGCCTGCCTTGACGGGTGGTATCTACTGCGTCGTGTTTGGATTGATTGTGGCGGTCGGTCTGTCCAACTTGCAATTCATTAATTTGAACAGCGAGCGCAATCTTTTCATTGTTGGCTTTGCTATTTTCAACTCGCTGTCCATTGCTGGTCCGGCGGGATACTTTGCCACGCAAGAAGACAATCCGTTTGGAGATTCCAATGCGGCCGAGATTGCCTACGCGATTTTCAGCTCCCCCATGATCATCGCACTGATTAGTGCCATGTTACTGGACAATACCATCCCCGGCACCAACAGAGATCGTGGTTTAACCATTTGGAGCCGAGTGCGCGATGCCGACGTGAACAACGACCCCGAGTACGTGAAAGTGTACTCGTTGCCGCTGTGCTTGAGCCGCGTCTTTCACAACTTTGACTATTTGGAGTACCCGAGCCGCGGTAGTATGCCAACGCCCCCAGAGAACGGTTACCAGCCGGGTCAAAGCGATCTTGGTAAGCTTTGCTGCCCCTGTTTGATGACAAATCGCGAGCTTCCCGGAGGCGACCAAGACGAGGAAGAAATGGCCGAGTAGACGTGACTGGGTATGATAGGCAGAGGTCAAGATGGGTGACAGTGCTGACAGTACTGCAATGTATAGTGATATAGTTTGTTAAGTTCTATTACAATTTACCTATGGTACGAGCTAGCAGATAGTGTACACGGAGACGATATTGCTCTCCATCTCCATCGTCGCCGTCTTGGATTCATTGCTGCTGGAGCGGATGGAGGCTATCCAACGAGGAGGAGGACGATCTACTCGCTAATGTAGAATGGACACTCCGTGAACGAGCCCCAATTCAAAATCTGCCGCCATTCTCTCGTTCCTGAAGAAGGATAATCCGTTGGATCTCCCTGGCTGCCTTGAGTTGCAACGTAGTATACTCCTCGTAGTAGCTACTAGTGTACCATTCGTTCCTGCATTGGACCCGAAAGACAACACCAACACGCGGCGCACATGCGTTGGATTCGATTCAAAGCTCGTTGCTTGCCCAACCGCTCCAACGTTTTGTCAATGCGTGCCGCGCTGTCTGGCTACTTTCTACGTATTTGCTGCGACTATGCTGTACGACGCGCTTTGCGCTGCGCCGTGATTGATTGCGATTGCATCAGCCAGCACTGTACTATAGCTCTATAGTAGTCTTTTACCCAATAAGCAACAAGCAAGCAAGCAACAATAAGCAATCGACCATCACCCAATCGAAAATCAGGTCCTCTGCTCTACTTGGTGGACATGATGCATCACCTAGAGTAGCTAGCTAGCTATCTAGCTAGCTAGCTAGGGTCGCCAGCAGACTTGTGTATTGGCAGAGAGAATATCCCGCCGGTCTCATGAAAGATCAGCTCCATGGTGCACATTCCATATATGTCAGCCTTTAAATTGTCGAACATTATTCCAGTAGTCTACGGGTAGGGGGATTAAGGAGAAAATAGATTACCTGGTACTGTAGCTCCATAGGTCCCCGTTCTCCCCTATTATTTCGATTGTAGTGCGCGACACCCCATCAAACAGTGGGCTGTCTCGCGCGTCAATTCGCGCAGCGTCATTTACGGCGGTATCTTCTTATCGAAACCGGCGTTCCTGTATTCTCTACTCGTATGTATTTGCATGGATTCCATTTCGATGGATATGGATATGGACAGGGATTTGCTTCATTTCATTTCATTGATTCCATTGATTCCATTGCGACTGTGCTACCTGCTACCTGCTACCGGTATACTCTCACTATACCAGTAGTGTTACCATTGACTATTGACTACAGCACGATCGATCCATACGAGTAGTCTACAGATTGTCTACTCCAGTAGAGCCAATACACAGTACGAGTCAGTCGTATTGTCTGTACGCCATGAACGACACAACGACAGCAACAACGACAGCAACGACAACGACAGACGCTGCTTGGGGAGACTTTTTTGTCCGTTCGACTTTTACAGAGAACAACGACAATAAAGATAACGACGACGATAACGACGACGATCAGCAGCAACAGCAACAGCAACAATCTGCTGGCTGCTTTCATTACTCGCAGCAGGTAACCGAATCGGCCCTTGCCGTTGCTGTGCATCCGTACAAGATATGGAAGAATCAGCGCAACGTGCTGTTGCAGCAGTACATGGAAGCGCGTCTCTTGGGCGTTGCGCCTTTTCAAAATGAGGACAACAACGACGAGGATAACAAAGCACACTGTAACAATGATAACAACAACAACGATATCGATAACGAGAACGGTAACGATAGCGATGACGATGACGATAACAATGCCGGTTTGGATTCGCAACCAGCGCAAGATGCCACCGACGCGATCTATACCGCTAACGCCAACAACAACGCCAACAACAACGACGACAACGACGCCAACAACAACCATCGCTTGGCACACGTGAACGAGACGGTCCACGCCGCACAGCACTTGGCCGACGTGACTCTGTGGAGTCGCACCGTGAGCGCTGCCGTGTGCGCCGTTCATCACGTCACACCACTCCGGGCCCTGAAACGAGCCGCCGTCAAGTACGTCACACCAGCAACCGCAACAGCAGCAACAGCAACAGCAGCAGCAGCAACATCCTCATTAGCAAACTACACCATGGCCTTGCACGCCGACGCCCACTTGCCCCGCTTGGTACTGCACCCGACCTTGACGGACGATGGACCCTTGGCAACGTGCTTTAGTCAGGATGTGCTGTCTATGGAAATTCGTCAAGTCAGCGACAACAACGACACCAACAAGAATAGTCGTGGCAATCACAACACCAAGGAACTGCGACAACGCGCCGAGGCCTTGCGGGAACCCCAACAGCAACAGCAGCAACAACAACAACAGCAATCACGTTATTCCACGACAGTGTACTTTTACAATCACTACGCCACGGCAATATCCGAAATCCTCCAGCAAAACAAGGCCCGAGCGCCAGTGTACGCGAGCTTGAGCCAAGTACCGGCCAAGTGCGTCTTGCCGCATCCCCCAACGGACTGGTATTCGTACCATCACGGGCAGTACCGTGGGCATGAGCAGGAGCATTCGCAGGCCAGCAGTAACCCAGTCTGCTTGTGCATTGGCGATCACAGCAGCATGCGGGCCGAAACGGACAGCGGTTCGGAGCGCGTGCGCTTTGACGCGCCGGACCTGGTGCTCTGGATTGCCTTTTGCGCCGCGGGGGGTGCTCTGCGAGAATTCAAAATAGCGCCCGGCTGCACCAGCGAACAAGATACTGTTCAGGTGACGGTAGTGACCGGCAGTCCCTTGACTGCGTACCTGCAACGCACAGTGGCCGCGGCTGCTGATATTGTACCAGCGGTCATGGAAACGCAGCGCGTTCGGAAAGCTCCCGGGCCACCAGCAACAGAGGCAGTAGCAATAACAACAGAGCCAACCCCACCCTCACCCAAACACAAGAAACTACGCGAGCAACTCTTGTACCTTGCACTGGCAGAGCTTCAGAGTCACTTTGAACGCCACACGGCCATTGGCTCGGGGAACCAAACGTGCGAGGTTAATGTGTACGGCGTGGTGCTTGGTTTTGGTTCCGCGTCCAAGACCAGACGGGGGGACTGTATGGTGGGCATTGCGCTCGTGGATGATACGCTTGCCTTGGGCGACGATGGTATTCACGATTCAGTGTACACTGTCAATATCAACATTTTTACCAAGGCGCTGAGCGAACTTCCCGACATTTTGTACGCTGGCGACGTGCTTCGCATGCATCGAGTCAAGCTGCAGGCGTGGAGTGGTCAAATGCAACTCATGGGACAGCAGCATAGTTCCTACGTGGTCTGTCGCGACGACAACAGTGTTGCGGGAGGAGCCAACCAAATGATCATTTGTCCAACGGCCAAGGCGGAATTTACCCTGACTACTAATGACGAACGTCGGTTTGCCGAGTTGTGGAAGTGGGGTCAAAAACGATTATTTTCACACGCCAGTATGAAGGTATCGCAGAGTTTCAAGCTGGCGGACATGCGGCGGCAAGATAACTGGCAGATGGAAACTTACGGCGAAGACAATACTCGGGGTGACTTGACTGTCATGGTCGCTGCCATTCTTCCAGTTCCCAAGGAACTCATTAATGGCATATCACCGCGTGGATTTCTTCGCGTCTGGGATGGCACGGGCTTTCCGGCGTCGGATCCAATGCCTTTGGCCACTGCGGAAGCGAACGAAGCCGTTATGCATGGAGACCCTCCGCCCGAGGCAATCGTTTGTCTGGCGTCTATTATCAAGAGGCTGCAAACAATTCGTCCCAATCCCACCATGCAAACACCCAAGGCTGTTTCTGGACGCGTTGCTAATGTCGCCATTTGGGAGGACTCGCACTGGGGCCTGATCGAAAAGGCAGTAAGAGTGGGTTCTTTTATTCGGTTGCGCAATGTTCAAGATAGTCGGTTCCCACCCGATGGTTATGCCGGCGGCCTCCGTTGTCTCATGGTCTATGCAAAGTCCTACTTGACTCCACTACCAGACATGACGTATGAGGTATTGCAGTTGGTGCAGGATCACAACCAGCGTCTTTTAGATAATGAACCCCTGAATCCAATGAGCGGACTTCTTCCTTTGGAGAGTGGCCAGCGTGCCGAACATAGTGCACAGGTTGCCAGTGTTCTGCCAACGCCGCCGCCACAAGAAACCACTGTTATTAAAGCTGATGCTGTCGTTCGCCGTCAACTTGGCGATTTACTTGCGGCACCTATTCCTACACTTTACTCTGGTTTTGTACGGATTATGGGCACTATTCCTCCTCTTAGCACCTTGTCCATGTCGGGCGTGCAATCATTTTGCAGCCAAGATGCCGACACGGGACAAGTCGCTTACCGCTTTGCCATTCAAATCAAGGAAGGGTCCGGTCCAACAGTAGATGCTATTGTTGAGCCTGCCGTGGGCGAGATACTAGTGGGCATGAAGGCAACCAGTGCCTTGGTGGACTCCGCCAGTGCCCTGTTCAACCTGCAACAAGCCTCGCACGGTCAATGCACTTGGAAGGTGACCGTCGGCAGTGTCGCGTACGCGGGTGCCAAGTACTTTTGGGTGAAATCGATTGAATCCACCTAATAATATAGTATACTATGTATGTATTTATAATTTTTTACGTGCACGAGAAGCGCATCGGCCTAGTTTAGCCTGATACATGTGCGTACAATGCAAGCGTCCGCCGACGCCGTTCTTACGTTTTGAGAGGAAACAATGATCGATCCAACACAATGACGCGAGGTTGTAAGGCGATAGGAAGCTTGCATGCCACCATTCGAGGTAGTCATTATATAGTAGCTGGCGGGACTCGTTAGTTTTGCCATGTATAGAACGATACGCACGGAAGCTAGTCATTGCCGACCGGAAATCGTAATTAACGTGATGTGGGATAGTTAGCATGCACTTGGCTCAAAACGCTCCTTCTTCCAGTTTCTGGATGAGTACTCTGGCATCGAATCCGTGAGCACATATCAACGGATCAGAGGACTTTATGGCAATTGCTCGAAATGCTCTCAATGCTTCGATGAGTTTTTTTTTTGTAACATGCATATTGTTTCGAATGGGGAGAATAAAAGAGGATGTGTCTCCGACACTGCCACGAATCGGTCCTGAGACGACGCCTTCGACCGAGGTTGTTCCACCTTCTAGGTGCCCAATTAGTACACTAATCTCGATGGCATGCTTGTATAATTGAGGAACACGCGCATATGTCTCAATGTAAAGTCGGTACGCTTGCAAGTTTTGAATGAGAGTCGCCTTTGCCAGTTGCAAGTCATCTTTTTTGGTTTTTATCTTGCTTCTCTTTGCTAAAGAAATAAACTGCGCATCCTTACTCAATACATGTTCTTTGACGACCCAAACAAAATCAATGCTCTCAAGGGTGGCGACTCGCTCAATCCATGTAGACGAAACTTTCCCATTGAGCGACAACTTGTAG
>Ga0307981_1004192_pt1 | contig 10281 bp, 9 predicted proteins | sample OrgLakmetagen987_FD_201849 | JGI IMG/M metagenome (GOLD analysis project Ga0307981, IMG submission 201849) | Saline water microbial communities from Organic Lake, Antarctica - #987 | ecosystem: Environmental > Aquatic > Non-marine Saline and Alkaline > Saline | place: Antarctica: Organic Lake... | reverse complement strand
CAGGGATCGCCTCGTCGCCCAGATCCTGGGTCAGGGCTTCGACGATCCATTCCGGATAGCTCAGCCGAGCCGCGTCGGACGGCCAGACCATGTCGGTTGGATCGAGCTCGGCGATGCGGCGCAGCACGGCATTCACGAACCCGCGGGTCTTGGTGGGCGCCAGGTCGACCGTGGCACTGACGGCAGCATGCGCCGGCACCCCGGCGAAGACCATCTGATACGCCCCGAGGCGGAGCAGCGAACGAGTCTGATCGTCGGGCGACTGGCTGGCGAAACGATCCACCACCGCATCGCAGGCACGGCGCATCCGGGTCGATCCATAGACGAGTTCGGTGACGAATTTGCGATCCTGCTGCGACAGATCCGATGCGTCGAGGGCGGGTCCGAGGACCAGGTTCGCATAGGCGCCGTCGTTCTCGATCCGACGCAACACGTCGAGCGCCACGCCTCGCGCCTTCTTGCGGGCTGCGGAACGCGACGTCGGCTTCGGGTCGGTGGTACCGGCATCGGTCTTGGCACCGTTCTGCAGTGCGGCACGGCGCTGCTTGCGGTTCATCGGCGCGCCCTCGGGTGGCGGAAAGTCGCTCACAGTGCTCCGAACGGTTCGTCGACCGTCGGCTGGGCTCCGTTGCGCCAGGCATCGAAGGGCATGGGCCCCTTGCCCTCGGGCTGCACGTTGGTCGGGACGACCGCGCCATCGACGAGATCGGCGGTGTGGATCTTGAGACGCTTGCCCCGGAAGGTGGTCCACGCCCCACCGACACGGACCCGACGGTGGATGTCGACTGCGGGCTGGCTCCAGTCGATCTCGAACTCGGCCTTGTCGAGCTTGGATGCATAGACCGGCTCGCCGGTCTGTGGGCGCGGATCATCGATCCAGTCCTCCACCGGATTCGACAGCGTGTCGACCAAGAGCCGACAGCCGGCCTCGCTCAACGACTCACGCAGCTCGTGGGCCGTGGTGTCGGGTCCGATCACCACGCGTTTCTCGGCATAGATGCCACCGGTGTCGAGGCCGGCTTCGACCCGCATGACGTCGACGCCGGTCTCGGCGTCGCCTGCGAGGATCGCCCGCTCGACCGGCGCAGCTCCACGCCACCGGGGCAGCAGCGAATAGTGCAGGTTCACCATCGGCACCACCTCGAGCTGATGGGGCCGGATGATCCGGCCGAACGCAACGACCACGCCGAGGTCCACCGAGTGGGCGAGCTCCAGTACGTCGTCGGGGTCGTGGGACACGGGGATGCCGAGGTCCATGGCCGCAGCCTTCACCGGACTCGGCGACAAGGTGCTGCCACGCCCTCGCTTCTTGTCGACGCGAGTGATCACTCGCACGACGTCATGTCCGGCTTCGACCAGAGCAACCAGCGGAGGGACCGCCATCTCGGGCGTCCCGAAGTAGACGAGTCGCATCTATTCGGCGCGGAGACGACGCATGATCCCACTTCGCTGGGATGGCGATGCCGCAGCAGCCTCGTCTTCGATCCGCCGATACTCGGCGAGCGCGGCCTTGCGCTGTGCGCCTTCGAGGCGGTCGAACATGAGCACCCCGTTGAGGTGATCGATCTCGTGCTGGAACATACGCGCCTCGAGTTCGTCTGCTTCGATCTCGATGATCTCACCATCGAGGCTCACGCCGCGCACCAACACCTGCTTGGGTCGCAACATCTCGACGTAGAGCCCGGGGATCGACAGACATCCCTCGTCGAACGCCCATTCGCCGTCGGACTCGACGACCTCGGGATTGATGATGGCGAGCGGTTCGTCGTCGATGTCCCAGACGACGACCTGCTTCTGGACACCGATCTGGGGCGCCGCCAACGCGATGCCGTTGCCCGAATCGACGAGCGTGTCGAACATGTCGTCGACGAGTCGGATGACCTTGCCGTCGACATCGTCGATTCTGGCCGCCTGACTCTTGAGGACGGGATCCCCGTATGTCCTGATCTTGTACGACATCGGTGCCAGGCTACGGGGCATGGACGACATGCCACAGCCCGACGGCGAGTCGCACTACTTCGACGACCCGACCGTTGCGTCGGATCCGGTTGTCGTCGACGTGACGCTGCCCGACACCGCATTCACGATGGAAACCGACACCGGTGTGTTCAGCCGTGGACACCTCGATGCGGGCACCTCGCTGCTGCTTCGTTCCGATCCACCGCTGGCCTCGTCGGGGAACGTCCTCGACCTCGGTGCCGGATCCGGTGCGATGGCGTTGGCGATGGCGCGCCGCTCACCCGGGGCGATCGTGTGGGCGATCGACGTGAACCCACGAGCCCGAGAGTTGTGCGTGCGCAACGCAGCTCGGAACGGGCTCGACAACATCCGGGTCGCTCGGCCCGACGATGTGCCGGATTCGGTCGAGTTCTCGACGATCTGGTCGAACCCGCCGATCCGCATCGGCAAGGCTGCGCTGCACCAACTGCTGCTCATGTGGCTCGCCAGGCTCTCGCCCGACGGGTCCGCCTGCCTCGTGGTCCAGAAGCACCTGGGAGCCGATTCGCTGCAGGCCTGGCTCGACGCTCAGGGGCATCCGAGCCAGCGGCTGTCGTCAAAGGCCGGCTTTCGTCTGCTCTCGGTCGGCCCGCACACGACCTGATCGTCGCTGCGCCGCTCGGCGCATCTCAGTCGGTCAGCACGTCCGGCCGTGGGCCGTCGGTGACGAAGTCCAACCGCTGGACCGCCCGGGTCATGGCGACGTAGAGCAGCCGGGCACCTCGGGTCGTGTCGCCCAAGATCTCGTGGGGGTTCACGACCACCACGCCGTCGAACTCCAGACCCTTCACCTCGTGCGCCCCGAACAGCGGGACGTCGCCACGTTCGAGATCGTGGACGTGGTCGACAGCGACCAACTCGTGGCTCGAGAGCGCAGCGGTGATCTCCGACCGCAGCCGGTCGGGAGCCACGACACCGGTGAGCTTGTGGATCTTCTTCAGCTGGGCGACCCGCTCGGCGACCTCTGCTGCCAGACCAGGTGAGGTGACGACGTGCCACGCCGGCGCATCGCCAGCGGTGCGCACACTGCGACTCTGCGTCGCATCGACACCGGTCAGCGGAAGCAACCGGTTGGCGATCCGCAGCACCGGCTCAGGGACCCGGTATCCGATGGTCAGGTCGGCGACCGTGCCGCTCGTGCCGGCCGGAGACAGATGTGCGAACACGTCGGCCCAACGTTCCTGGCCGGCCGGTGTGGTGGACTGTGCGACGTCACCGACCAGGGTCATCGACCCGGCGGGGCTGCGGCGACCGATCACCCGCAACGCCACATCGGAGTGGTCCTGCGCCTCGTCGACCACCACGTGCCCATAGGTGAACGGTGAGCCGTCGAGGAGCGAGGTCGCCTCGTCGACGAGCAGTTGGTCGGCCGGAGTCCACTGGCGCTTCTTTCCGCTCGGGCCGGGAAGAAACGAATCGACCAGCTTGACGGCCTTCTGTGTGGGCCATGCCTTGGTGATCGCCGCCTTCAGCGGCTTGCAGTCACGCCACACGTCGTCACGACCCGACTTGCGCAACATCTCCCGCTGAGCGATCGCCGTGAGTCGTTTGCGGCGTTCGTTGATCGGAGCGTTCCCGCTGGTGGAAGTGGCGATCCAACGGGCGAATTCTCCCGCCGTCACCACGTGGTTTCGAACGCCGATCGGCACCACGATGTCCTCGTCGGGCGCAGAGATCCGAGACAGCGCAGCTGCTTCGAGCTCGGTCAGGCGATCAGCCGAACCCTTCCAGCGGGCCACCTCGGCGTCATCCTCTCCTGTGACCTCGACACGAGGGATGCACAGGTCGAGCACGGTCGCCTGGCGGATCGTGCGTTCACCCAGCGATGGGAGCACGTTGGCGATGTAGTCGAGGAACGCCCGGTTCGGACCCACCACAAGCACCCCGTCGCGGGCGAGGCGAGCGCGATGCTCGAACAGCAGGTACGCGGCACGGTGCAGGGCAACGGCGGTCTTCCCGGTTCCCGGTCCGCCCTGCACGATCAGTACCTGGTCGATATCGGAACGGATCACGACATCTTGTTCACCCTGGATCGTGGCGACGATCTCACGCATCTCGCCACTGCGCTCGGCGCCGATCTCGGCGAGCACCGGATCAGGAATGCCAGCTGCCGCGCCACCGCCGGCTGGGTCGTCGAGTGCCTCGTCGAGGTAGGCGACCATCTCGCCGTCGTCGAGCGTGAAACGCCGCCGGAACACGAGCCCGAGGGGGTCGATGGCGGTCGCTCGATAGAAGGGCGCAGCGATCGGAGCGCGCCAGTCGACCACCACCGGGTCGTGCTGGTCGTCCTCGATGTGGCGACGTCCGATGTACCAGCGATCGCCATCTCCGTGTTCGTCGTCTTCCCCGTCGATTCGACCGAAGAACTCGCCCGCGCCCGGGCTGCGCAGCGTGTCGAGTGCATCGGCCACGGTGACCTCGACGTACTCCTTGGTGATCTCGTCGGCCGCCCCCGCCGGGTCCACCGCTTCCAATCGGGCGATCATCCGGTCGCGTGACGAGCGCGCGGCGGCCAGCCGGTGTCGCTCGTCGTCGAGGTCGGGAAAGAGATCGGTGGCCACGGGGCGTGCAAGGCTACTGACATGACGAGCATCCGAGTACGTGGTTGTGCGATCGAGGTCGACAGATCGGGTGCTGGACCGGACCTGATCTGGGCGCACGGGCTCGGTCAGAGTCGCGAGTTGGAGGATCGGCGAGCGATGTTCGACTGGACCGGTGTCGGTGCGTCGGTGGTGCGCTACGACGCCCGCGGCCACGGAGGATCGGAGTCCACCGTCGATCTCGACAGCTACGGATGGGACCAACTCGCACTCGACCAGCTGGCACTCGCCGACGAGCTCGGCATCGACCGGTACGTTGCCGCCGGCGCGTCGATGGGGTGCGCAACGGCGCTGCATGCCGCCGTCACCGCTCCCGAACGGATCCGAGGGCTCGTGCTCGTGATTCCCCCGACCGGGTGGGAGACCCGAGCCGCGCAGACCGACATGTACGAAGCCGGGGCGCAGGTCGTCGAGACGCATGGCGTCGAGCCGGTCATCCGAGCCAGTGCGCTCACGCCGCCACCGGACCCGTTCGCCGACGATCCCCTCTTCAGCGAGCTCCGTGCGGACGCGATGCGCAGCTGGGACCCGGAGCGGTTGACCCGCGTGATGCGCGGTGCTGCCCGAGCGCAACTTCCCGAGCGGGATGCGATCAGTCGGATCGAGTGTCCGTCGCTCGTTCTCGCATGGACCGGAGACGCCGTGCATCCGACGTCGACCGCCGACGAGCTCGCACGATTGATGCCGGGGTCCGAGACACATCTCGCCAGCACTGCCGAAGACGTCCAGTCGTGGAGCAGCCTCGTGGCCGGTTTCGTGCAGAGAGTCGAACGCTCAGATCCGTGGCGGGTCGACGACGACACGCACGCGTGATCCCGGTGGTCGGTCGGTCGCATTGATCGCCCTGCCGAGCGTCTCCCAATCGGCTGCTCTGAGCAGATGTCGGTCCTCGCCGTCACCGCCGACCTGCACGAGCTCTCGATCCAACTGAGCGACCACCTGATCGCTGAACGCGCCCGACACCGAGGCGAGCGCGCCGAACGGTGGCAGTCCGAGCACCTGTCGGCGCTCACGTTCGGCACCGGCGACGATGTCGGGCCGACCCGACGCAGCGGCGCGCAGCACTTCGTGGTCGGGATCGAAGGTCTGCACCAGGACGGTCGGGGCGAGTCGACCCGCCCTCACCAACAACGCCATTGCCTGCTCTGCAGCGCGGAAGCGGGGCGCCAACATCTCGGAGTCGAACTCCAGGAAGGCCACCACGTCGACCGGCTGCACACGATGCAGTGCGGCCTCCGTTCCCACGTACAGATCCGACCGAACCGGTGGGTCGTCGTCGCTGCCGGTCACCACCACGACGGATCGGTTGGCCGCGGCCTCGAGTTCCTCGCCGATGCGGGTCACGCCCGGCCGGAGATTGGCGAACCTGCCCGAACCACACTCCTGGCACACCGGTGGACGTCGGGTGGTGCATCGCTTGCACACCAGGCGTCCGTCGTCGGTGAGCCCGACCGCGGCATCACAGGTCTCGCAGCGCACGAGCGCCCTGCAGGACCGACACGCCAGCACTCGGGCCCGACCGGTGATGTTGCTGATGCAGAGCACCCGTTGCAGCGGGTCACGGATCCGTTCGATCAGCTCCGACGTGACCAGCGACTTCTTCCACGGGTCCTCGTCGGATCGATCGACGATCTGGAGGACCGGCCATCCCTGCCGCTCCCGTTCAGGCGGCGGGTGGACGACCCCGCCCGGCCCCGCATGCGACTCGATCGCCACCAGCGTCGGGATCGGTGACACCAACACTGCGGGGACACCGGCGCGTCGGCACCGCTCGACCACGACATCGCGCGCGTGCCACGTCGGTGAACGCTCTTCCTGGAGTGTTTCGTCGTGTTCGTCGACCACGATCGCTGCCGCCATGCCCGCACACGGCATCCACGCTGCGGAACGGGTGCCGACCACCACGTCGACCCCGCCGGCCGCCAACGCCCAGTCCTCGGGGACGAGTGCCACGGTCGCGCCCGCGCGACGCAGCCGCGATGCCAGCAGCATCGAGTCGGCGTGGGTGGGCACGACCACGAGCGTCGGCCCGAGGGCGATCGCCGACAACACCGAGGGCAGCACGTCACTGCGCGGTGGGAGGCGCAGCACCCCGCCACCGTCCTGGAGCAGTCGGGTGGTCGCCGGCGACGACGGAGCCGGCGACTGTGCACGCCGATGCGCCAACGGAAGTGCTCTGACGGCCTTCTTGGGTGACGCAGCGACGAGAAATGGCCGGATTCTTCGTGCAGCCCATCGCACCTGCGCCCACTCGGCGAGCTCGATCAAAGCGGCCGACGGTCCATGCCCGGTGACCTTCTTGATGTCTTTGAGATCGTCGCCGGCAACGTCGCTGGCGGCCTCGTCGAGCAGGTGCGTGACCCACCCGCCGATACGCCGACCATGCAACTCGACACGGACGATCGTGCCCACTTCGATGTCCGCAACCAGATCGTCGGGGATCCGGTAGTCGAAGGACTTGTCGAGCCCCGTCACATCGGGCAGGACTCGAGCGATCAACGAAGGATCAGACGCCGAGTGCCGACTTCAGCTGATCCAGCCTGCCGAGCTGCTCCCACGGGAACTCATCGCGGCCGAAGTGGCCGTATGCCGCCGACTTCTTGTAGATCGGGCGCTTCAAATCGAGATCGCGCACGATCGCGCCGGGACGAAGATCGAATGTGGAGCGAACAGCGGCCACGATCTGGTCCGGGTCGACCTTCGAGGTGCCGAAGGTCTCCACGAGGATGCTCATCGGCTGCGCCATTCCGATCGCGTATGCCAGCTGGATCTCGCATCGATCAGCCGCACCCGATGCCACCACGTGCTTGGCGACCCAGCGGCCGGCATAGGCAGCAGAACGGTCGACCTTCGACGGATCTTTACCCGAGAAGGCCCCACCACCGTGGCGACCCATCCCTCCGTAGGTGTCGACGATGATCTTGCGCCCGGTGAGCCCGCAGTCGCCGTGCGGCCCACCGATGACGAACTTGCCGGTCGGGTTGATGTAGATGTCGTATCCGTCGTCGGCGAACTGCTCGGGGATGACCGGTCGGATCACGGATTCGATCAGGTCGGGACGGATGACCGTGTCACGGTCGATGCCGTCCTGGTGCTGTGTGGAGATGAGCACCGCCTTCAGCGCGATCGGCGTGCCCGACTCGTCGTACTCGAAGGTCACCTGGGTCTTGCCGTCGGGACGCAGATACGGCACCTGGCCGGACTTGCGCACGTCAGCCAGTCGCTCGGCGAGGCGATGGGCCGTGTGGATCGGCAGCGGCATGAGCGCGTCGGTCTCGTTGCAGGCGTACCCGAACATCATTCCCTGGTCGCCGGCACCCTGGAGGTCGAGGTCGTCGTCCTCACCCGAGGTCCCACCGCGAACCTCCTCGGAGGTGTCGACACCCTGGGCGATGTCGGGGCTCTGCTCGTCGAGGGTCACCATCACACCGCACGTGTTGCCGTCGAATCCGTACAGCGCATTGTCGTAGCCGATCCCGTTGATCGTCTCACGGGCGATCCGGGGAATCTCGACATAGGCGGTCGTGGAGATCTCACCCGCCACGACACACAACCCGGTCGTGACCAGGGTCTCGCACGCAACACGGGCGTCCGGGTCGTCGGCGAGGATCGCATCGAGGATCGAATCGGAGATCTGGTCGGCCATCTTGTCGGGATGGCCCTCGGTGACGCTCTCGGACGTGAAGGTGTAGTTGCCCATGAAATCAGTGTGCTCCTGTCGCTTGCGCCGTTCGAATCGCGCAGATCGTATCGATGACTGCCCGAGCGACATCCCGCTTTCCAGCGAGGTCGATCTCGACAGGCTCTGCGTCGGGTCGCAGCATGGTAACCGCGTTCGTGTCGTGGGCGAACCCGACGTGTGCTGCCCCGACATCGTTCGCCACGATCAGGTCGAGTCGCTTGCGTTCCATCTTCGATCGGGCGTTCGCCAACAGATCGTCGGTCTCGGCAGCGAAGCCGACCAGCACCTGACCCGGGGGCTTCGCTGCACCCAGACCGGCAAGGATGTCCGGTGTCGGCTCGAGCACGATCTCAGGTGGCCCGTCGTGCTTCTTCAACTTGTGCCCGACAGGGGCCGCAGGCCGGAAATCGGCAACCGCTGCGGCCATCACGACGATGTCGGCGTTCGGCGACCTCGACTCGAGCACCGCCTGCATCTGGGCGGCGGTTTCGACCGACACCAACTCGACGCCCACCGGCGTGGGAAGCGAAACGGTCGACACGAGGACGACGGATGCCCCACGAGATACCGCTTCGGCCGCCACCGCATACCCCTGTTTGCCAGAGCTGCGATTCGCGATGACCCGAACGGAATCGATCGGCTCGCGCGTGCCGCCCGCCGACACGATGACTCGAACACCGTCGAGGTCGTTCGGACCGAGGACGCGTTCAGCGAACGCCACGATCGTTTCGGGTGACGCCAGGCGGCCGGCCCCGATGTCGCCACCGGCGAGCCGTCCCGATTCGGGTTCGACGATGTGCACGCCGCGAGAGCGCAGAGTGTCGATGTTGTCGACGACCCCGGGGTGCTCCCACATCTCGGTGTGCATGGCGGGGCACACGATGACCGGTGCACGGGTGGCGATGAGCGTGTTCTGGAGCAGATCGTGGCTGTACGCCATGCGATACGCGGCGATCGCTTTGGCCGTCGCCGGCGCAACGATGATCAGGTCGGCACCTTGACCGACCTTCGTGTGCGGGATCGGCGTCGTGGCGTTGTGCCACAGCTCGGTCTGGACGGGTTCGGACGCCAGCGCCGACAGCGTGGTGGTGCCGACGAAGTGCTGAGCTGCCTCGGTCATGATCGGTACGACATGCGCCCCGGCATCGACCAGTCGACGGCACACGTCGATCGCCTTGTATGCGGCGATCCCCCCGGTCACGCCGAGGACGATCCGCTTGCCCTGCAGCGGGCTCACGGGATGACTCAGTCGTCGCTCTCGGCGTCGGCGGCAGCCGCCTCGGCCTCGGGGTCTTCTTCGATCACCGGCTCGGGTGCTTCGGTCCAGACGATCTTCTTCTCGGAGATCTCCTGGAAGCTGATCGAAAGCGGCTTGCGCGCCGTCGAGGACACCTGCGGAGGAATCATCCCACCGAGTCCGTCACCGAGCTGGTTGAAGTAGGAGTTGATGTTCCGGGCCCGACGGGCAGCGAGCGTGACCAACGTGAACTTCGAGTCGACCTTGTCGAGCAGGTTCTCGATGGGCGGGTTGATCATCGTGTCGTGGTCGAGAGCCATAGGTCGCAAAGGTTAGCGGCTCGATGGCGATCACCCTGTCTCCGCTGCGTCCAGCGGTACGGACGGCCGCTCAGCGCGCCGCATCGATGATGGTGAGCATCTCGTCGATCGTCGTCTCGAGATCGTCGTTCACGACGACGTGGTCGGCGAGCATCCGACCGATCGGCTCTTCCTCTTCGGCCTTCTTCAGGCGAGCGAGCACCTTGTGGTCGACATCGCCGCGGGCGCGGAGGCGGCGCTCCTGTTCCGTACGAGACGGGGGCATCACGAAGATCAGCATGGTGTCGGGGGCGACCTTCTTCACCTGCTGCGCACCGTCGACCTCGATCTCGAGCACCAGGTCGCGGTCGTCGTCGACGTCGGGAGTCGGCGTGCCGTAGTAGTTGCCGAGGAACTCCGTCCACTCGAGGAATCCGCCGGACTCGATGCGCTGCTCGAAGGCAT
>Ga0307981_1004190_pt1 | contig 10287 bp, 7 predicted proteins | sample OrgLakmetagen987_FD_201849 | JGI IMG/M metagenome (GOLD analysis project Ga0307981, IMG submission 201849) | Saline water microbial communities from Organic Lake, Antarctica - #987 | ecosystem: Environmental > Aquatic > Non-marine Saline and Alkaline > Saline | place: Antarctica: Organic Lake... | reverse complement strand
TTTACAGCAGGTGGCGATCGTGTACCGGACGAAGAGTCGCAGCAAATCATGGCCGAGCTGGCGGCCGAGTTTTTGACGCGAGACTATGAAGAGATCTGGGACAAGCGCTTCAACGCGAGTCTGCTTGCCGACAGTGCCAACTACATGACACGGCGGGTCGCCTTGCAGATTCTATCCACCGTGCTCTTGACAAGATCCAACTACCAAGTCATGATTCGATATGTGGCGTCCCGAGCCAACTTGATGCTGGTGATGCACCTGCTTCGTGATACTTCACCGCATATCAGCATGGACGCCTTCCACGTCTTCAAGGTGTTTGTGGCGAACCCCAACAAGCCGCCAGAAGTGGTCAAGATTCTGCAAGACAACCAAGTCAAGCTGTGTCGGTATTTGACAACTTTGCATCAAGATAAGGAAGCCTCCGATACGCAGTTTCGTGACGAGAAAGCATTGATTATTGCTACAATAGAAGGACTATAACTCTGGTAGCTGACAACACATACTAAAACACAAGTTATACGTAATCAATTTGGTACATGATGTTGTGCTTGCGAAGGCCAAACCCGAATCGGATCGCTGTAGACGCGTGCACAAAAAATATGGCCGCCATTGCCGCACTGCTTTTCGCTTGCGTCTGCAAGACTCGCGTAACATCTACTTCACCCCATTCAGGACAACGGCCTACTGCGGCCTCGCAATTGGTGCAGCCCCCAGCCCGATCAATAAAGCAGGCAATATCTGCACGGGTATTCTCATCAATCGGAACATTTACCAGCGATACCGAGAAGGCAATGCTTGCAGAGAAAATGGTGATGAGTAAAACCAAAATACAAGCCATTGCAAAAATGAATACGTTGATTGCAATAAGCTTTTGCCGTTTCCTCTGCACACTAAGGATCGAAAACGACTTTATGGACCATCCCAACATGGCATTGAAGAAAAATAGACCAGAGGTGAGCAAATACACCGGACCAATCCAAGCAGCCTCGGAATCCGATTCAGTGTTCAAAGCGGATGAACCCGAAAAAGAAAAAATGCCACCCAGAACAGCGCAGCCGATAATTGGGAGACTCATCCAAGCGGGAACATTGGATTCGCGACTCTTTTGTACTAGTGGTCTCGATATGATGCTCTCGAGCGTATTGACAACGAGTAGCAGCTGTTTGTATGGAATGCAAAGAGTCAGTCCAGGTCGGCAGTTGGACGTTATAAAAAACGTTTTGAAACAGTGCAGCACTTACCAATGCAATTAGGCAGAGACCCCAAGCAGCGTTGGCATAGTAATAGGGAAGCATCCACCGTTCCATGTCTGCTTGCGCAGCGTCTCGAGTTGCCACGCAGTTTGTCGCATTAAATTTTTCCATGCACCATTCATTCTCTTCGTCCGAAACAGGGACCGTGCAAAGTGTATCGGCAGTATCTATTGCACAAAACTTATTTCGGAACCAAGCCATCGTGTCATCTCTCCACCAATGCTTGATCCAAACGTTTGTCACTCGAAAGTAGTCGAATAGAGCAATCACAAAGAATATCTCGAACGGGATGACCCAGAGTAGCAGCCACAGGAAGCGCAATGCACCATTCAGATTGACATTACGAATTACGCGCACCGCCAGAAAGGTTGCCAGCATGTTCCCGGATGCCAGGAGACCCATTACAAAGACTGTGCTGTTAATGTTCCACAGATTCACCAGAACGGTAATGCCTGCGTCAGTGTTATCTTGCTCAGCCTCCGTACGCGTCGGAAGACCTCTATCAACAATCCTCGGGCCATACAAAAGAACGACCAGAAAAATTGTGCTCACAAGCTGACCAAAGGAGAAGAATGCCACAAGAATGTTTAATCGAGCGAGAATAGCCCGATCCGTTGGAGCAATCTCCGTCTTATTGCGGAAAATACCGCAGCTCCAAAAGCAAGGAGCATTTGTAACAATAAAGTAACTGACTCGCGTCCAGCTTGGTCGGTTGGTACAGCATAGTGGAAGCTTGAACCCCATAAAGAAAACTGGTGTCCTGGATTCCACAAGACTGGCGTCCATCCCTTCGAAATCCTCGACCGTCTCATCCTCATCGGAGGACTTTCCCGACGCCGCACTCATGGACGTTTGACTCAAGCTTTGGTTTCGCCATTCCGTTTGGTGTGAGTCAGTAGTGTCGCTCAAGGGAGTTGTGTCTTCGACTGGGGCATCCTCTCCGTATCCGTAATCCATGTTTTCTGGTCCGTCCGATACTTCCGGCAAGCGAAGCATACCTACCTCGGCAGCCTGGTACCTCGATTCTTCCGTCACGCTGAAACCCACTTTTCGATCGACTCGTTCTGAAGGGGGAAACGATTTCACGTTTCCGATATGAGCGTGATGATGGGGATGCTGATGGGAAGGCTGTTGAGCTGAAGAAACGCTCGCGGCACTCGCGTTACTAAAGCGTCGTGCTCGGAAAAACCCACCATCGTCTACCGGCTGGATCCAATTTCTGTTTCCCAAGCCAGAACTGATAGCACTCGGCCTTCTATCGTTTGGCGGCGGAGGTGCATGATCCAGATCGTGGATGGAGGAATCCAACGGATCTTCCTCGTCGTTCATTGTTACGATACTGTATGAGTATAGTTTACTGAGCCTTGAAACGGTTTATGAGATGGTCATCGTCGTTCGTCGTTTTCCACAGAAACGAAAAAGAAGAGATGATGTCAAAAATTGAACGCTAAGTAGTGCTATTTACTTTAGATTAATAACTACGCAAAGTCTACAATAATAAGTCACTTCTGAACGGAAGGCCTATGATGTAGATGATAGGCTATTGCTACGCTATTATTGTGGGGACGAAAAGATAGACTCGATCACTCGAACTTCAGGTGCTACAGTATCTCGAAGAAACAGTAGCTATGAGCGTCGATCTACATGTGGCGTAAACTACTCTAGCTCCTAGCTACAATTACACGTTCATGGCCCGTATCGTCATTTAGACTGCATAGTAGTCCACCTACCCCAGGGTAACAATCGTTCCAACAATGGCCATGACAAAGCCGACAAAGACAAACAAAGAATCCAAAATCTTTTCGGTTAGCGTCAATCTCGGACCGAACATCTTCAAGTGCGCTGCTGCTGGAAAGATAACACTTACGCTCATAGTACAAATCATGCCCACCAACGCACATAAAAAGCTGAACGACGGGACGTAAAGCGAAACAAGGAGTGCCAAACCTGTGAGAACCATTTTGATGGAAGTATCCGCGGCGTCAACCATGCGTTGACTTGTGAGATACGGAGTGACAATCTCTTCAATCCCCAGTGCTAGCGGAAACATGGTGAGTGTCGTCTTGGAAAAGGCTGTCAAAATCATGAGCCACGTTAATAGCTTCATGGCGATCCCTCCTTTTGCGCTTTGCTCCAAAGATAGAGTCACTTGGTCTTCAACCACGGACCCAAACATGTAATAACCACTCATGGCCACGACAAAGCATGCCAAGATAACCGTCACAAACGACACCGTGACCATTCGTTCAAACTCTTGCGGCTTGGCCATGGACGTGTAAATAGAAGGAACAATCGCGTGTCCACTGAAACAGTAGGCAACCAGACCAAACGCCAGTGCCAAGCCTTCAGTTCTCCAGCCAATATGATAGGGTCTCGCATCCTGAATACCTTCGGCTAATGCCACTGTTTCGGCAACCTCGCCTTCCCCAAGAGCGGCCGAGAATACAGACAAGACAACCGCAATCGTCGCAACAGTCCCGACCATGGACAAATACGACAAGAGCTTGGGTGTTCGCAGCAAAATAGTGGGAATCATCGAGAGTGCGGCAACTACTGCCATGTGGTACGACGCTGGTATCGTGGGAAACAATTGGTGCAAGTGATCTCCAATAGTGACAAAAAAGACGCAAATGCAGGAAAAGAGCTCAAAGTAGAGAATTGTCGCGAGCACATAGCAGCCCGCATCACCAAAGGCAACACGCGCAATATCAGGAAAGGAGGTAATGGGTGGCAGCATGCGAGCTTCCGGTCCCGAACCGGGTGGCAGTGGACTTTTAAAAGGCGAGTCGTCAAAGTAATGCGACGGTCGGGGGTCACCATTTAATTCTCGACCAATCAAGATGGACGTTCGCCAAGTGATAAAGCCAAAGATAACAAGGCAAAAGGAGCCACCATACCACCCCGCGCTCTTGAAAACAAATGGAAGTCCGAGCAAACCGACCCCCATGAGGATATTGCATAGATTAAAGGCACATTGAGTAAAAGTTGCCTTGGCGTCGTGTTTGTCAGGGCCAGCTACCGCTGCCGCTTGCTTTTGCTGCTTTTTCATTCGCGTCGACGCCATTTCTCTGCCGTATCCTGGAGACTTGACGGAATCTTGAGCGTCGTGCTCTTTTAGAATCTTGGCGCGGTATTCTTGCGCCTCCCTGACCTTCTTTTGTTGTTGTACTTGTACTTTGCGTACATTGGAAGGATCCAATTTGAAATCCAAGCTCTTGACCTTTGTCAATTTGCTGGTGGTTCCCATGATACCTGCATGACTCGCATCCCCTTGTTCGCCCGTTCGAAAGGGAGGGATAACAGTTCCTTGATTTGGCGTGTAAAAGCCTCGTCGAAGATTGTCTCTGTGCGCAAAGGCCAACGGTGTCGATCCAGGCTCGGGAGACTTGGTAAAGAGAGCTGCGTCTTTTGCTGGGACTCCTGGACTCGCCAGTATACTAATGGATCGTTGAAAGGTACTCGGCCAAGGGTGATTCATTTCCTCCCACAGGGTCTGCGCCAGGGCCGTGGTTTCGCTGCCAGCGGGCGATGCGTTTTCCGAGGTCGTTGTCGAGTCAACGATGAGCAAAGGTGAACCTTCTGTGGGAGTACCGGTCGAGTCTCCACTGGCGATTTCGATGGTTCCATTGTTTGATAGACTCATTGTCGAAGTAAGGAAGGAACGTATTGACGACCTGCGATTGTTATGGGGTTAAGGGGTCGATAGTCGATGGTCGATGAGGTAATACCATGTTGTGCAATATACAATATGAATACGTCGTACGCAATTTACTTGTCGAGGAGATAGATCGAGCTCTTTTTCATTTTTCGCGCCAACGCTCCGGAATGCTTTTTCCGTTTCTTTACTTACGCCCCCTTCAACTCGTTCGCCAGGTTCATTCACTTATTGCTTCGCTTTTTCGATCTCCTCTCATTCGCCGCGCGGTCCTTTTACTGTTACTGTATGCCGGTACTGTATGCATATGTCTCATGTCTATGCATGTCTCGACTCTCGACGCGACGCTCAACTCAGTTCACACCTCAAACTTTGGTGTGACCAACACACACAAGGCAAGCAAGGCAACGTCCCGCTATATCAGAGTCTGCAAGAACCTCTCCTCTCCTCGCACCTTTACAAAGTCAAACGATCGACTACCAAGCTTTATAGCTCGCCCCTATTCTCCTTTCTGTGATCTGCAAAGCTTCTGAAGTTGACATCAGACTGCGATTGCTCCGACCGACGCTTTCTCCCGACTTGATCCCCGCCAATCGAATCGAATCGAATCGAATCGACGATATCTTCATTCAAACGCCTTCCAGATCGACTCTCCGTCCTGCCTCACTCACCAGTAAGTCTACCTCCAGGGATTAGGACATGGTATGAAACAGAGGCCGCTCTCTCTCTCTCTCTCTATTGTCGTCTGCGAACCTTCGCTTCGGATCGTGTCAAAGGTCAAGGGCTCGGTACTGGCATTCTCGTGTGCACAGAAAGTTAACCAACCGCCTCTCACCATTTCTTGTCCTTGTCGTTCCTTGTTCAGCTCGTTCTGCCCGATCATATTTATCTTATTCATTATTGAATTGATTCGATTCCCACGATGCAATTGGCGACTACCACAGCCCAGCAGCACCGTCCCGCCGAGCCGCTAGCACTTCACCAGCTCCCAGCCGACGAAGAAGACATGCTCTTGAGTCGCATTCGCACACAGGTCGACTTTTACTTTAGTCCACAAAACCTCGCCAAGGACGACTTTCTCCGTTCCATGCTGCAGTCCTACGACGAACACCACGGTGCCGTTCCCGTCCAAGCCATTTGCAACTTTCCAAAAATTCGAGAGCTGAGCGCTTCGGCCTGGGCCGGGTACCACGTACCGGCCGCCATGGCTCCTCCTGCCGATCCGGAACTCTTGTGTCGCGCGGCCCAGTACAGTCGGACGGTCCGCGTCGTTGGTGACCCGCACCAGCAGCAAACGGGCTACTGGTTCATTCCCGTTGCGCAGGAACCTACTGCTGTTGCTGCTGCGAATGGATACAATTCTCAAGACATGCATCCTGCAATGCCTCGAGTGGTACCACCGACTCCACCGGACCACCACCGCAGACCATCGGACAGTTCCTCTCCCAGTGACTTGTCGTCGCCATTGTCGTCTTCGGTTGGTAGCTCACAGGGTGTTCCCGTCTACCCCCTTGGAGGAATGACGATGGAACGCACCGTTGTTTTGCTGCACGAACTCCCCGATCCCGCGGCAGAATCCCTGATCTGGCAGTTTTTCTTGCACAAGGCACGTCCCAAGAGTGTGGTGCAGGATGCGGGACGCACCTGGCACGTCACGTTTGGCACCGAGCTAGAGGCGGTGGCCGCTCTGGATTTCTTGAAGGACAAGAGTGTCAATGGCAAGCCGGTTCACGCGGGGCTCAAGAATGCCAATGGCGTCCAGCCGCCACAGCTACAGCCGCATCAGCCACATCAGCCGTATTGGCAGCAGCAGTATTGGCAGCAGCAGCAACAGCAGCACGCGCCAGGTCAGCATCATTACGTCATGAACCAGTACATGCCGCCGCTCTACGGCAACGTGATGGTTTCGCCGCCACCTTTCCAGTACTCGTATGGATATGCTGCGGTGCCTTCCATTGTGCAGCAGGGAGTTGCGCAAGGAATTCCCGTTGCACCCCCGTACGTGCCGCCGCCACCCCAAATTGGATACGCCGTGCCATTGGCCGACTATGGACGACATCAGTTGCCGCCGCCACCGCCGCCACCACCACCACAGCAAGTCTTTGTGCGCTCCCAGCAGCATGATGATCGTACACTGGAGAGTCACGATGCGCCTGCAATACCGGAAACTCCTTCGCAGGACACCACACCCAAGAAGAGCCACAAGAGCAAAAAGGGACACAACAACAACAAGAAAGACGGCAAGCAGCTTCAGCGAAGCGGGAGCAATCAAAGTTCCGGAACTGACGCTCGTGGTGAGATCAACAAGAACGGCAAAAATAAGAGCAACAACGGCAACAACTCCCAGCAAGGAGGAAAGAACGGAAATAGAAACAATGCCTACAAGAACAAGAAAAAAGGTGGACAGCAGGGATCGAACACCAAGGAGACTGGCAAAGTAGTGCTCGCGGAAGAGCAGTTTCCTGCGCTCGGAGGTTCTCGTCGCAAGGCGCAAAAGGACGCCAAAAAGGACGCGCCCAAAAAGGCTGCGTACGCGGAAGCTTTGCTCAAGCCGCCGACTCGAGCGTCGGTTCCCACGGGGACATCAGGAGGCCAGGCCAAGGATGCGGTGTAGCTGAGAAAGGTCAGTTGATGAATGGCTCCGGAGCGACGGCCAGTGAATACTTAGTGTTGAAATAGTGAATAGATTGCAAGAAGAGCTTGCGGTGTATCATACTACCGTACTGTACACGTTGTATTTATTAGCATTATCGTGTTTGTATACTTTTTTCTGCAGCGAAAATCATTCGAATCGAACGGCGAGCGATAGAGAAAGCATGGCAGCGACGGCACATCCCGTCGTGATTTGAAAGGTTGGGATCCAAGCAGCTGGTGTAGCATGCGCAATGCCTGCAACGTAGCCATTAAAGGCAGCGAGCAAAGCAAAGCCTCCAATGTCAAAAACGTCGGCAATCGTTGCCGCCGATTCTGCTCCTCCACGAGACAGCGCGTAGAGTGAAGAGGGAATGTAAAAAGGAACCGAAAACGCAAATCCCCACAGAAATAAAAAGGCCGCACTCGCTGCTGCCGACAGGTGCCATTGACCAGCCATGTGGCCAAGCTGTGCTACCGAGCTAACTGTTGCAGCCCCCAGCAGCATTAGAATCGAGCGAATCTTTCCATTGCGGGATAATTTTGGGTAGACTTGAGATATTGTCGTTACCGATAACAAGCACCCTAGCGCATAGATAGACCCAGACTGAGCAGCAAACCCTGGTGACGTACCGTAAACTTGACTCATGAGCGTTGGTACAAAGAGAAGAAACGATGCGAATACCATGAGAGTTGATCGGCTCACCAGATGAAGCCAAAACTCGGGCGTCTTTGCCTCCCTTTGTAGCGTTGCGAGCGAAGCTCCCAGAGAAGGCTTTTTCGTGGTTGCCACCGGTAACAACTCGTATTCGTGCTCGTTCACTGGCGCTGCCTTGCGACCAAAGTAGGATAGAAGAACTATAGGCACGAGCTGCAGTAGACCCGAAAGGGCAAATACTGGCCTCCACGATTGTCGCATTCTACCGTCAAAGAATTTGAGTACCATGGCAAAGAATGCAAACGCCGCCGCATTTCCCGCTCTGGCAGCTGCTGCCAATGACCCAATGTGACGACTCCATTCCTCTTTCGGAAAGGTTTCGTGGATGGCCTTGATACTGGCAGCCCAGCACGAGGAAAATATAAAGTCGACGCCGACCCAGCAAAGGGCAAATAGTAAAAAGGGCTGCGCGCAGGATACAATCCCCAGCAAGACGGCCAGTAACGCTAGCGCTGTCTTGAGCGAAACGATACCACCAAAGTGGTCAATGACTGGACCCAACAGCACCTTTCCGAGTGCAATGGCCAGCGTGGACAAGGTCAACTGACGGGCAATGAGCTGTTTCGGCGACGCGTTGTTCCACGCCGTCGGGGAAAAGGTGAGACCGGATTCGGTGGACGTCAGCATGGACAAGACGCTGGGTAAAGCGCATTTGGCAAACATGACGGCAAAGTAAGCCGAAGCGAGAGCGATTCGCATGCCTCTTGTGTGAGCGGTAGCGGTCTGGTCGATTCCGTTGGTCGTTATTAGCGGAGGGATAATGTCGTTAGTGCTGCTGCTGTGACGCGTCGTCTGTGCTCGAGATACAGCGCCGCCTCGTCCTACGATTCTCCACGACTTGGCATTGGCACTCGCGCTAGCACGGGTTGTTCTGGATCGCTTGTTTCGTGTTGTGTCGGACTGTCTATTGGTAGTAGCAGTAGTAGTCGTATGGACTGCACTTCCCTGAGACTGCGCTACCGGATAAAGTGTCGGCGACGGTACCATCGGGCAAAAGCCAATCGATGGCCGTAGCATGGTGCTGACACTGATGATCCAGAGGGCGAATGCCATTTTCCTTCTACTGCTAACGTAGCTCGAAGTATCTTGCTTCATGTTCGGTCTATGGCGTGGCACTCGCACTCGCAGGGAGCGAGAGTCTCGCGCCTCCGTTGGTGATAAGGGTTGTTATTGTTGTTGTTATTGTCACAGAACACATCATCATCATCCTCCTCCTCCATCATGGTCGCGATCGCGTCATTCCGAAGCAAAACGTCACAAACAGTAAAGTCGACGTGGCCTCCAAAGACATTATCCTATGTACAGTTTATTCCCTATTGCAAAAGTTACTATTTTATATTCTCAGTTCCAAAGGAATACGAAATACTGTAGGGAATACCACTCGTCATCGTTTTCGCGGACTTTTTTAAATCTCGTTCCACCTGGCGGCAACGATGACACAAAACACACAAAACAAAACCCAACACACACCGGCAACGTGGAACGACCATGGGATTGGTATCGCTCCGACCGAATCATCTGAGCAGCGCCCACGCTCCCTACAGATCAGCGCGTTTGGCTGTAATATGGCTTGCAATGTGTTCGAGTAACATCCACACAAGCTTTGCTAGGAGTCAACATCCATCCATGAGCCATTTTGGCGAACACGTTGCCAATCGTATGCGGGGTGGAAGCGAGGATGGTTGGCTGACAACCGAACCTCCACAGCAACATCAACAGGAACCAGACAACTTTCGTCCTCCAGAAATGAATCTCCAACACATGTCGCTGGCCCTACGATTGACGGGAGAATTCAACCGAAGACTGCACGCTGGAATTAAAGTCAACGACAGCGACAGCGAACCTTTCTTGCTGCTGCAAAATAGACAATATGCGTCCTCCTTTGCGCCGCCAATAAATGACCCATTGCGGGGAGGTCAGAGCTCTGTACCAACAGGAGCGTTTGATAATCCTCCCGGGGCAGACATTATTGGAGGTAGCAATACTGACAACAACAACAACCAGGAACCGCTCACGCTGTTTCACGCCAA
>Ga0307981_1004189_pt1 | contig 10287 bp, 9 predicted proteins | sample OrgLakmetagen987_FD_201849 | JGI IMG/M metagenome (GOLD analysis project Ga0307981, IMG submission 201849) | Saline water microbial communities from Organic Lake, Antarctica - #987 | ecosystem: Environmental > Aquatic > Non-marine Saline and Alkaline > Saline | place: Antarctica: Organic Lake... | reverse complement strand
TGTTACGCGAGCAAAACATCCCACAAACGAGACGTCGCTGCACGCTGTCATTGACCATCACCATGAACCCTTTTGACGAGAACATGCCGCCAACGTCTAGTAACTCGACAGGAAAGCCGGCTGCCAAGAAAATAGAAGACACAAATGTGGAAAAGGCTAACAGCATGGAAACTCCCTCCGATGAAACGGACAAAACCACCAAGAAACGCCCAATCGCCGTTGCCGTCGCTGCCGAAACCGTCGACGACGATGAAACAGCAGAGCCATCGAAACGAAGCCGCAACAGCGAAGAAGTCTTGGACTTGGCCAATATCCTGGGATATAAGTCCGGCGATCGTTTCGAGGTTTGTTGGGAGCTAGTGCCAGAAGGCGCCGATGAAACTGCGGAACCAGAGCAACGATGGTGGGGCGCAACTCTGCTAGAACACGATGGACGCACTGAGGATTCGGTAGCTGTTCGCGTGCTGCGCTATGATGCGTATCCCCAAGGTGGATTTGCGGAGCGTTCACTTGAAGATGTCATTTTCCTGGGGCGAGATAACCTCATTGATCCTAGCAACCACCAAGAAATGGAATACCGACGTGAAGGCCAAGACGATTCGGAATCAACTTATGTCAACAGGGATGACATTGAACAAGTTGTCAACGATACGCTCTCCAACGCCTTCAAGAAGAACTCGGCGTCGTGGAACAACCTCTCGAGGTCCCAGCAGGCATCAATTGCCGAAATCGTCGCCGAAAAGAAGGAAAGGTTGGTGGAGCTCCTGTTGAACCAGCCGAACCGTGTCATTACGCCGTCACAGATGCAAGACATTCTTGCTAGGACCATGCAAGAGTAGAGGTTCGACTACTAACGCACGATCTAATCCCCGTTTACGCATTCCTCTCTGGTCATACTGTATCAATGGATGTGTTCGTCCCGCGCCATCGTTTTAGGCTCGGTGTGGTGTGTCCATTGGCATCAAGACACCACGACGCGCAAGAGAGGTGCGGTGGAATCGAAAACTAGCCCACGCATGATTGCATTGGATCGTCGGATTCGGATTGCTTCACGATTGTAGAATCCGATCGTCGTTCCGTCCTCATAAATCGCAAGTTGCACGCTATCGATCGAGCACTGCCACGATGAAGGTTCTATTGACTGTTTGTATGCTCTTCATCTCATTTGCGGGTGCCTCGTTTGACCTCTTCAACTATGATACGACCGACGCTACCAATCGCAATTTCGGTCCAGCCGACTGGGGGATGGTGGATTGCCACGATGTCGAATCTTGCGTAAGTGGTGATTGCAGGCCGTGTCCTACTCTCTCTCTGACGTTGACTACTGCAACTCACTATTTTTGTCTTTTTCTTTTTGCAGCCAGGGTGGCCGACCAATTGGGAAGATTTCCACTCGTTTATCGAATACGATGTCGCTAACAACACGTGCAAGGACTGCTCGGAGAGCGATGCTAGAGAGTGCCGTCGACACAAGCAAAGCCCGATTCGTCTTTTGAAGAATGCCACGGTTCAGCGCGAGTGCAAGGATCGCCACCGCATTAACTTTGTCGCGGGAACTTGCAAATTTGGAAAGTCCGGTGAGTTGACCTGACGAGAATCCAGTGAATGAAAGCAGGTTCACCAAGCACTCTATCTCACTTTGTTCGTGTCCCAAAGATTTTCAAATCTTGCCCCACGTTCTTCGGGCGTATCAACCGAAGAAGTGTAGCGTTACTCCGAACATTGATTTCTCCTGGGGCTTTCCGAATCCTTGGTATTTGTCATTTACAGATATCAGCGTCCCTAGTCAGCACACGATTGAAGGGAAGAGGTATGACGCCGAGGTTGTGCTCTCTCACGTATATTCTGTGAACAAGACGGACAAATTGGTAAGTCCCCGAGACTGTCTTGATTCGATGAGCTTTTCTTTGGGGTGAACTGTAACTGACCGTTTGAGGTCTTCTTTCTCGCAGATTGGCAATGTTGTCGTTCTTCTTGAAAGAGGCAACGAAAGCGACCACTACGATTTCCTAGACCTTTATATACGACGCTGGAGGAAAGTGCAGAGGGAGGTAAACAAGGCGTGCCAGGCACGCAACGTAACTGGGCAATCGCAACGCCGAACGATGAAAAGGGGCACTGACGTTGATAAGAGTATCCAGCTCTCTCCCAAGCAGACAGCTGGAGGAGCGCCCCAAGTCTTGAAAAAGAGCTATTTCAATCGAACCTTCCATCCTTATGACTGGTATCAAAAGTCAGGTACCGAGGTGAGTGCTCGAACATTGTTTTCTTTTGATAGGTTGCATGACATTCACTTTCTCACGTTGTCGAACTTTGTTCAAAGTATTATTTTCGATATGAGGGTTCAATGCCAGAGCCTCCTTGTATAGAAACGGTCCACTGGCGTGTCATGAAAGATCCTGTCCGAGTCGCGCCTAGACAGATTGAAAAGCTTGAAAGGCTCTTGTTGCGTCGTTTGAACCCAGACACGTGTGAGAGAGACAGCGCTGGGAAGCCTCGTCCGCCACACAACAAGCTCAGAGATGTCGCCCGCCCCCTGCAAACAACAACCCGAGAGCATGTGCTTGTGTACTGTGAGTGCGACGACTGGCAGTCGAAAACAGTGAATGACAAGCTCTATTGCAACCAAACCAAAGCCGAGAGGGGCGTCGGTGAGCTCTTGCTTATCCAAGAGGACGCGTGAACGAGTATTTAAACAAAAAACGTTTTAAAAAACTATTCATTCTGGAAGCAAAGCTGCATGAGTTTACCATGATGTGTAGTAATATGTATTTTGGACACTTCCAAACGTCGCATGAAAGACCAGTGGCTAAGATTCGACGAGCTTGACCTAGCTCTTATTATGAGACCGGGAGGAAACCGCAAAGTTCACCGACTGGCTCCTGATGTTGCTTAGAACTCTCCGTTCGTATCGAAGTTGTATGGGGTTTCATAGAATCGTTTGAATTCCAGATCATTCTTCCAGCCATCGCACCATTGACGGTCGGAGTCAAACTTTGACGGCCAATCTTTGCACTCGCAGAATACCTTACGGTGCTGTGGGTGATAGTAAGAAACATCTCGGCTGGCATTCACTGTTTGTCCATCTGGTGAAACAACACCTGCAGTGTCTTCTAAGCATGTGACGGGGTCGTGTCTGGTAGCGAGTAGACGATTGAGCTCTGCAATCTGCCGCGCGTGAACTCGGATAGGGTCTTTCATCACACGCCAGTGCACAACTTCCCAGCAAGGTGGGACGACTTGTGTACCTTCGTAACGATAGTAATACTGATGTGAAGAAAGAATGCATTGTGTGAGTAAAGGTTATCGAAAGAAGTAAATACATGAAATCAGCCCGTTGAGACTCACCTCGGTATCAACCTTGAGCATCCATTCATAAGGCCAGTAGGAGACATCTTCGTAGTCTTCTTCGTGGATTACGACCTCCTGGGCTCTACGCCGGTAATCAGAGTGAATTCGTTCGAAATACTCATCATCGTCTTCTTCCTCTTCTTCAAAGTTCTCCGGTCGGAGAATGATCTTCTTGCCCTGCAGGTAAACTATCTTCGAGTCGACTGGAGGAGTATCAAACGTCTCAGATGCGATTGCAAACTGTACCGTGTCGACTGTGAAGTTTGATCGCAGGTTTCGTCCTCTTCGCTGAGGAAGGATTTGCGGCTCTCTGCAGCAGTACCACTGCAATAGTCATGAAAAAGAGAAAGCTGTTAGCGATTGACACATCATGATAGCGAGGGGCGAGGAGTTAGAAACAAGAATAGCACTTACGCATACTTCATCCATGGCATCTGGACCATATTGAAGCGTGTATAAAGCTTCCCGCTCCAAGCAGAAGCTGGAATCCGACCCCCCGGAGCAGCAGCTGTTTGGCTTGCATAGTCGGAAAGGATTGTCAATATCGGAACACTGGAGAGTCTGAGGAAGATCAGCTCGGACAGGATTCGGGTCGCCGACCTCCTTTGGCACAGCAAAAGGGTCGTCAACATTATCACAACATTTATTGCACGCAGCATAAATCAAATCGCCAGGAAAGGCATTGTCGTAAATGTCCCAGCAAAATGTCGTATCCGCTCGAGTGCTTTCACAACACGGATCAGACGAGAAGCACATTCGATTGTAGTTGACGCGATAGTCACCACACTCAATATCGGGAATCCGGGCAACGGTGACAGGTGCATCGGTAGGGCTAATGGTAAGTAGAGGAACAGGCGCACCTGTCGGGGCGATTGGTGCACCACTTGGCGAATCGGTTGGTGCCTTCGTAGGTGACGTAGTGAGCATAGACGTTGGGCCACTGGTAACAGGCGAAGCAGTGACGAGGGCAGTGGTAACTGGAGCCAAAGTCGGAGTACTGGATGGACCACTAGTAACGGGAGCCTTGCTTGGGGTACTGGTTAAAGTAGAAGCAGTGACGGGAGCCTTACTTGGACTGCTGGTAACGGGAGAGGTGCTTGGAGTACTCGTGGGGTCTGCCGGCGCGGGTTCGCGAAGTCCTGCCTCTTCCAGCCACTCTTCCGTGGGTTCCTGGTTTCGGTAGAGCTTGCACCTTCCGTAGGGAGTCGCAGGGGGGAGTCCACAGGAAACTCGCACTTGCTCCTCCTTTACTCTCCAAGCGCAGATGAGTTTGTCAAGGTATGGCCAAGATTCGGTATCGGGGTAATCCTGCATCATGAGAGTAACGTGACCGAGCTGCAATTGGAAAGGAGATCAGCTATGTAAGAGTTTGTTCGAAAGAAATTGCCGTCAATCGATTAGTAGGCCATCGTTTCAATACATACCTGATTCTTAGGGTGCTCAACTTCGTAGAAATGGGCAAGAGTAACCTCAGCGGCGTACTGCTTTCCTTCTTGGTGATGCTGACTGGGTACGCTAACATCCATACGTGACATCCACCACCAATCCGGGAAGCCTTTGCTGTAATCCAAACGGGGCCACCTTCTAGCACCATCACTGTTCCTGGTGCAATCAATATCACCATTAGGAAGAGTGGGAATGTTAATCTGCAAGGCATGACGTTCGATCTGAAAAGTATCTTTTGTCGCCATGTCATCCCAAGTACACGAATCAGGACGGTACGCCATCCAGTGCCAATCAGGGCATTCTTTCTCATTGGGGTTTCCAGTAAAACCTCTGTCACGTTTTAAGTCAATGGGGGACTGTCGGTGAAGACCACAGGTCTTGGGGCTTCCATCGTCGGGGCAGTAGTCGCAATTGTTTCCGTCATCGTCAACCGAAAAGCCATTGCCAAACTCAAAGTAATTCGGGTAACCGTCCTGTAAAGGTGAAGGTGAGATAAAAGAGTATTGTAAGCAGTATATTCACCAGTCGAATGCAACTAGTACTGCGATAGGTGATTTGAACGACTTACGCATTGACCGACTCTGTCACAAGTCACCGATCCCCAGTTTTGCTGAGCATACTCGGTACCTCCGAAAAGCGGCTGGTTCTGGTTGTCATAGTTAAACCTATCGATGTTGTTTCCATTGGCGGATCGCACCAAAAGGGTAAAGGCAAAACTGGTTACGACCTGAACCAACATCATGCTCGCCGTTTCTTTGGCTTATGGTCACACAAAGTGGAGGGGAAGTATAACGATTTGAGCGGACTGCCTTGATAGTCGGTTCATCAAAAAGTGAGGGAAAATGTTTTGGAGAAGGAATCGTATCAGTATATACCCGCGAAATAAATCGCGAATACGGTTTATCTATAGCCAGGATTTGACGCCTTTAATAAGCCAAAATAATACAGTCAGTTCACGGATAAAATACTTAAGCAAGTCAATGTAAATATTTTATGAGCGACGTTAGAACCGACCGGCCAGCCCAAACCGCCAAATCGCGAAAACAAATTCTAGATAGCAGCTTTTCATGTGACAACTGTCACCAATTTCCTAGCTGACACGATCTGCTGTCACACACGACTAAGTAGTATCGCAGTTGTTGCTGGCTAGGTAGTCACGCAAAGTGCTCGCTCTTCCTGCAAGAGAGAGCATCGACTGACTGACTCACTTATCCCAGGGGGCGGGGCTAGCTAGCTGCTTGTGAGCTGTGAGTCGCGAAACTTCGCAAGTCCCGGCGAGGACGGCGACTACTAAGAAGCTAGAGTAGCTTAGTAGCTAATATCTTGCACCGGTACTCTACTACTAGTAGTAGAGTAGCTAGAGTACCGCTAGAGTCGTGGACATATGATAGAGTCTTGAGGAAAGTCAACAACGAGAGGGTATAATCGATATAATGGGAAGACTGAGAGACCAGAGTATAATTACTCTTGTTGATACCATGATTTGGTAACAGATGAATAACTCTGCCTCTCGTAATCGCTTGGACGACCTACTACGTAGAAGTGGTAGATTCGAGGGAGGAATTCGTGAGTGAGTCATTGTTTCGTTCGGAACATATATTATCATTGCAAACTCTCACCGTAGAAGAAACCCTTTTACTAGACTAGACTACAGTACCTGTACGTCATCATAATATACGTCGTTCTCTTCTCTTTACTGTAGCTTCGGACGCAATGCATTTCGCGTTTTCCTTCAGTGTCGGCGCAATCAACTTTAATGTGCACGCGATTGCAAGACCCGAGCGCTGAATCTACAGTACCCAAAATGAAAGTATGGAGCTAAATATAGTATAAAAGAGAGCCGGTATTTTGACGATATCATCAATATTGGTGACTGCGCCCGCATTCTAGTCCGGTCACGGCGGCATATCGCCTGAATGCTAGGTCTTTCGCGACGCGTGTTTAGAGTTTAGAAACGTCTACCACCGCAATTTTGCTTTTTGTGACAGGCATCTTTCTCCTCTGGGAACTTACGTAGGCATGTGGTTTGGAATAGGAGAAGTTTGAGGCTCCTGTTTGAGTCATTGAAGCCAGGAAACAAGGTCTACTAAATGCATCTGACTCTTGCGTGCCATACAAGGAGACTGAGATTCTCAACCCAAGCTGACGGAGTGAATGTCGAAGGAATCTGTTTGTAAAGAGTACCTTGATTGGTTTGAAACGACATACGAAATATTTGGTCTCAATCTCTGTGGGCATAGCGATGATGTTTTCTGTTGTTGCTCCGAAGCATCCCAGTGCGTTCCTTGCTCTGACAAAGGTGAGAATTCCGCTTGGGAAATATACTGACTATGGAAATACCATTTTTTGTGGTGTCAATTAGCTCGATTCTGTGCGGTCTTTACGTCCTTACTAGAATCATGATTAGTCTACAATATACTCTAGAACCAATTCAGTGTGTATTCAAACCTTTAGGCAACTATCTGTTTGTCCTCGTTCATGGTGTAGAGCAGCATGTAGGCTGTCCGTTGCTTGTTGACCGTCGTGGTGACGCTTTCCAGACTTGTATCGTGCACCTTACCATCGTCAAAAATAAACCATTTCTCTTCCGTTTCCCTCTTGTCAGTAGTGGACGTGTCTTTCTCCACCATGCGGACGGCTTCAGCCGTGTAGTGACCCGACGACGCGCGACTTCCCAAGTGGTGAGCTACACTCTTGAGGGAGTACTCACTACGACTACCGCCGCCGACACTTGCCGCGGCATCCATCGTTGGCTCCTCGGCAGTATCTGGTTCAACTCGAAAGGAATCGAGCGACAACTTCGGAGGAATCCTGACTGGCGCCTTGTTCTTTTTGAAGACGAGTTCGTAGGATGGCACTTGCTTGGGACTGTTAGGTTGACTGTTCTCGTCGCTCGCTTCGGGCGAGCTCTTGATCTTTTCTTCGACAATGAATCGCTTGAGGTGAAGCAAGAGAGCCTTGGGACTGCAGATGCAAGAGAAAGAAAGCAGAGGTTATGTGCATGTACAAGACAGTTTGCAACGCTCAACATGTGCCATACGTCACAGAGCTACGTACCGTGAGAGAATCTTGATGGTTTGAGAGGCGTCGACCCCGTCCTCGCACTTTTCGCATTTGATTTCACGAGTCTCGGGCTGAAAGAAGCGTTCCAAGCTTTGTTCAACAGAGCACTTCAAGTCCGCACCGTTTTGGGTTTTCTCGCTGACGATATCAATCGAGAGATGGCGATAGATTTCCTCCTTGGCCCTGAGAAAAGAAAAGAGCAAGTGCGGTGTGTGAGAGAGAGAGCGAAAGAGACGCTGGTAAACAAACTACTGTGAACTGTGCTTCACGATACGTACCGACTGTATCCGCAAGAGTTGCACTTGAGACAGACTCGCACCGTCAAGCAAAAGTCGTCCGCCGGAAGTGCCTGGTGTGGAGCCACCGTCTTATCCCCTGGGTTGACGATACTACTGTCGGCAGGCTCCACCACTGTCTTTGCATCAGTGGTAGTCTTTTTCTTGTCACTCGCTTCGAGCTCGTCGTGAATGTTGTCCACCAAGTCGCTGAGAAACTCGTGAGCGTCCCGCTGTTCAAAACCTACAAACTTGTCGGTTTTCTTGTCCATGGCTGACTTGACAGAGCGTGGATTGACCGCCATGGTGGTTGACGTATCTGCCAACTCGAGCGCCACGGCACAAATATTACGCGTCAATGGGACGGTGTCCGGGTCGGTAACCGTAATCGCCATATTGTTGACGCACGTTTGGAGAGCGCCAGTAAAGTCCTTGAGCGTGTACAGCATTTGCAACGAAGCATTCAAGTAGCACGTATTGCCCAGATTGCGCAAGCCACGATAGGTGGGGCCTTGCCTGACAAGAAGTTCTTTGGGAGTGTAGTCGGCCAAGTCCTTGGAGGCGCGGTATCGGGCAAGCGGGTTTGTCGTACTAGCACTACTGGCGGCCGTCAAGTCTCGAGAGAGATTCAACTGCGGCGACCGACTCATGCTGAGGCTACCAGTGTCATGAAGTGGCACTCGTTGCTTGGTACCAAACATGGCACGCACGCGCTCTCGCGGTTGCAGCGACATTGGAGTGCGAGCAGTACCGGTCGTAGGAGAAAAGTCTCGAATAGGATCCGTATCGTCCAGTTGCCAGGCGGGTCTGTCGGTACCAAACAACCGCGTCGAGTGTTCGACCGACGGTGACTTGGCGGCTGGACTATTGAGGAGCCAACTGTTGTCTGTTTGCAATGCGCGTTTCCCGGAACGCACCATGCGGGCGGCGGCCGTGGAACGCGGCGTGGCCGAATGAGGTGTGGTAACCGAGCGGGGAGCGGCCGAACGTTCGGGAGTTCGTGGAAGGACCGGAGCGGCGGTACCAAGGGGTTTCGCTGTTGCTGTCGTGGGCTTGGGTCGTCGTTGAAAAAAGGAAGAAATGGTAGGCTGGTCCTTGGGTACAGCGGCATCCACTTCAATCGAGGACTCTTCCGTATCGTCCGTTGAAAGCTCCTGATGCTGAGTCCGGGAGGTACTTGCCTTTGGCGAAACGATTCGTTGAGCGGCGGCTGGAGTCGTAAAGCTACCCTTGTCAAACATGTCGTCATCTTCGGAATCACTATTGTCGTCATTCAGCGTCATACGAGAACCAACCTTCTTGAGGAGACGACGCTTGCGACGGCCTTGGAGAGCTTGAGAAATGCGGGCTTGCTCTTCTTGTAGTTCCTTGTCTTCATCGTCGTCGTAGTCGTCTACGGGATCCATGGCAGTCGTATCTTTCTTGGAAAAGTTGAGGTTGTCATGTCTCCCCGGCGTAATAGCGGGTGCCATATTCTCCTCGTCCTCCGAGCCCCAAATGTCCAAGGCGAGCACCTTGATCTGTTTGCGCTTGACAGCGTGCGTCCCGTAGCTTCGACGGGACGCTGCCGGTTGCTGCGTGCTGCTTGAAATACCACCACCACCCCTATTAATAGCACGATACGCACCGCGTTTGCGCTGTTGCTGCTTTCTCGGCGACGATGTCGTTTGTAAAAAGTCGGCAAACTGCTTTTCGGGCTGATGCTTGGCAACCAGGGTTTGCAACCTGGCTAGAAACGGTCGCAAGGTTGCGGTTGAATCACTATCAACGGTACCAGGAAAGAAGAGCGAATACGTCTTGGTACCCGCGTGCAATACCACCAGGGTAGTTTCGCCACTTTCTGGCTGCTGCTGCTGCTCATTGTTGTTGTCGTAATTGCTACGGACGACCACTTGCAAGTCGTCAATTTCCTTGGCCTTGATTTTCCACTTTGGTCCCACGTAGACTTGTTTCGCCAGGACGGTAACTGCCACGGCCTGATCCATCTTTGGGGGCAAGCGCCCCGTTTGGACCTGGACCGTGGGAAACGTGCAAACCGCGTCCTTTTTCATCGTGTTTGTCGTGTGGCGTGTGTGCGTAAGGAATGGAATGGAATGGAACGAATCAAAGAGCTCTCGAGCATAGGAACGTCTCTGCGGTAAACTCGAGTGAA
>Ga0307981_1004187_pt1:7500-10290 | contig 10290 bp, 9 predicted proteins | sample OrgLakmetagen987_FD_201849 | JGI IMG/M metagenome (GOLD analysis project Ga0307981, IMG submission 201849) | Saline water microbial communities from Organic Lake, Antarctica - #987 | ecosystem: Environmental > Aquatic > Non-marine Saline and Alkaline > Saline | place: Antarctica... | reverse complement strand
GTAGAGCTGAGCGACCGCTGCTGAAACAGCGTCGATCTCAGAGAGCCGTCCTCGACGAGCACGATGATGAGTCACAGTCGACGGCTGAGCAGCCTTTTTTCGCGAGAGGACGTTGTTCGCTTCGCCATAGACGTGTCGTGGAGCGAGAATCGGGGTCGGCTACGAGTAGAGCTGAGCGACCGCTGCTGAAACAGCTTTAATACAGGAGCCTTTTTTTGGACGATTATGATGATGAGTCACAGTCGATGCCGAAGTAGCCTTTTTTGAGAGAGAACTTCTTCGCTTCATCAAAGAGGTGTCGTCGACGAGAATAGAAGTCGCTTACGAGTAGAGCTGAGCGACCACCGCTTAAATAGGATTGATGTCAGAGAGCCATCTTCGATGGCCCCGATGATGAGTCGCAGTCGATGTCGGGAAAGCCTTTTCGTGAGAGGACGCAGTTCTCTTCGTCAAAGAGGAGTCGTCCGCGAGACCAGAGGTCGTCTACGAGTAGAGTGGAGCGATCACCGCTGAAACAGCTTTGCAATCGGAGAGACGACCTCAGCGACCATGATGATGAATCGTAGTCGAGGGTGGAACCGTTCTTTTCGTGAGAGGACGTTGTTCGCTTCGCCATAGACGTGTCGTGGAGCGAGAACAGATGTCGCCTACGAGTAGAGTTGAGCGACCACTACTGAAACAGCGTCGATCTCGGAGAGTCGTCCTCGACGACCATGATTATGAGTCGCAATCGATGGCGGATTAGCCTTTTCTCGTTCGAGAACGTAGTTCGCTTCTTCAAAGAGGGTTTGTCGAGCGCGAACAGAGGTCGTCTACGAGCTACGAGTAGAGTTGAGCGACCACCGCTGAAATAACCTTGCTATCGGAGAGTTATCATCAGTGATCATGGGGACGAGTCGTGGTCGATGGTGGAACCGTTCTTCACATGAGAGGGCGTTGTTCGCTTCGTCAAAGTGCTGTCGTCGAGCGATAACAGAGGTCACCTGCGAGTAGAGTTGAGCGACCACCGCTGAAATAGCGTTGATCTCGGAGAGTCGTCCTCGACGGTCATCGTGGAGAGTCGCAGTCGATGGTGGAGCAGCCTTTTTCGTGAGAGGACGTAGTTCGCTTCGTCAAAGACACGCCGTCGAGCGAGAACAGAGGTCGCCTACGAGTAGAGTTGAGCGACCACCGCTGACACAGCGTTGTTCGTCGAGAGCCGCCCTTGGCGAATATCGTGAAGAGTCGCAGTCGACGGCGGAACCGGCTCTTTCATGACAGGCAACTGGCCGCGTCGTATGAAAACGTCTTGTCTAGCGAGAACAGAGGTCGCCCGAGAGTGAATTGAGCGGCCGCAGTTGAAGAAGTGTTCAATGTCGAGAGTGACTGTAAGGGCCGCAATATCTGTGCACGCGTGAGCGTAGGAACACGACGAAAGTCTTTAACGTCGATCCTTGGGCAGTAGGAAGGAGTGTCCGAATCGTGTCGTTCGAGAGGAGGATGGCAGAACGTTTGTTCTGACGCGACGACGGCGACAGAGTCTTGCACGATGTTGATGGGCTCAGTTCAATTCAGACAGGAGCGGTATAGGCGTCCTGACGACGTTGGTTTGGCCTCTTATGTAGACGAAGGTGCGCGAGGCGTCGGAGTAGAGCGTATTCGCGTCTTCTGGGACGTGCTCTTCCCGCGGTCCGTCGGTGGCAAGGTGGAGTGAATTCGTACAAGAAGGACACGTCAGGCGGCTGAATGAGCGCCAGCGACCGGTGACGGTGTCTCCTCTGACTCGTTGAGGGGAGCACTCCATCGTAGTGGATTAAGCGCTAGCGGCTCGGAGTGATTTTTGCCGAGAGCCGTGAGCGCGTTGGCGAGAGCTAGCGCCAATCGCGGAGGTCGATTGTCTCGCCGGTGTTCAGTGGATCGAGCGTGTGCCTCCAGCAGAGCCCGGGTTTTCGCGTGGCTCACGCACAATCTCGAGTCCAAGAGACAGATCTTGAATTCAACGCGACTAAGGCGCCGCGTCATCGAGGATTCGAGGGGCGCGCCACCTTCGCTCGTGCGTCATGTCGGAAGTTTGGCTCTTGACACTGGTCGGAGAATTCTTGGTATGTAGGGAAGGCTGAAACCGACGCTCGTTGCTGCTTTGTAAGTGCTCGAGCTGGGCGTACGAGTCGGCCTTGAAAAGGGTGCTGATGCCCAGACGCTCCCCCGAGTGTGGTGAGAAGACCGTGTCCGGATCCGTCGGGGAGCCAGCCGCCGTGGTGCTTTGGGCCGCGGGCGCCGCGGCGGTATCGCGTCGGCGGTATCGCGTCACCGGAGGCGATCACCGCCCAGGGTAGATGCCAAGTCTTGTCCTGGCGCGGACCCGGGTTCCTGTGCTCTCGCTTCGGCTGCAGCCGACAACACAGCGGCGGTATTGGTTCTTGGTGGCGGACAGCGGCTTGGCCCCGAGTCGGTAAGTCTCGGGGCTCGCGAGATCGGCATCCGGATCTCGCCCGGTGGCGCCAATTCCCTAGGGCGGACGTCATTCGTCTCAAAAAAGCTCGAAGCCATCATCGGGTTGAACATGTTGTTCTCGAGGGAGCCAAGATCTCAATTCGAGGCGCGAAGCGACTTCGAGTGACAGAGACTGGCGGAAGGGCGGAGAGTGGTGGAAGAAACGAAGAGCGCGCCGCCGGAATCGTGTCTCTGTATTCTCCGCGATCAGTTAGCCGGATTCTCGCGCAGTCAGTCCCGATGAGACGCCGCGACATAGTAGCCACGGGGTCCTCGCTTAGCTCGAACCCTTCGCTTATATGGCCATCGTGCACCCGC
>Ga0307981_1004183_pt1 | contig 10300 bp, 11 predicted proteins | sample OrgLakmetagen987_FD_201849 | JGI IMG/M metagenome (GOLD analysis project Ga0307981, IMG submission 201849) | Saline water microbial communities from Organic Lake, Antarctica - #987 | ecosystem: Environmental > Aquatic > Non-marine Saline and Alkaline > Saline | place: Antarctica: Organic Lake... | reverse complement strand
GCTCGGTTTCACTTTTTTGAATTATAAAATTGTCAAGAAAAGCTATGTTGCCATGAATGATGATTTGTTGAAAATAGGTTCTGGGTCTATCGATACCAAAACGGAATATGTAGCACTTCATAAAATACAATCCGTTAAACTCAAGCGAAGTATTTTTCAGCGCATAAATGGACATGCAGACCTAATCCTATTTACTGCATCAGGTAGTCTTTCTATCCCGTATTTGCCTTATGATGAAGCGGTAAAGTATTTCAACTTCATGTTGTACAAAGTTGAATCTTCTAAGTTGGGGTGGATTTAATTTTAAACCTAACTAAACTAATAAAAGAGCCGAATTTTTCACTAAATGAAATTATATTATGAAAAAAACAACATTACTTTGTATCGTATTGATAGCTATTATGTCAGAGATGTATTCGCAAAATAATGCAGGGGAAGTTTTTTATGGACACAAAATTGGTTCTTTTGCAATAGATACTTCTAAAATAGCAAACACAGGTGTTAGGAGTGTGATGAAACAACAGTATATTAAAAAGAAGAAAATCCTAAGCTATGATGTTGATGTGTATAAACTTCAATTCAATAATAGTTTTAGTTTATTCGAGCCTATAAAAACAATGGCATCTGATGCTAACCCAGAATATAAATATGCTATAAACAACTCTATTTATTTCTATGATAGAGCAAAAAAAGTGTATTCCATTCAAAAGAATCTTTTTGGTACAACTTATGTTGTAGAAGATGATAGGGCTATGCAATGGGAAATTACAAGCGAAACTGCCGATAAACACGGTTTTAAATGTACTAAGGCAATTAGTATTTATGCAAATGAAAAAGGAGTAGAGACAATAGTAACGGCTTGGTTTACTGCGTCTGTTCCATTGCAATTAGGTCCAGTGAATTACAACGGCTTGCCAGGTTTAATTGTGGAAATTAGCCACATGGACAACACATATTACCTAAGAAGAATAGAGTATACCTATGTTAGTATTGAAGACAATAGAAAAGGAAAAACAATAAGCATAGAAGAATACAACAAATTAATCCAAAAAAGTGTTGGTTTTTAATCCGAGAGATATGCAAAAATATATTTTAATATATGTAACCTTATTATGTACCTATTTTTCTTCTGCACAAGAAATTTCAGGTGAAATCACCTATGAAGTTAACTACAATATAGAAATCATGAAAGAAAGATTAAAAGAAGCAGAAAAGAATGGAGTAAAATCAGATAATTCAAATTATATTGAAAAATTCATAAACAACTCAGCCCCTGTTAATGCTATATTGAAATTTAATAAATCGTTTAGTTCGTATAAGGTAATAAAAACTTTAGATAGTGATAATAGTAAAGGGTTTAAGCCTGTTAAAATAGTAGCCGGAAACAATAAAGAATACTACAGAGATTTACAGCTTAACAGAAACGCCTTTATAAGTGATGCTCTTGGAACAGAATATTTAGTAATTTATCCAGATGTAGAATATGAGATTACCTCAGAAACTAAACTAATACAAGGCTATACCTGTTACAAAGCCATACGAAAAGATAAATCTAAACCCAATTATATTGCATGGTTTACTTTAGAACTTCCTTTTAGTTTTGGACCGAAAGAAGTTCATTCTCTTATAGGTTTGGTTTTGCAATATGATGATGGAGTAGCATTTACTTTTGTAGCAAAAGAAATCAAACTAAAAGGGAAGAATAGTAAAATTGAAAGCATGCCAAACATAAAAGAGATGTCTTTTGAAGAATACCAAAAATTGATGAGAAAAATATGCCTGAATTTTAGTCTATGTGGCTAGTGCGAAATAAAGTTACTTTTAAAATTTAAGCAATTATGAAAAAAATAATTTTTACATTTTTGTTTTGTACGCTTTCATTTTGGTCTGGTTTTACCCAAAATCAAGGAGAAGCTATATACAGAATAAAACCAGTTACTAATCTTGACTCAATTTTTTCTGATATAAAGGGAGACAATAAGATAATGATGATTAATTCTCAAAAAAAATTAAATGATTTTATAAAAACACAGACGTTCAAATTAAAATTTAAAAATGGAATTTCTCATTTTAAAATGGAAGACAGGCTTGAATCTGATAATGAAATAGCTAACTTTAAATTTTTCAACTCAATTTATCCAGAAAACTACTATAATCATTTAAAAAAAACCAATTTTTATATAATTAAAGGTTTCAATAGAAATGGATATTTAGTTATGAATAGTGCAAATGATTTAAATATAGTTTTAAAAGATGATAGCTATAATAAAATAATTAATGGCTATAATTGTTCACTAGCCATTATGAGTTTTAGTAGTGAAAATTCAACGTATGACTATAAGGTTTGGTATTCTAAAGAAATTAATGTTCCTTATGGTCCTTCAATTTACAATGGCTTACCTGGGTTAGTAGTTCAAGTAAAAGAACCAAGTGGTACTTTGTTTGAACTAAAGAGTTTGAATTTTAGCAAGCAAAACGATATAATAGTAAATGAAACTCTTGTAAAAATAACAGAGGAAGAATTTAATAAGATAGTTAAAGAGTCCCTAGGTAAGTTTAAGCCTAACTAATGCTATAATATAAACATTCTTCTGTTAATGATTTACATAAATATAACATTACTAAGAATAATTTTACAATATTTGTGTATAAAGTGGGGTCAAGCAGAAAGTTTGAGGAGAACTATAAATCCACGAGTCCTTAGCTTTTCATATTGCACTTCAAAACCCTTTAATTGCCTGAAAATTTTTAATTTATACGAAAATCTAAATGCATAATAAATCCCAAATACCTCAACTTTTTTGCTTGACCCATAAAGTGCGTGCATGAAACCTTGAAATACAATCCTACCTTTTTTATTGGACACTTACCCCTTCTTTATTTAAAGTTGGAATAACGTTCCTGATGTAAATGGAACAAAAAATAAAAATTATATTTTAAAATCTAGAAATTATGAAAAAATTACTTTTAATATTGGTTTTAGGCGTGTTTGCTTTTGGTGCTAGTGGGTTTGGAACAATTCAACAAAATGATCCAGATAACCCAAGTGCGGATTGTCTTGATGCAGCTTGGGATGCAGGTACTGCTGCTGTAAACAGTGGTCTTTATAATAGCGGTAGATTCACTAAAAAACAAATTGCACACGCAGTAATGGAAATTTATATAGATGAAAATTGTTAATTTTTTAATATTTTTGGAGTTGTTTTTTAAAAACAACTCCATTTTTCAGTAAAATTAAATTAAAACATGAAGCATATTAAAATCATATTTTTGTTAACTATACTTTTCTCTCTTCCAATAAATGGGCAGATTGAAGGTGAAGCAATTTATGTAGTGAAACGAAGTTTTAACTATGATTCCTTAGTGACAAATACGAATAATAAACAGAAAATAATTAACCAATACAAAAAAATTGATGATTACATTAACAATCAAACTTTTAAGTTAAGGTTTAAAAAAGGTATATCACATTTTATATTAGAAGATAAACTTGATGTTGATAATAGCACTAGTAAATTAAAGTTTGTGAATTCAATGTTTCCTGAAAATTATTACAGTTTTTCATCTAAAAAAAATTGGACTGTTCAAAAGGGACATAATAAAAACGGATATTTAGTAGAGACAAATATAAATAATCAAAAAATAGATTTGCATAATTCAAATTATGACGAAGTTATTAATGGCTTTGCATGCTCAAAGGCTACTGTTTCTTTTATTAAAGAGGGAAAAGAAAAAGAAAAATACCAATACTATGTATGGTATATGAAAGAAGTTTCGATTCCTTTTGGACCATTGATTTATAATAATATGCCTGGACTAATTGTAAGAGTTCTTGAGGCAGACGGTACAATTATTGAACTTAAAAATTTTAAACTTGTTAGACAGAAAGAAATAATTATGCCAAATGATTTAGAATTTATATCTGAAGAAGACTACAACGAAATTATTAATCAATCTTTGAATAATTTTAAACCCAACTAAGTAGATTAAGTTTGAAAATGTTAATAAATTTCGAGGAATTATAGTTTTCTAGTTTTATGAAAAACAATAAATTTTACTAGATAGATATTATAAACACTTAAGAAACATGCAACTTTAAAATTAAATGTATGTTTTTAATAATGAACTTTACCATTTTCCTTTAAAGAAAATTGGATTACCATTCCTTTACAGGAACTTATTAATTATTTAATAATTATGAAAAAATTACTTTTAATTTTAGTGTTAGGTGTGTTTGCTTTTGGGTCTAGTGGGTTCGGAACAGCAAGTAGTAGTTTAATTATGTCTGTTGATTGCGATACTCTCCAGCATAATGTGTATGCTGCATATTATAATGCAGGATATTCCTCTGATGAAGCGTGGGACGAAAGTGTTGCAGCTTATGAAAGATGTACAAGCAGAAATACACTAAGAAAAGTTTAAATTTTCTTTTTTGAAACCACAAATTTTTACTTGATTTAAAAATTTGTGGTTTAACATTTTTAAAATAAATTCTTATGAAATTTCATCAAATTTTTATTATTACATTTTTATTATCAATTAATCTAGTTGCTCAAGAAAATTCTGGTGTCTTGAAGTATGGTCAGTATTCAAATAAGTTTGTCATTGATACCACATCTATGTCGGATTCATATTTAAAAAGTATACTTTTAGATAATTTTGAAAAAAAAAGAAAAGCGTTGGCAGCTGATATAGATCTTTATAATCTTATGTTTGATAAAGGAAAATCTGTATTTAGTGCAATTAACATGATGGATTCTGATTCAAATGATGCTTTAGAAAAATCATTAGCTAAAGGGACATATTATATCAACACAATCGAAAAAACGATTCATCATGAAGGTGATTTCTTTGGTCAAAATTTGATAATTTATTATGATAAACCATTATATGAATGGGTTGTTGAAAATAAAAAAAAGATTATTAATAATTATAACTGCCAAAAAGCAACTACAATCGTAGAAAATACCAATGGTGTAAAAACTAAAGTGACAGCTTGGTTTACAAATGATTTGAATTTAAATTATGGACCGAAGAATTATTTTGGATTACCAGGATTAATTATCGAGTTGCATGAATTGGATAGCGTTTATTATTTGAAAAGTTTAAAATTTAATAATCAAAAATTAGATATACCTAATAAAGGAAAACTAGTAAGTTTTGAAGAATATGAAAAAATGATAAAAGGAGCAATAAAATTTTAACTATTTATCCTATTGAAACATTCATTTTCTATTTTCGCTATTTTCCTCCTAATCTCAACCACTTCCCTTGCCCAAACCTTAACCGGCACAGTCCAAGATTCCACAGGAATTGCCTTACCCTACACCAACTTAATTGCCTCTCCAATTGCAATACCAGATTCCAAAATCACCTTTTCTATCTCAGATGAAAAAGGAAGGTATAAATTGGAATTAAGAAATGCAGTCCGTTATAAAATTGAAATCACCCATGAAATACATTATTATTCGAAATAGATACAAACAACAAAAACTTTAACATATTACAATTTGCTGAAAATCAGATAAATAAAAAAAAAACAAAACAAATTTTATTTGGTGGTATGCTTTTTTTTAGCTTACTTTGAAGTGTAAAACCAATAAAATATGTCAATCTTCTGCTATTAAACCTAAAAAAGAAAAGCTCCTACTAGGTAGAAGCTTCTCAAAAAAATGCATGAAAAACATACATATACTCACAAATACAAATGTAAGTTTTTTCATAGTGACAATACCACTTTCCATTAAGAAAGTTGGATTAGCGTTCCTTTTATAAATGGAACAAAAATATAATTTTTTTGAAATTTTGAAATTATGAAAAAAGTGATAATAACAGTTTTTATTTTAATGATGTCAATACAGTCATACGGACAAAGTGCTTGTAGGTGCAATGAAATGTTTGGAAGTTGCGAAGTAAGGTGTGATGCCTCACAAACTGCAAGTTGTGCAGGTACCTGGTATGGAAGTTGTAAATGTGAGTGTCTAGAGAAGTTGTCATCAACACTTGAACCTGCACAATTTGCTTCAATAGATTTAAATAGTGTGAGGTTAATGCATGAAATTTACGAATCAATTAATAAAGATAACAAACTAAATTTAGCTGCGCTACACAAAAAAATGTACGTGAAAGCCAAAAATGGCTTATTTATAGCTGAAAGTCAGGAAGAATACGCTTACTATTTTAATCAATTGCATAATTTCTTCAATGCGCTACCCCTCGAATACAAAGAAATCCTTAACAGTAAAATAGAATCTTAAATATTTAACAACTAACTGTCAACTATATAATATATAGTTGACAGTTATAATTATTTTAAAATGAAAATATATAGAATAATAGTATTGTCTTTTTTATTCATAAATTTTTCTTTCTCACAAGAAATCGAAATTTTGTATCAAGTAGATATAAAAAGACAATTTAGCCAAAAAGCTCTTGAAAATTTCAGAAAAAACAAAAGTAAAATTACTGCCGATAATGAAATTTCTATGTACCAGAATCCAGTACCTGAATTTTATTCTTTAAAATTAAATAAGAATCAACTTATTCTAGAATATGTACAGAATTTAGAAGACGAATCTAAAGCAAGTAACTTAAAGGTGAAAAATTATCCACTTGGTAAAGTATCTTTTAGAATTAAAAATGATAGTTTAATCTACTATAAATTTAATTTTGATAAAGAAATTTATTTTTCAAGTGACACATTAATTGCAAATAAGTGGGTGAAAACTGATGTGGATAGTGTCATTTTAGGCTTTAATGTAAATAAAATTAAAATGAAGACTGAAATAGCTGAATATACCGCATGGTATACAGATGAGTTACCTCAAAATTTGGGAATTGGATCTTTATCTTATAATGGTGGATTTATTATCGCTTTTGAATTATCTTATTATCCAAAAGAGCCTTTTAAATCTCACGTTATTGCAGTTTACCCTTACAAAAAAAGAAAATTAAGAAAAAGAAATAAATTTGACTTTCAAACACCTAAAACACTCTATACACAAAACCAAATAAAGGATATTTTTAAGGAAAGGAACAAATCTTTAAACAAGACTAGAATTATAAAAAATTAATTTAATTTTTTATTTAAATCTTAAAAATTTTACATAAATATTTAAAAAAAATTGTTAAAAATAATATTTTTATTCATATTAGTCACAACAACTTCATTTGCCCAAACCCTAACCGGTTCAGTCCAAGACTCCACAGGTATTGCCTTGCCCTACAGCAATTTAATAGCCTCTCCAATTGCAACATCAGATTCTAAAATCACCTTTTCTATTTCAGATGAAAAAGGTAGATATAAATTGGAATTAAAAAGTGCAGTCCGTTATAAAATAGAAATTACGCACATGGGTTTTTCTAAAATTACGGATACCATTCAGATTTCAGAAAACACCACAAGAAACTATACTTTACAAGAAAGCAATGAAAGTTTAGAAGCCATTTTGATAAAAGCAGAAATGGCAGTAATTGTAAAAGAAGATACCATTACGTATCGCACAGACCAATTTAAAACAGGAGATGAACGCAAACTCCGAGACCTCTTAAAAAAACTGCCTGGCGTGGAAGTTGACCGAGCGGGAAATGTTACGGTAAATGGAAAACCCGTGACCAAGTTAATGGTAGAAGGCAAAGAGTTCTTTTTTGGTGACCCCAAACTTGGGGTGAACAATATTCCCGCAGATGCAGTAGATGAGGTGGTTGCACTAGACAATTATTCTGAGGTGGCTTTTCTAAAAGGCTTAAAAGACAGCGACAAAATGGCGCTAAACATCAAACTCAAAGAAGGAAAGAAAAAATTTGCTTTTGGAGATATAGAAACTGGGGTTGGATACGAAGACCGGTATTTGGTAAATCCCACCCTTTTTTATTACAGTCCTAAAACTTCTGTAAATTTTATTGGAGATTTCAACAATGCAGGACAAAAATCTTTCAGCATGGATGATTATATCAATTTTGAAGGTGGTTATGCCAGCATGATAGACCGCCCGAATGCGTTTTCTATTTACCGAGATGATTTTGCCCAATTTCTTAATCAACAAGATTTTATATTCAATCAAAACGATTTTGGTGCAGGAAGTCTTTCGCAAGATTTGGGTAGCAACTGGCAATTGGATGCCTATTCCATCATCAACCGTGGTAAACTAGAAACACAAAACAGAAGCGATATAATTTACCAAACAGATATTGCAGAAGACGAAGTAAGAACACAAGAAAGCGAACAAGAATTATTGTTTAGCATCAACAAGGCAAAATTAAGGTACGACAATATAAAAGATACCGACGTATTTGTAGACTTGTTGGTAAAAACATCAGACGCAACGAGCAATTCAGCTTTAAATTCGCTTACTGCATCTAGAGAAACCTTTATAAACACCATAGCTCAACCTAGGAAATTTGATGTCTCAAAAACCATGAGCATCAACAAGCAATTTTCTTTTAAACATACCACCAGTATCAATACCAAGTTGCAGTATGTAGATAGTGAGAATACGCTAGATTGGTTGTTTAATCAGCCTATATTTTCTAATTTAATTCCGTTTCAGCCAGATGGAGAAAATTTCAATTTGTTACAAAACAGCAGAAACATTTCTCGTTCAGCTCAAATAGACGTGAAGCATTATTGGGTGTTGCATAATTTTCATCATATCTACCCGGTAGTGGGTGCAGATTATTTTAGTCAGTTTTTTGGTACAACAGACCAACAAAACTTGCAAGATGGCAGCAGCATTTCTTTTGGAGATGCAGGTTTCAATAACCATTTGGATTTTCGCCTTTTAGACATGTATGCTGGCATACAGTACAAAACCAAAATAAACAAGCTCACCATCCGTCCTGGGATAATTGCACATTCTTTTCATTGGAATACTACCCAATTTGATGTTGACGAAAACAGCAATCAAAAGTTTGCTTTTCTGCCAGAACTCATGCTAAAATACGAACTCAATTCCAGCGAGAAATTCAACTTCGACTATAATTTACGTACCCAATTTGGCAACGTCCAACAATTTGCAAACCGTTTGCGTTTACTTAGTTTTAATAGTTTGTACCAAGGTAATGAGGAGTTGGAAAATCAATTGTATCATCAATACCGCTTGCGGTATTCTAACTTCAACATGTTTAAAGGCTTATTTTTGAATGCGTCTATCAATTACAACAACCGCTTTAGAAGCATTAGAAACCAAACTGAAATTGAAGGAATAGACCAAATTAATACCAGTATTTATACCGACTTACCAGAAAACTCCTATAGCATCAATAGTTCTGTTTCTAAATTAGTGCGAAAGCTTCGTTTTGGGATTTCTGGAGGAGTTACCTTAAATGATTATTCCAGAATTATAAATGAAGAAATTATAGATTACAACTCCAATTCCTATACTTATGCGCTTACTTTTAGCACCCGTTTTAAAGAGAATTTACCTAATGTAGAATTGCGTTTTCAGCAGTTTTATAACAATTTAAGCTCAGTAGCTATTGATAACCAATTTGTACAAACTTCACCAAATATAAATCTAACCTATCGCTTTCTAAAAGACTTTTTGTTTGAAGCAGATTACCAATACAATCATTACAAAAATCGAACACAAAATCAAAGTAATGTGTTTGAAATCGGCAGCGCAAGCATAATTTATGGAAAAGAAGATAGTGCCTGGGAAATAGGAGTAGAGGCAACCAATTTATTTGATGTTCGCTTTAAAAACAACAATAGTGTAAATCAATTTTTAGTAAGCGATCAGCAAACCTTCATTCAACCCAGAATTATTATGTTGATGCTGAATTATAGGTTGTAGTTATGCTTTTATGTAGAACGATTAGTAATTAAAATAGCATATAGGAGGATTTATCTACCCCTGCTCTATAAAAAACATCACCAAAAGAATATAATTTTAAAATTTGAAAAATATTTTTCATAGTGCCTTTTTCAAATTATTACATCAACTTAGGAAAGTCATTCGGATTAAATTCATTCATAATTGCATACACTTTTTCAAAAACATCTTCTGAAGATGGTTTGGAGAAATAGTCTCCATCTGTGCCGTATGGAGGTCGGTGTGCTTTTGCTGTTAAACATTGTGGTTTGCTATCCAAATGTATATATGCATTTTGCTCATCTATTATGTGCTGTAAAATATAGGCTGATGCACCACCGGGAACATCTTCATCAACTACTAATAAACGATTGGTTTTAGTGATGCTTTTAAGAATATCATGATTCAAATCGAATGGCAGTAAAGATTGTACATCTATTACTTCTGCATCAATACCCACTTCTTGAAGTTCTTTTGCAGCTTGCATA
>Ga0307981_1004182_pt1 | contig 10301 bp, 10 predicted proteins | sample OrgLakmetagen987_FD_201849 | JGI IMG/M metagenome (GOLD analysis project Ga0307981, IMG submission 201849) | Saline water microbial communities from Organic Lake, Antarctica - #987 | ecosystem: Environmental > Aquatic > Non-marine Saline and Alkaline > Saline | place: Antarctica: Organic Lake... | reverse complement strand
CTGTAAGATCCTTCGCCGAATTCCGTTTGCTGAACAAGCTCCATCACAAAGGTCTGCCTGTGCCTAAGCCGGTAGCTGCGGGTTTCCGGCATCGTGGGCAGGTCTTCTACCATGCTTCCATAATCATGCAGCGGATTCCGGGTGCGAGACCCTTATCCGAGTTTGCCAGTATGTCCGACCTCGATACGTGGCGTGCTGCTGGTGTCTGCATCCGCCGCTTCCACGATGCCGGGGTTTTTCATGCCGATCTAAATTGCATGAATATCCTGGTGGGTGATGAGGTATACCTGATTGATTTTGATCGCGGGCGGATGATGACGGCTCGGGCGGGCGATGGCTGGAAGGCATCCAACCTCAGCCGGCTGGAGCGCTCCATTCATAAATGCCTGGCGTCTGCTCTGGACATGGAGCAGCGGGGGCAGCTTTGGCAAGCCCTTCTGGACGGCTACCAAGTTGATTAACTAACAGATTGGTTTCTCATCTGGTAATCCTCCAGTAGCTCCTCTCCTTCAATTTCGGTAATCAGGCCGAGGCAGCGTTCAATCGGACACTCCCACATAAGCGGAATTTCCAGAGCTGTCGCTGCGGTTTGCTAACTGCTATTGCGATCCAGAGCCTCAACTTCCTGGTGATTCAGACCGGGATAACAGACCTGATGAGCTTGCTGGGCACGATGCTATCCAGTCAGAAGAAAACATGGAAGAAAAAGCCACCACTGTCGCTACAAGCATACAAGGCGCTTCATCATTTGTGGGGGGGGGAGTAAGCGGCCTGCTTTTGACCTTCCTCCATGTTAGAATTCGCCGGTTTTAAGTGCAGGGTCTGTGGGCAATATATAAAGCGCATGGAAAACACGGTGGTTTGAGAGATGACTGTATGTGGGATCCGATAAAGTTAGCGTTTTTCCGGTTTGCCGCCGGCGGCTGGGTTCCGCCTCAGTGGTTCGAATCGAATCTGCCAACAGAACAGGATCGAGCTGCTCGCACAGGCCATCTCAAGCTCGAAGTGGTCAGTCACTGCTGGAACTACTCGCATTTTTTGGTGTATCAGTTGAGTTCTCTGGCGTTGTTTCCGCCGACCAAACTTGACGTCACCATGACGGTTTTTTTCAGCCCTGAGGACACCAAAACAGCTGAGCTTCTCGCTTTTTTCGAGAAACAGCCGGTGCCCGGTGTCACCTGGAACTGGCAACCGATCCCGAAACAGGCATTGTTCCGACGGAGTATCGGCCGCAACCGTGCGGCGCTGGCAACGCAGGCAGACTGGATCTGGTTTACCGACTGCGATCTGATGTTCCGGGACGGCAGTCTTGATGTGTTGTCTGATGTGCTGCAAGGACGACGTAACGCACTGCTGTTCCCGGCACAGGAACGCACCACCGATCTGCTGGCGTCGGATAACCCCATGCTGCAGGCCGGCAACGAAGGTCCTCAGGTGCTGGATATAGACACGTCATCGTTTTCGAGCCGCACCATCAGCAAGGCAACCGGTCCACTGCAGATTGCCCATGGCGATGTCTGCCGGGCCGTTGGCTACTGCCGGAATATCGGCCTTTACCAGCAACCGGTCGCAAGTTTTGCCAAATGCCATGAGGACCGGGCCTTTCGCTGGCTGCTTCGCAGTCAGGGCCACCCGATTGATGTACCCGGGATCTACCGCATACGGCACGTTGCCAAGGGCCGATATACTGGCAACGACACACGGAGCAGATTCAGGACGTGGTTGCGGGTGTGGCAGTCTCGCTGGCGGGACTGGAAGGAAAAACGCCGCGCCTAAAGAAGAAGCAACAGCGTGGTGCACGATTATTCGACTATAGTCCGAGCAATCAAAAGTTGAGTCGACCAAATGTTTAAAGCGGCGGTAATGTTTTTATGAGCCAGTCTGTTGATATGAGCATTGATAGTGCTCCAGTTCATTTGGTTATAGTTGAACTTCACTATCATGCGGAGCTAATTAAAACCTTATATCAGATACTGAAGTCGAGTCCGTTCAGGATCACGCTAATAACCTTGCCCGGTATTTTTAAAAAGACAGCGTTGCTTAACTCCCCCGGCAACGAACAGCTAAGTGTCTATCTGAAGGCCCCTGAAGAGTCAGTTTCAGATTTTATCAGCCGAATGAATCCAGTCTTCAGATCCGCTGATATTTTATACTTCAATACTGCAAGGCATTATTGGCGCGAACTGAACGAAATACCTTTTGTTGCAACCTCAATGTTACGAATTCATAATGCTCACTGTGATTTTGCCAAGCTTTCCCATTTACACAGGCCTGTCATAAATAGTCTTTGGATATTGTCGCATCTGATCAGAAAAGTGTTGATAGGTAGAGAGTGGAAGCTGAAAAAGCAGTTTTTTGACAAGATTGATTACGTTATGTTTCCGAATAAAAAAATTACAGATTATGTGGAAGGTAAGGGTTGGGTCGACTCGAAAAAGGTACTTCCGCCGTTATTGCCTTTTGGTTTTCTTGGAGAGAAGTCGTATAAGACTAATAATAAAGACGACAAGGAAGTCACGATTGCTATAACCGGTAAGGTTACAAACAGCAAGAAAGATTTCCACCTGGTTTTTTTGGCGCTTCAAAAATGTCTGCGTGAACTTGAAGCCCCAGTCAAGCTTATTCTTCTTGGCAATGCGGGCCAAAAGCACGCAAAGTCCATTATAAAGGATTATAAGACCTTGGAATCAGATAGGTTTTCGTTTGACTATACTGATGGCTATGTTCCTTCGCAGACTTTTGATGAGAAAGTTGCTTCTGTAGATTTCTTTATAGCACCGATACAGGTTGATACGCATTTTCGAAAGTATCATGAGGTCTATGGTGAGAGCAAAATGTCGGGTATAGAGAATGATATTCTGCTCTATAGAAAGCCTTCTCTGGTCGTATCTCGATATCAGATGGCCGAGCCTCTTAATAGTGTTGTAGGTTATTTTGATCCGACACCGGAATCGCTCGCGGAAAAGATAGTTGAGTGGACAAATAATCGCACATTTAGTGATATCGAGAGAAGTTTTGATCATATGGATAGCTTTCAGCGAAAAGTGATAGCCGAAAAATTTTACAAGCTGTGTCGGTCAATAATGTAATTTTTTATTTGATTTGGTGGTGTCCGATAGTGTTTGGTTTAAGTAATTCTGAATCCGTTACTTATAAGAATGCTAGTAGCGGATCAGTGGTAAGGGTGTAGATTATGGTCAGTGGGATAGTTCGCTAGATATGAAAACGAAAATTACTTTTTTAGATAAGGTTATAAGAACGATGCCATTGTTGTTTGTGATATGGCTCTTTCTCACAGTTTTGTCGCCTCATCAGGACCTGTATAAGGTTTTTTTTCATGGGGTAGTCATTCCCTCACTGTTGATTATTTTGTTTGCTCGGCGAACTGGAGTTAATTGGAAAGATCCTTTTCTCTTGGTTTCTCTCACGTTTTTTGCCTATGCATCGTTAAGCACATTCGTCGTTGGATTCGGACCCATGGATGAACATGTGCGAGCATTCCGCTGGGGCGTTGAGATTACCTTTGGTTTATTGGCTTTATACGTCTGGTTACCGTATGTCGTGAAGTCTCCAAGATGGTGGGCGAGCCTGTTCCTGTGGTTGGCGTTAATGGGAGCGTTAGCCGCTATAATTAAGTTTGTTTTTTATCTCGGCCTCCAAGGTCGCTTGGGGGGATTGGGTGCGCTGCATAATCCGATTCAGGCGGGTTCAATCCTTCTGGTTTACTTTGCCCTTGGTCACTTCATGTTAACCAGGGACGGGCATTTATTATCGAAAATTGAAAAAATACTGCTCGTGGCCTCCCTAGTGAGCGTTTGTTTGGCCGTGCTGCTATCGGAAAGTCGCGCACCAATTGGCGCTATGATTCTGTACCTGATTTACCTTGCGGCTCTTCAGCTATTCCGAAAGCCTGACATGCGGGATTTTTTAGCTGTCGGGGGAACGGCGGCGGCAATAGTTGGCGCGATGGCCCTGCTTTATGGCGGAAACGACTATCTGCAGCAACTGGCTAGTAGGGGAATGTCGTATCGCTTGGATATCTGGGCTGGTTATCTGGAGTATCCGCCAAATTCCTGGTGGTTTGGCTTTGGCGCAGGCACACCTCCCGAAGTTCTGCCGGCGGCTGAAGCCTCTTGGATTCCCAACGGAGTTCCGGTCACCCATGCCCACAACCTTTTTTTAGGAACTCTGGCCGAGACTGGAATTATTGGTTTAGCGTTCCTGCTGGTGATGATTGGGTTGGTGGTCACGGGCATAGCGAAGCGAATTGTGGGTGCTGAAGAGAAAATCAGGCTGCTAGGGCTCCTTGGTTTGGTTTTCCTGCTGACCCTGACTGGTTCTCACACGGTAATTAGCTCGATTAAGGCCGTGTGGCTATTTTTGTGGATACCCGTTGTTTTTGTCTGGTTCTGGACGCTCCGGCATAGGTTTGTATCGCCAACCCGGCGAAGCGGGCTGAACTGACATTTTTCCAACCGATCTTTATTTGAGAAGTCTGCGGATGCTGACTTCCACCTGATTTAGAGTTTTGATCCATCCGGTGTTGGTCAATGGGTTGTAGGCCCAGGGCTTTGGTGGTTCGTAATCAATGCACTGAAGAAACTCCTCGGCAATAGGAAGGGTACTTTCATGTCGATTTTTAAGCTTTTCTCTTTCGGATTCGTTCAGTAAAGCGAAAGGATAGTATCCGCACTTTCTCTTTTTTTCCGCCAGTTTCAGTCCCAGAGTCTTTTTCTTGCCACGGTAGGCCGGTACCTCGGGAAGCCACATGGCAAATGGGGCATGCAGATAACCCATTGGCATGAATATTTTCGCTGCTGCCTGGCTGTTTGCCGGTTCTGATGGCGCGAAAAACCATCCGGATGCTTTCAATCGTTTGGGCTTTGTGATTAGCAATGCTGAAAAATAGGTGCCTGAACTGCGATGCGAGCGTTCCCTGAAATAAAGTCCGAGGTCTCCTTTGTACGAGTATTCAGCACCTTTGGTGAAGTTTATACCCCGGATGAAACACGGATTCATGAAACCAAGTGAGGGGGCCTGTTCGAAAGCTCTCTCGATCTGGGCAATGTCATTCTCGTTCAGCAATCGCACCATTTGTGTGTCGTCTTGCAGGTAGCAGACGAGATCGGCATCGTTATATTCCTCGAAAGCTCTCTGCATATTGCCATAGAGCCCGCCCAGGTGATGGCGCGACTTGGTGTTTTCTCTTGGCTGAATCACCTTGTGTTTCTGGCGGTAGTTATCGAGTATTTGTAGCGTTTCAGAGTCGTTGCTGTTGTCATCAAAAATAGTGATGGAATGACCGGGTGCACAGGTTTCTATCGAGGTAATGCAGTTCTTTAGGTAGCGGCCTCTATTGAAGGAGAACACACAAAAAATCATTGGGCTGCCTCAAGCTGTTTGATGCCGCAAGGTGTCACCTTGGTTTTCTGTTGTTCGGAGTTCACGCGCAAAGCTTTGTTGGTAGCCATTAGTTCAGGATCCTTATAACCACGTTTGTGGTCCAGGTGGATAACAATCGCGTTGTAGCGAACATGCTTTGGCTTTATTCCTGAGTTGATCAGTCTCGCACCAAATTCACGATCCAGTCCGCCCCAGGGCATACGCTCATCAAAGCCGTTGACTGCCAGAATGTCTTTTAGCCACGCTGAACCATTAGAGCCTTTAAAATTACACGCGGTTGGCGTCAGTGCATTGAATACACGAGCTTTGAAGGGTGTTGCGGTAAGCTTGCTATTTTTGAAGCTCGACTTGAGCCCGTGGGTTTTCAGCCATTTCAAGTCGAAGACGCGGCCGCTGATGATGTCGTCTTTGGTTATGGCCTCGCTGGTGGTCATCGGAAGCTTGTGATATCCGCCGGAAAGATAGCGCCCGGGTTCGGCTTCATCTGCGTGTACCTGCAGGAAGTCCTTGCGCGGTATGCAGTCGCCATCAGTAAAGACGACGTAGTCTGATTCGACCTCCAAGATGGACTTGTTCAGGATTCGGCACTTACGAAACCCTTTGTCTTCCTGCCATACGTGCTTAATCATCAGTCCGGTTTTTTCGCGAATGCGATCGATTACCTTGCGGGTTTCATTTGTTGAACCATCGTCACCAATAATAATTTCAAATTCTTTACGGTTCTGGACACTGTAACCCCAGAGAACCTTCTCGAGCCATTCGGGCGAATTGTATGTGGTCATAATGACAGAGAGTTTCATGTCTCGGGTCCTGTTAGATTTTCAAATCATTTACTAACGGCATCTAATGGTAAAACCTGGAAAGCCCATTCAAAACTGTCTTGGTCACAGAGAGCTCCAGCCAGTATTGCTGCAGAGCCTGTAACTTGTTGTTTGCCACGTCCACGTTACCAGAGGCGTGGGTTACGATCTGCAGGTCATTGTGAAAATCCTGATGCCCCTCAAAGCGGCTGTAGAACTGCCGAGCACGTTAACCGTCGTCACTAAGACAAAACTGCGTTGGCTTACCCGGAAGCCGTTCAGCTTATGGCGGAAGTTGATGATCTGGTTTCGGTTGCAATGCGAGCTCGCTGTAAGCCGCCATCGATCAATTCCCGGAAAATGGCGATAAACTCTGATTTCCGCTGGGTGAGCTCCCGGCGATTGATGTCGTTGAAATTGCAGTAGAAGCTGTTTTTGTTGTCCGCCAGCCAATGAATGCCATCTATGACATCCTCCACGCTAGACAGCGCCGCCTTGACCCAGTTTACGCCCTCAAGGTTGATCCGATCATGTGGAATGGGGAGAGCGACTTCCGGATAGGTAGCGGGCACTAGAAAACCCGTTTCTTTGTGTCGTACCCACTCATTCATCGGGGGTGCGTCTGTCGTTATCACGGGTGTGCCGCAGTAAAGACTTTCCAGAATGGCGAATCCGACTCCCTCCCATTTTGAGGGAGCCACGGAGAAATCTGCGGAGCGATAGTAAGCAATGTTTTTCCTGTATGACGTGTTCTTGTGGATGTAGGAAAAACTGGTGCCGTGGAAAGGGGCCAGCGGTGATACATCCAATTCGGTCTGGGTTTTGAGAGTGAAATGGACATCCGGCCTGTCAGCCAGGACCTTGCTGAAGGCGTCGATGACCACCTGATGATTGCGGCGCTGACCCAGCCCCCCGCGGCCAGCGTTGAAAAGGAAACGGGTACGGTTTGCTGAGGGCTGTTTTTCGTGAATCAGCAGTTCAGTGATCCAGGGGTTGCGGATGACGTTATCCAGTCCAAAATGCTGTTCCAGAAAGTCCGCACAGGCATGTTGTGGGGTCATGATGATATCAACCTGTGCGAAGTCGCTGCGCTCATAATGCGCGGGAATCCACTCATGGTTAGGGCGCCAGATCGTACAGATGCCCCGTTCGCGACAGGCGCGGAAGAGATTGGGCATGAACTGTTCGATGGTCATGACCGCATCCTGGTTGGCCAACCATCTTTGGAAGGAGCGCTTGTTGTGCCATGTCGCATCAAAATCTTTCCCCTTGCGCCCTGCCGGAATCTGGTAGATTTGGAAGTCGACATCGGGAAAATGATTCCGGAAAAAGTCCCTCATCAGGCGGGACTCGGTTCCCAAACCGCGGTTGTTCATACAGTTGACAAGACCGAATCGGGTCTTGGCGGGATTCTTCTTAAAGATAGCTAGCACATTGCCCCCGGACGATGATCTGAAAAGTGCCGCCGCTCCTGTTGAGGCCACTCCATAAGGTTTTTTTCATTTTAAGTTGATAGCTGTTAGCTGGGAGCCCCAATTTAATCCATTGAGGTTCTGGAGGAAGATTAGTAATGCCCAATGCTCCGTTCCAAGCTGAAGGTTGGGTCCATTTTGCTCCGATATCGACGAAAGTCCCGCCTGCGGTTAAGGTTTCTTTAAGTAAAATTCTTTCGATTGCGATCGTATCGCCAACGGGTAAAAACAAACTTTTTTCTGAGTAATTGTCTGTGAATTGGCATCGCAGATTGATGCCTTTGACCTGTATGTCAATGGGTAGTCTGCTGCTGCAGGAGTTAGTCGATTCATCAGCTTGATATAGCCACCGGAAAGAAACGTGGAAGGTGATGCGAGTGCCTGGTGTGTTTCAATAAAATCAGGCGCAGGAATGCAGTCGCCATCGGTGAATATCAGATAACCACAAGTTGTTTCTGCAATCGCTTTGTTCAAAATCTGACACTTTCTGAACCCTTCGTCTTCATGCCAAGCGTGATCAGTATTAAGTGTATTCCGAGCCCTGAAGTTTTCGACGAGAACACGAGTTTCGTCGGTAGAACCATCATCCGCAATAATAACGCGGAAATCTTTGAGTGACTGGCTTTCATAACCTGTCAGGACCTTACTAAGCCAAATAGGAGAGCTATAAGTGGTGATTACTACACCAATCGATTGTGGGCTCATATTAATGCTCGTGTAACCGGCAACTGAGAATGCGATTGAAAGGGAGTAATGTGCCGTGTAATTAGCCCAGCGTAGTCACTCGAGACAGGTTCTGTCGGGTTTGTATGGGTTAGGTTCGCCGGCAGGCCGATGCCGCATACGCTTGTATTCCCATTGATATTGCGCAGGAACTTGGCGCACCACATTTTCCACGGACTGGTTAAGCGCGGCAGCGGCGATGACTGGATCCTCGTCGGCTAACCCTGATACCGGTTTTTCGACCACAATACGGAAGCCTTGGCCACCAGGCAGCCGCTCGGCATAAGTTACCAGCGCGTTAGCCCCGGTTTTTTGCATCAGCTTAGCTACTAGCGTCATGGTCTTAACATCCATGCCAAAAAAGGGCGCAAACGCGTTAGTTTTACCTCGCGGCGACTGATCTGGAAGAATACCAGCGATGCCGCCTTCTTTCAGAATAGTCATCATGCGCAATAGGCCGCGTCTGTCACCGCGGACCAGTTCGGACCCCAAGCGGCCGCGCACCCTGATCATATAGTTTTCAAGTTCGGGAACGTTGGGCGGGCTGTAAAGCGCGGCCATTTTATAGCGTGAGGAAAAAAACAGCCCGGTCAATTCCCAGTTGCCAAGATGAGGCGCAAGCAGAATCAATCCGCTGCCGTCGGCCATGGCCTCGTCAAGCAGCTCCAGACCCTGGGTGTCTTTTACCAGGTCAAGGCATTTGTCGACCGGCCACTCCCACATTAAAGGTACTTCAAATAGGGTCATTCCGGTGCTGGCCAATGAAGCCTTTGCAAGTACAGTGCGCTCAGCCGGAGTTAATTCGGGCAGGCAGATCGACAAATTGGTTTCCGTGACGTCACGCGGCTGTGTCGGAAACTTCCACAAAAACCAACCCACCATGCGCCCCAGGCGCTGTGCATTAGCAAGTGAAAAAGAGCCTGCAATACGCAGTAGCCCGGCGACTATGAGGTACTTCAGTTTACTCATTTGCGCCCATACCGATCTTCGTATCTGACAATGTCGTCTTCCCCGAGATAAGAGCCAGACTGCACTTCAATCAGTTCCAGATTGATCACGCCCGGGTTTTCCAGCGAATGCACCTGGCCCACGGGAATGTAAGTGGATTGGTTTTCGGTGACCAGATAGGTCTTCTCACCGTTGGTGACTTTGGCGGTGCCGCTGACCACAATCCAGTGTTCCGCGCGATGGTGATGCATCTGCACCGACAGCTTGGCCCCAGGCTTCACGGTAATCCGTTTAACCTGGTAGCGCTCGCCGTTGTCGATGGAGTCGTACACGCCCCAGGGCCGGTAAACTTCTCGATGGTTCATGTGCTCGTGGCGTCCGTCTGCTTGCAGCTGCGCCACCAGTTTTTTTACATCCTGCACTTTGTCTTTGTGCGCCACCAGCACGGCGTCTTTGGTTTCTATGATCACCAGATCGTCTACCCCAAGCGTCGCCAGTAAGCGGCTGTCGGCACGCACCAGGGTATTGTGGGTGTCCCGAGTCATCACGTCGCCACTGGTACTGTTGCCGTGGGAATCTTTAGGGCTGACTTCCCACAGCGCAGACCAGGAGCCGATATCGCTCCAACCAGCGTCTAGCGCCACAACCGCCGCGGTTTCGGTTTTTTCCATCACCGCGTAGTCTACCGATTCGTTCGCGCACTCTGCGAAACGGGCTGCGTCCACACGGGTAAAATCAAAATCCTGGCTAACGTTTTCCATGGCGGCTTCGCAGGCGGCCAGAATATCCGGGCGATGATTGCCCAGTTCTTCCAGGTAACGGCCGGCGCGGAACATGAACATGCCGCTGTTCCACAAGTAGTTGCCAGATTCCAGATAGGATTTTGCGGTTTCTACATCGGGCTTTTCGACAAAGGCTTTAACGGTGTGGCCGTGCTCGTTAATGGCGTCGCCGT
>Ga0307981_1004179_pt1 | contig 10310 bp, 13 predicted proteins | sample OrgLakmetagen987_FD_201849 | JGI IMG/M metagenome (GOLD analysis project Ga0307981, IMG submission 201849) | Saline water microbial communities from Organic Lake, Antarctica - #987 | ecosystem: Environmental > Aquatic > Non-marine Saline and Alkaline > Saline | place: Antarctica: Organic Lake... | reverse complement strand
TAGCGCTCCGCCACGATCCAGGCAGGCTCACCGCTCGCCTGGATCGCAGCCCTGATCTTAGGCGTCGTTGTCGCCTGCTTGTGCAATGAAATCAGCATGTCCTATCCCCGTCCCGAGCCTCGCGTAGCACCGATCTTGCCATGAAAAGAGCAGAACGGCGAGGGTCTATGTGATCGTCAGGGATGGAACACATAAGTCAGAAAAATACTGGCCATCACCCAATCACTCCCTCAAACTCCCGCCATTCCCCTTTCGACATCCCCGACGTCTCTTGGGTCACGACCTCCCCCGCAATCATCCGCCGCACGCAGTCCACTCCTGCCGCCGACAAATTAGCGCCGCCCATGCGGTAATCGGCGAAGGCCTTGTATGCATACGGCACCCAATCGGCGACCACGGAGCAGATTGCATCCGCGTAGACGCGGATTTCGTATTGGGCGTGGGCATCGGCGCGCAGGCGCAGGAAATGCAGCAGGTTGTGCAGATCGACCTTCCAATACCATTGCGTATAGATGTTGGCGGGCAGGTTCATGCGGGCCAGTTCGCGGGCCAATCCTTGCTGGCCCCCACCATCAGGCGTCGTGTCCGAAATCATCTCTTCGTAGTGATCGTAGGCGCGCATCGAGTCGTCGCGCAGGTAGCGCAGCACGCGGTCAGCCTCTTCGCCAGACAACGCCTCGCCCCGGCCCTGGTTGTTGACCACCGATTGCGCGTTCAGCGCGTCGCGTTCGGGGATGTAGAATTCGCGGTCGAGAATCGAATAGCGGGCGGAATATTCGTTGACGTTGGCGGTGCGGTGCCGGATCCACTGGCGCGCGACAAAGACCGGCAGTTTGACATGCAGCTTGATCTCGCACATCTCGAACGGGGTCGAATGCCAGTGCCGCATGAGGTAGCGAATCAGCCCCTCGTCGTTCTGCACGCTCTTGGTGCCGCGACCGTAGGACACGCGGGCGGCCTGACAGATCGCCGCATCGTCGCCCATATAATCCACCACTCGCACAAATCCGTGGTCCAGCACGGGGATCGCTGTATAAAGATGCGCCTCCATGCCCGGGCTGGTGGCGCGCAGGGTGGGCACGGGCTGGCTGCGCTGGTCGTCGATTTCGGTCTGCTGGTCGGGGCGAAGCGGCATGTGATGCCTCCTATTCCACTAGATGAGTCGCTGCCGACTATATCTTGAGGATGCGCTGCGGGAAACAACCAGATCGGGTGGGTGCATCCGTGCCGCACCTGTGCAACTTTATCCACAGCCGGTTTGGATCAGCGTTGACTTTCAAACCCGCAGCCCGGATTTTGCCTTTAAATCGTATAAAAATACCAATCCGGGGCAGAGCAGCACAATGAACCGTATAGCAATCTTTCTGGTCGCACTGAGCCTTGTGGCGGCCTGCGAAAACACCGGGTCGAACCCGTTCGACGACGACGAAGACGTCGCCACCGACCCCGGAGCGCCGGGCGGCCCCGATGCGCCGGGCGACCCCGATGCGAACCCCATCGAAAGCGGTTTTGATCGACCACCGGGCACGGCTCAGCCGACGCCCAATACGGCGATCGTCCGGATCGAACCCAGCGACGAAGACGGCGGCGGCATCGCTTCGGGCTTTGCCTACAACAGCGACGACGATACGTTTTTCGTCGACGGTCTGGCGTTTGACGGCGGCGACAACATCTACCGCCGCGGTGGCCGGCGGGATCCAGCGGGCGCCGTGATCTCGGCCAACGCATTGGGCTCCATCGGGCCGTTCGCGGTCTATGAAAGCCCCGAAACCTCAACCGACCCGCTGACCGGCAATCAGGTGGGCACATTCACCTACCGCGCGCTTTATGGCCAATCGACCAGCGGCCAGACCGAATTCGCCATCGTGCGGACCGGATCGTATATCGACTACGGTTTCGGCGGCTTCATCTATCAGCGCAACCAGACCGATGCGGCTGGTAACAACATGCGCCTTGTTTTGCCAACCGAGGGCGACGCGGAATACCGGGGCGATTACGCCGGGATCGTGGTGTTCAAGGGCGCGCAGGGCCTGAACTACACCTCGGGCAGCGCGCAGATGATCGTCGATTTCAAGGATTTTAACGATGGTCAGAACGGTGTCGCGCTCTCTTCATCGAAAACCGTCGCATCTTCAACATCAACGGTGAGGACATCACCGACGCCTACCTGACCGCAATCGAGGGCGGTTCGGGCGGCGACGCCCAGACCAGACAGATCGTCGTTGTGCGCGATGCCGAAGGCAACCCGCTTTTGCCCGGCGTCAACCCGGTGATTTCGCCCAATTCATCCGACACGAACGGCGAGATCGTAGGCGACGTGCAATCCATCGCCCGGTTCGAAGACGGCACCACGGAAACCGTTGGCGAAGGCAAGTATTACGCCGTCATGTCGGGTGAAAACGCCGAGGAAATCGTCGGCGTCGTGGCCATCACCGGCAGCGACCCACGCAGCCCGGGCGTGACCTATCAGGAGACCGGCGGCTTTATCGTTTACCGCCAATAAACCGGCCTGACGCGCATGATCAAGATCAACAGACCCTTGACCGCCTGCATCACTGCGGCGGCCATTCTGGTCAGCTCTGCGGCAAGCCCTGCGCCCGCAAGGCTGACCCCGGACCAGATGCGGGCGCTGGCCGGTCAGGCGATCTCCAAGGGGTTCACGCCCGAGGCCTACGATATTTCCTCGGCATTGCTGCGCCGCGACCCGGACGATCTTCAGGCCTTGTTGCTGCATTCGCGCTCTGCGCGCGATCTGGGCAAGTTGGCCGAGGCCAAAACCAGTGCGCGCCGCGCCTGGTTCCTGTCGTCCGAACCGCCCGAGAAATTTTCCGCCTCCATGGCGATGGCGCAGGCGCTGTCGTCGGACGGCAAACGCAGCCGAGCGCAACTCTGGCTGCGCCGCGCCGCGCAGAATGCCCCCGACGACCGGACCAAAGCCATCGCGGAGCGCGATTTCGGCTATGTCCGCGCGCGCAACAAATGGTCGACTTCGCTGTCGTTCAACCTGTCGCCGACGTCGAACATCAACAACGGCAGCCGCAAGGAAACCACTACGATCACCAATTTCGGCTTCCCGATCGAGGTCTTTCTGGTGGGCAAATCGCGCGCCTTGTCCGGCACCGAAATCTCGCTTGGTTTCGACACCCGCTACAAGCTGGCACAGACCGAACGCAGCAGCACAAACCTGAGTTTTGGCCTGAACCACACCAATTACGTGCTGTCGGACGAGGCCAAAAAGATCGCCCCCGACGCAAAGGGCAGCGATTACGCGCAGACCGTGGCCACCATAGGCCTGAGCCATGATCTGCGCCTGCCCTCCGGGCGGTCGGGTCTGGGGTTCGACGGCACGCTGGGGCGGGTCTGGCTGGGCGGCGATCCGTTTTACGATTTTGTCCGGCTCGGGGCCGCGTGGCGCTATGCACTGGACAAGAAGACCGGCACGCAACTGCGGATCAGCCACGAGGCGCAGACCGGCAATGTCGGGCGGACGGACGCGCAGATCACCACATTCAGCGCGGGCATCAGTCGGCAGCTGGAAAGCGGCGCGCGGCTCAGCCTGTCGGCGCAGCACGCACTCAGCACCTCGGATGCGCATTACCTCGATTACACCTCGACCAGCGTCGGCGCACGGTTCCATATGGCCAAACCGGTGCTGGGCGCGGGGCTGGAATTTGGCCTGAGCGCGCGGCGCAAGGAACACGACGAGGCGGGCAATTTTCCCGACGGGCGGCTTGAGGATACCGTCAGCGCCGATATCACCGCCGTGATCGATCAGGTGGAATTCTACGGCTTTGTGCCCACCATCAGCCTGCATGCCAGCCGGACCGAGGCCCTGTCGTCGCTGTATGACAAAGAAGAGCTGGGCCTGCGCATGGGTATCCGGTCGTCGTTCTGACGGCTCGACATTGCCGCCCATACCGCTACCCTGTTGATCGGTAACCGACAGGAGAGACATATGCCAACGCGCTATCTGCACACCATGGTCCGGGTCAAGGATCTGGACGCCAACATCGCCTTTTATAAACTGCTGGGGCTGAAGGAAACCCGCCGCAGAGACAGCGAAGGCGGGCGGTTCACCCTTGTTTTCATGGCCATCGAAGGCCAGGAAGACACGCCCATCGAGCTGACGTATAACTGGGACGGCGACGACGGATTGCCCAGCGACAGCCGCCATTTTGGCCATCTGGCCTACCGCGTGGACGACATCTACGCGACCTGCCAGCACCTGATGGACAACGGTGTCACCATCGCCCGCCCGCCCCGCGACGGCCATATGGCGTTTGTGCGCTCGCCCGACAATATCTCGGTCGAGCTGATTCAGGCAGGCGATTCGCTGCCCCCGCAAGAGCCCTGGGCCAGCATGCCAAATACCGGCCATTGGTAAGCCGCGGCGGCATTGCGGCACTAACCTGTGCGCTTGGGTTGAGTGTGGGCGGAGCCGAGGCCGCCCCCTGTCGGCTCGCGTTGCTGCTGGCGCTGGACGTGTCGGCATCGGTCGATGCGTCAGAGCATGATCTGCAACGCGACGGTCTGGCCGCCGCCCTGAACGATGCCGATGTGCGCCGGGCGATTCTGCTGCCGGGGCGCGGCATTGTGGCGCTTGCCGCCTTCGAGTGGTCGGGACGTTATAGTCAACGCGCATTGATCAACTGGACCAACCTACGGTCAAACGCCGCCATAGATCGGGCCATCGCGGCGCTGGTCAACGCTCCGCGCAGCCGCGAGCAGGAACCCACCGCACTGGGCTATGCGCTGGGGCACGGCGCGGGTTGGCTGGCCCGTGGCCCCGATTGCGCGCGCCGGGTGATCGACGTGTCGGGCGACGGGGTCACGAACGAAGGCTTCGGGCCGCAATTGGCCTACAAGCATTTCCCCTTCGACGGCGTGGTGGTGAACGGCCTTGCGGTGCTGGGGGCCGATTCGCAAGTGCAGCGTTATTACGAGGAGAACCTGCGCCACGGCCCCGGCGCCTTTGTCGAGACAAGTCAGGGCTACACCGGGTTTCAACGCGCAATGACGCGCAAATTATATCGCGAAATCAACGATCTGATCGTGGGCACGCTGGAATGAGGCTGGCCGCATTCCTGCTGATGCTCTGGGCAGGCGGGGCCGAGGCTGCGTGCCGTCAGGCGCTGGCGCTTGGGCTGGATGTGTCGGGGTCGGTCGATGCGGGTGAATACCGGCTGCAACTGGACGGGTTGGCGGGCGCGCTGAACCATGCGGAGGTGCGCGCGGCGCTGCTGGCGATGCCCGGAACGCCCGTGCGTTTGGCGATCTATGAATGGAGCGGGCCGTCGGATCAGCGGCTGGTCCTGCCCTGGACCGAGATTGGCAACGGGGCGATTCTGGATTCTGTGATCGCGCGTTTGCACGTCACGGCGCGGGTTCAGGCCGACCCGTCGACGGCGTTGGGATCGGCACTGCGCTACGGCGTGGATATGCTGAGCGGTCAGAACTGCTGGCGGCGTACGCTGGATATCTCGGGCGACGGCAAGGCCAACACGGGGCCGCATTTGCCCGATGTGCACGCGGCCCTGCCCGATTGGGTGACCGTGAACGGGCTGACCATTGGTCAGAGCGCCACCAGTAATTCCAGCGATACGCGCCTGATGGGGTTGGGGGAATTGTCGGCCTATTATGGCGCCTATGTGATCCACGGGCCGGATGCCTTTGTCGAGACCGCATTGGGGTTCGACGATTACGAACGCGCCATGGTGCGCAAGCTGCGCCGCGAACTGGCGATTCTGGCGGTGTCCTCCGGCCCCGATCTGCGGGACGACTGACCGGGCGACATATTCTGTGAAGTCTGATGAGCCACAGACATGGACGGCAAACAGCTATCCGTCTTGCGCCGCCACTCGCCTCTTTTGCTCCACCTCAATCGAAATTTGGGCCCCTGACGCACCGGCCCCGGGCCATACCCGCGATGACAAAGATTGCTCCCACCGCCGAGGCCCCCGCCCGGCGATGGGAAGGACCTGACCGCTAGTAGATATAGCGAATCTGGTCGGTCCAATACCGCTCGACACGGCGCAGCGCGTCGGTGATCTCCATCAGACCATCCGGCCCCAACACGCCTTTTTCCTCAATCCCCACGGCATGGCGCGCAAAGAGCTTGCCCACCACATCGCGGATATCACGTCCCTTTTGGGTCAGTCGCACGCGGACCGACCGGCGGTCGATCTCGCAGCGCTGGTGGTGCATGTAGCCCATCTCCACCAGCTTTTTCAGATTGTAGCTGACGTTGCTGCCCTGATAATAGCCGCGCGATTTCAATTCGCCCGCCGTCACCTCGTTGTCGCCGATATTGAACAGCAACAACGCCTGCACGGCGTTGATATCCAGCACGCCGACCCGCTCGAACTCGTCCTTGATCACATCAAGAAGAAGGCGGTGCAACCGCTCGACCAGCGCCAGCGCCTCGAGGTAGCCACCCATGAAGCCCGGCTGGCTTTGGCCTCCGCCCATCGATGAATGAATGCTCATGTTTGTCTCCGCCTGAACTCTCGATATACAACATCGCGGAAAAAACCCAAGAAGTGGTTAAGCTGCAACAAACATGAGAAAAGAGCTATAGACCCTTGAAAACAGAGTGTTTTGCGATGTCTTCCACAAGCCCGCCATAGACTGACGGCGGGTCAGCCTGACCCGACACCCATTGGTAGAGGTCCTGATCGTTCTCGGCCAGCAGCGCCTCAAAGAGATCGAGGCCGTCCGGATCCAGCCCGTCGAGGCGCGCATCGGCAAAGCGCACCAGCAGGATATCCATCTCCTTGATGCCCCGGCGCATCGACCGCATCCGCAGCCGCCGCAGCCGGGTATCGCGCGGTTCATCCACCGTGATCGTCCCGCAGCGCGCGGCGCAGGCGCTTTTCCAGCTGCCCCAATTTGTCAGTGCTGGTCCGCATCCTGCCCTTGAGGTCGCGCAACTCGCCCAGAATATTGTTGATGTCGGGCGTGATCTCGACCGCGTCACCGGGCACGTCGACGCCTTCGCCCTCCCCGTTCAAAAGCCACATGATCGACACGTTCATCAGCCCGGCCATGATCGACAGCCGGTTGGCGCGCGGTTCCGACAGGTCGTTTTCCCAGCTTTCGATCGTGCTCAGCTTGACGCCCAGCCGTCTGGCCAGCTGCGCCTGCGTCATGCCTGACGACTCGCGCGCGGCGGCAACACGGTCGCCAAAGGTAGCCGCATCCGGGCCATACCAATCGATCGTCGCAACCGGTTCGTCCTCTTGGTGGTCGTCCATCTGCATCTCCTCTGGCGTCAATGCCGCTTGATCGGGGTTCATGTGCATCTTATGAGACTTGGGACCATAGTTCAAACCGGTGACCACAATGGCCTTTCTGTCCGACACGCTTGCCCGCGTCAAACCCTCACCCACCGTGGCCGTGACCGCGCAGGCGCGCGAGATGGCCGACGCGGGCCAGGATGTGATCGGGCTGGGTGCCGGAGAGCCGGATTTCGACACGCCCGATCATATCAAGGCCGCGGCGGTGGCGGCGATCAAGGCAGGCAAGACGAAATACACCGCCGTGGACGGCATTCCCGAGCTGAAAGCCGCCATCTGCGCCAAGCTCGAGCGCGACAACGGGCTGATCTATGCGGTGTCCCAGATCAGCGTCGCGACAGGCGGAAAGCAGGTCCTGTATAACGCGCTGATGGCGACGCTGAACCCCGGTGACGAGGTGGTGATCCCCGCGCCCTATTGGGTCAGCTACCCCGATATGGTGCTGCTGGGCGGCGGCACGCCGGTGATCGCGGAAACCTCGATGCAGACCGGATTTCGCCTGACGCCAGAGGCGCTCGAGGCCGCGATCACGCCGCGCACCAAATGGCTGATCTTCAATTCGCCATCCAATCCGACAGGCGCGGGCTATAGCCACGCGCAACTGAAGGGCCTGACCGACGTGCTGCTGCGCCACCCCCACGTCTGGGTGATGAGCGACGATATGTATGAGCATCTGGTGTTCGATGATTTCACCTTCTGCACGCCGGCCGAAGTGGAGCCGCAGCTCTATGGCCGCACCCTGACGGTCAACGGCGTGTCCAAAGCCTATGCCATGACCGGCTGGCGCATCGGTTATGCGGCGGGGCCCAAGCCGCTGATCGACGCCATGCGCAAGATGCAAAGCCAGTCGACGACCAATCCCTGCTCGATCAGCCAATGGGCGGCGGTCGAGGCGCTGAACGGCCCGCAGGGGTTTCTGGCGGACAATGTGCAGCTTTTCCGGCGCAGGCGCGATCTGGTTGTGGCGGGGCTGAACGCGGCCCCCGGCATCACCTGCCCGCTGCCCGAAGGTGCGTTCTACGTCTATCCGTCGATTGCGGGCTGCATTGGCAAGACCAGCGCAGGCGGCGTGTTCATCGACTCGGACGAGACCTTCGCCAATGCCTTGCTGGCGGAAACCGGCGTCGCGGTGGTCTTTGGCGCGGCCTTCGGGCTCAGCCCGCATTTCCGCGTCAGCTATGCCGCGTCCGACGCGCAGCTGACCGAGGCGATGGCCCGTATTCAGAGGTTCTGCGCCGGATTGCAGGAGGCCGCCGCATGAGCGATCTGCCGAAATACTATTTCCGGGTGCGCGACAACGGCGCGCTGGCGTTTCGCGTCGATACCGAAAACCGCCAGCGCCGGATCGAGATGGACCCGATCGCCACGCTCAACATCCGCAACGGCGAGATCAAGCCGCAGGGCGACCGCACGCTGAGCGAGACGGATGTGCAGGTGATCCGAGACTGGATGCAGGACCGGACGATCACGCTGGCGCACCGCGATATGGACGATATCCACCGCGCGGTGGATTATCTCAACACGACAACCCAATGGGCGCAATCCAGGGCCAGCGACGAGCAGCTCGACGAGGTGACCGACGCGCTGCTGATGGCGATGCACGACCTGCGCTCGGTGCTGGTGCGCAAGAAATCGGACCGTTTGCTCAAGGAGTGACCGGCGCGCACCGGCCCCGGATTTTTTGAAAAAATCCGCCCCGGAAAATCCTATTTTCCGGTTACTCCGACCAGCAGAAGATCGCGCTTGCCAAAGAACCGCCAGTTCAGCAGCACCGCCGCCACGCCCAGCCCCAGACACAGGCCCAGCCACACCCCCGGCCCGCCCCATCCGAGGCCAAAACCCAGACCGTAGCTCGCCGAAATACCCACGACCCAATAGGACACGGCTGCGATCGCCAACGGCACTTTCGTATCTTGCAAACCGCGCAGCAGCCCCAATGCCACCGCCTGTGCGCCGTCGACCAGTTGGAACAGCCCAGCGATCGCCACCAGCGTCACCCCGATGCCGATGATAAGCGCGCGGTCAGGGTCCGCAGAATCCAGAAAGACCGAAATCAGCGGTTCGGGCCAGCCCAGAAACACCACTACCGTCGCCAGTGACACCACCACGGACGCCGCGATCACCGTCACCGCGCCGCGCATCATATGGTCTGCATCGTCCCGGCCCAGCGCATTGCCGACCCGCACCGTCGCCACGTTGCTCAGTCCCAGATGGATCATGAACGTGGCGCTTGCCAATTGCAGCGCAATACCGTGCGCGGCCAGCGGCAGCGTGCCCAGCCAACCCATCATGATCGCCGACGCCGCGAACAGCCCGACCTCGCTCAGGTTGGTCAGGCTGATCGGCCAGCCGAGGCGAAAGACCCGCGCCAGCATCTCGGAATCCGCCCGCCAGAACCGCGCAAAGAGCGTATATTCCGGCAATCGCCACATCACATAGGCCACCACGCCCATCAGTGACACGCAATGCGTCACCACAGACGCGATGGCCGCACCGCGTATCCCCAGTTCAGGCGCGCCCCAATTGCCGAAGATCAGCGCCCAGTTCAGCAAACCATTGCTGACCGCCGCGGCCAGCGTCACCCAAAGCACGATCTGCGTGCGCTCCAGCGCCGCCAGAAAGCTTTTCAGAACCATCAGCATCAGCGCAGGCACCAGCCCCAATGCGGCGATCCGAAGGTAATCCTGCGCCGCCTGCGACAGCGGCTCGGTCTGGCCAAGCCCCCGCAAGATCGGCCCCGAAAACCACAAGAGCGGCAGCGCAAGGGCGGCAAAGCCCAGCGAGATCCACAGCCCCATCCGCGTGGTCCGGCGCACCATCACTGCGTCGTCGCGCGCATAGAACGTCGCCACCATCGGCATCACCGCAAAGGCGAACCCCGCCCCCATGATGAAGAGTATCCGTCTTGATCAAGCCGCTTTTTTCACCCAATTTCGATTTGCTTTGATGAGGGCGTTGGCGAGTTCAATCAGCTTCCGCATGAGCGCAGTAAGGGCGACTTTTGGTGGCTTTCCA
>Ga0307981_1004178_pt1 | contig 10311 bp, 4 predicted proteins | sample OrgLakmetagen987_FD_201849 | JGI IMG/M metagenome (GOLD analysis project Ga0307981, IMG submission 201849) | Saline water microbial communities from Organic Lake, Antarctica - #987 | ecosystem: Environmental > Aquatic > Non-marine Saline and Alkaline > Saline | place: Antarctica: Organic Lake... | reverse complement strand
ATTCGCATTGGACTCGTTGAGTGATGGAGTATCCTCGGTCCAGTTCACTCCTTCCTACACGATAAGTCCCCAAGTAGAATCCTCTAGCCTTGGCTAGAACAGCCACGAAACAGAGATCGTAGATTTGTAATCTAAAGCTCACTTATTTTGTTTACTTTAGTTTTCAATCTACTAGTCCTCCATTTTTAGTCAACGATTCATCTTGGTGATCTTTTGTCCCGCTCTTCGTATCTCTGGTTGCGCCCAGGGATCCTCTGAGCTTTCTTACAGGCAAGTTGCCGCTCGTTCCAGAGGGGATCGACCGTCATTCCGTCAGTATTAATTTCAGTTACATACCGGTCGGTACTTCGTTACTGTAAGTCGAATTCGCCAGCTGATTTTCCTTAAGTAACACTGTCACGGTGTTCCTTATTTGGAAAGTTTAGCACACTTTTACTTGGTCACACTAGAAATTCTAAACTAATCTTGTCGAGGACACCTCATTTGTTTTCGTTGGGATTTGGTGCATTCCCCACGCATATTTCGTAATTACCGCGGGCATTCATTCATTTATTTGTTGTGTCACCATGATGCCAGCAGCAGCAGTGACTACTACCAACAGAAGCAACAACACGAACAACAGCACCATGGACAACAAGGAGAATACTGCTATCGATAGACATCTCTTTCAGTTTGGTAGCCAAGCAGCGCCGGCCAATGCAAGCGACGAGGCAACAGCCAACAATAGCGACAGTAGCACTCCTGCGACGACTCCTTTCTCTTGGAAGAATTCCTTTCACCGAGTAGTGGCTCGGAACAACAATCGTTGCAGCCGCTAAAGAATTATTCATTTGCGGGTATTCCGTCTCCTCCTAGTACTACGGCAAGAACGGCAACGCTATCGACAACGGTGCCAGCGATTGCCGAATATACAAAAGGCAGCAGCATTGCGAACAGCAGTAGCAGCAACAGCAACAGTAGCAGTAGCAGTAGCAGCAACAGTCCTCCCCAACAAACCCACTCGAGCACGCCTTTGCCCGAACAAAAGTCAGAGCTCGAGACGCGGGCTGTGGCGCAGTCGACTGCCAAGAAACCAGCCACTTGCCTGTTTCCATCCCAGCTTTCGCTTCACTTTTCCGTCCAAAAGAATAAACGACAAGCAGCATTAGTGGCAGCACCAATGGTGGAACACACCAGCGACACTAGTGTCAATGTCACGAGTGACGCCGACAGCGTTGAGCTGCAAGCACTCCCGTCGCCCGACAAGAGTACCGCGTCCGTCTCCTCGTCCTCGTCGGACTTGTCCAGCCGCATTGACCATTTTGTCGCTGACTTTGAGGCCGACTTGCAAGTTGAATTTCGCGCGCTGGACGACTTGCTGAACGACACCAAGAACTGCAACCATGATCATCATCGTCATATCAGGGAACCACCCATGGATGCACGCATTCAAGCGCTTACCGCCGAGCTCCAGGTCAGTCGCGACGAACTGCACCGACTCGACCAACGGACGGAGCAAGAAAGAAAAGATTGGACCCAGCGAATGCAGCAGCTGGAGCAGCAGTGGGCGACGGAAAAGCTGGCTACCAGCGAGCAGACGGTGCAGCAGTTGCAAGACGCGACAGCGCAGCACGAATCCGAATTGCGCCGGGTGAACGATTCGCACGAAACCGTCTTGGTGGAAGCCACGCGGGCGGCCGCTGCCGTGACGGAACGGGCCCGCCGAGAAATGCTGGCCAGCCGGGCCCAAGTGGCCGCCGTTCAAGGCGAGTACGCGGCCAAGTTGCAAGTGACGGCGCACCAAGCGGCACGACAGGCCACGGACGCCACCATGGCCAGTGCCCGCGCCCTGCTGCAACAGCACACGGCCAGGGAAGCGCAAGACAGAAAGGAGGCCATTCAAGCCTTTCAAACTACCTGCAATGCACTCGAACAAGAGTTGGGGAACACTCTGTTTCAGTACCAGGATTTGCAAGCCGAGCACAACATTACTTGCGCCATGCTGGAAGCGGAGATTGACGAGCTGCAACAAGACGTTGAGGAAGCGGTCCAGGCAACTCGTACCGCGAATGTTCGGGCCGGCAAGGAGTATCAGGTGCAACTGGCCGCCTTGGGCAAGGAAAAGGACGAGGCCGTCTACCACGCGTCGCAGTTTGAGAATCTTGTAACGCTCATGGAGCACGAAATTGAACAAGAGCGTGAAACGTACCGCTTGGAGGCCGAGCAGGAACGTTCCAAGGCTGCGGTTCTGGAGACGGAACTGGAGCAGTTGCGTGCCTCTCGCAGCATGCAGCTTGCCGAAAGTGAATTGTCTCTGCGCATTCACCTCTTGTCCATTGTCGAGGCTTGTCGCGTCCAGTACCAACTTCAAAAGGATCAAGAGATTTATCGTGTGACTCTCGACAAGGACCAAGCCGTCTGGGAGACTACCAAGGAACAGCACGCGGCCGAAAAGGTGGAGCTCTTTCAGTCCACGTGTCGTAATTTGCAACGCGAACAAGAAGGTGTCTTGCAGCAGCGACAGTTGCAACACAAAAATGAATTGCAGCTTGTGCACGAAACCAAGTTGGCCGACATGGTGGACATGTTTCACTTGTGCCATACCGGTGCCCGAGCCATTGCTGCAGAGCACGACGTGTCTACAACTGAGGACCGAGTCTCGGTACATATTCCGGTGCTTGCCAGTGCGTCTCCTGCGGTAGTGATTGAGGAACCAGAGCCAGCAGCTGTACCGATTGTGGAGAGTGCTGCCGATGCTGTCGACAATGAGGCAAGCGAGCCAGAGGCCCCAACAAAGTTCACACAAGAATCTTCCGGAAAGGCTGAACGGCCTGTCCCGACTAACGCCTCTACCAAGGAAGTAATCGAAAAATGTGTCGGTCATCCTGTCACTGATTCAAATAAAACAACAAGCGCTGGTGTGCACGCTGCTACAACTCCCAAGCTCTCCGTTCCGCCCGTGTCCGTACCTGGATCCCCCGAGGGCAGCTTGCAGAGTCCAACATCTGCATTCGCAGCGTACAGCCGAACAGAAAGTACTACCGAGTCGTCAAAGGCAGAGCCGTCCATGTCTCGAGAGATCTCCAAGACTCCCGTCTTGCGGTCCGCGCTAAAGCGCCCAGTCAAACGCGATACTGCTTTGCGCCGACCGACTTCGATCTCGTTTGCTTCTTCCTCTGGAAGAAAGAATCCGGTTCCTTTTCGAAGCACACTAAGCCGTCAAGAAGACGACTCTGGCTTGGAAAAGAGCAATGGTAGTGCTGCGAAGGACCGAGTGAAGCGCAAGCCTTCGCTTGCGAGTTTCTCATCTTCCTCTGCTACGAGTAACTCAAAGCCAAGCTCTCACAATCGAGTGAGTGCCTCTGGAGGTGCCAAGGAACGAAGCACGTTACCAGTACCGAGTCGTTCGTCTCAAACTAAAAAGGGCGAGACCAGCAGAGTGCCCAGTGACTCGGTTCCTAAGAAGAGATCTTACAGTCAGGTCGACTCTGAAGACAGTCGAAAGAAGGTACGGTCACTGGCTCCACCTAAATCTACTTTTAGATCGTCAAGGCTTCCCACCGAGACACAGGCGAGCCGTCGAAGAAAGCCCGCTGTCGCTGCACAGGCTGTACCCTCCCGTACCAGTGCTACAGGCAATCGAGCCTCGTCAAGCACGAGTAAGCGAATGGGTGGTACCAATTCCTCGGTGGTCGCTACTTCTCGCCTTGCTAAACCCACTGTCAAAGCCAGGTCTCTTTTACCAAAATATGGAATCCAGCGTGCTGCTGGGAGTATCAAACCAGGGCCTGGCACTAATGTGGGATCGAAAGCGAAGTCGTCCGGACTCAAGACGCCCTCAAGTTCGTCCAGACGCACCAGAGCCATCACACCATCAACTTCCACAAGCGTCTCGTCGGTGGTTGGGGTCCGTAGCTCCGTCAAGTCCGCCAAGAGAGCCGTAGAATTGTCAGGTTTGACTGGAACATCCAACGCCAGCCGCTCTATTCCACGTGTGGCCCCTGGAAGCTCTGTCCGATTCCGAGTTGGGACATCTCCTTCTGTTGCACCTTTGAGTAGTAAGGGAGGAGGCAAAGTGAGCCCGAAGGAAGCGATTGAAAACGTGTTGCGAACGTTCTCTCCCATCCCGGAGTCCAAAAGTGCAAGTGATGGCAAAGACAAATTAAGCCCCAAAGAAGCGGTTGAAAACGTCTTAAGGGCATTGAGCCCCTGTCCCAAGCCAAAGACTACTCCCCGTGCGTTTCCTCGAGAACACATTGAACAGCTGCCCCTCGAAATATCTTCCCAGCATGTTGATAAGAAGTTCCAGTCCCTTTTCACTGACTGGTCTACGACGAAAAAATCCCCACGAATGGGTGGCACCTCGACTCGGGCAATGGATGGCCTGCCATCTTCACTATTTGCTGAATGGTCAACGAAGAAGAAGGAAGCAGCCACGCCTTCTAAATCGACTAAACGTGCGCAGGGTACGGCGAGGACAAACATCCTGCACCGAGCGGAAGCTCTGTTGGCATCCTCCTTGAAGAGCAGGAGCCCCCCACCGATAAGCCTCGTGTCGCCTCTTCCAAGCAAATCGACAAGCTTTGTGAATGCTGAGTTTTCACCAGAGGAGCTTCTCATCTCGCCTACGCCTTTTGCCACCAAACTAACCAAGGCGCCGAGTTCAGCCCGAGATGATTATCTAACCCAAGCAGTAACTCGAATCCAAGCTGTTTTCCGAGCACGGTCCGTCCGTATCTCTCAAGGGCGCTTCCGGAGCGCAGTTGTGACACTACAGACTCTACACCGAGTGTCTCTTGCACGCCATCAAATGGAAACTATGGCTACCTCTCTACATGCAGTCCGAGCAAAGAGCGCAATGATTGCCCAAAGTGTCATCCGCGGAGCGCTCCAGCGCACCAAGTACGCGTGTATTATGGCTGCAGCCTTGACGGTCCAACGGAGTGTACGTGCCTTTATCGCCAGCAAGCAAGCATCCAAGCTTGCGAGCGAACGGAACACTGCTGTGTCCCTTCAGTACAATTGGCAAGACGCCGCAGTTACTATTCAACGCCATTGTCGTGGACTGCTCTGCCAAACCAGATACACGTCTATCTTAAGTTCAACCTTGACGATTCAACGAACCGCACGTGGTTTCATTGCACAAAGCCACGTTTCCAAGCTGGAGATCGCACGAGACGCTGCTGTCACTATTCAACAAATTGCTCGTGGGTTCATTGCTAGACGCCAAGCGTTCAAGCTTTCGACTGCACGGGATGCTGCAGTCCAAGCCGCCACTTGTGCCGTACTTACTATGCAGCGACACAGTCGTGGACTTATCCAGCGCACCAGATACAATTACATCTTGGCCGCAAGTAAAACGATCCAGCGGATTGCACGCGGCTTTATTGCCCAAGGCCGCGTATCCAAGCTGGAGATCGCACGAGACGCTGCTGTCACTATTCAACAAATAGCACGTGGGTTCATTGCCAGAGGCCAAGCGTCCAAGCTTTCGACTGTACGGGATGCTGTAGTCCAAGCCGCCACTCGTGCCGCACTAACCATTCAGCGACACATTCGGGGAGTTGTCCAGCGCACCAGATTCAATTCTATCTTGGCCGCAAGTTTGACGATCCAGCGGATTGCGCGTGGTTTCATTGCCCAAGGCCGCGTGTCCGAGCTTGAGATGGCACGAGACGCTGCTGTCACTATTCAACAAATTGCACGTGTGTTCATTGCCAGAGGCCATGCGTCTAAACTCTCGACTGCACGAGATGCTGGAGTCCAACACGCCGTAATTGCCATACAAAAACACTGTCGTGGTCTTTTGTCTCGTACCCGATACGTATCTACCTTGGAATCAGTTTTGGCGCTTCAGCGGACTGGACGTGGATTCATTGCGAGAAGCCAAGCATCCGAGCTCTCGACTGCACGGGATGCTGCAGTCCAACACGCCGTACTTACCATTCAAAAACACTGTCGTGGTCTTTTGTGTCGTAATCGATACATGTCTACCTTGGAGGCAGTTGTGGCGCTTCAGCGGACTGGACGTGGGCTAATTGCGAAAAGCCATGCGTCAAAGCTCGCCACGGCACGGGATTCTGCTGTCCAAGACGCCGTACTTACCATTCAAAGGCACTGTCGTGGCACTTTGTGTCGTACCCAATACGTATTGACCTTGGAGTCAATTGTGACTCTTCAACTTACTGCACGTGGGTTCATTGCCCGATCTCATGTATCCAAGCTCGCCACTGCACGCGATTCTGCGGTCCATCTTCAAGCCACCGTCCGGGGCTTCAATGCACGGCGCGAAGCAAGTAGGCGAGTACTTAAATTGCGGGCGAGCGAGTCTATCCAGAAATACTGGAGGGGAGCTCTTGCTCATTCACAGTTTTCTACTGTTCGCCGGTCGATCATTTTGATCCAGGCCGTTGCACGGAGAGCACATGCTCGGGTTCTGGTGGATAGTATGCTTGTGAAGAATTGGGAGAAACCCATCACCTCCATCGCAACTTCACTGAAGGAAGGGGACAAGGCAACCGTAGAAGTTCGAGGTTCCCCAGCGCCTCTTATGACTGCCGATAATGTTTTCACAGTGCTTAACGAGCCAAAGTCCAAGCCCAAGCGAAAGCCTTTCGGCGAAGTCAAAGCGTCGGCGCCGATTTTCTCTCCGCTGAAGACGCGACGAGGAACTGTCGTCAAGATAAAGGCGCCGGCTAACGAAGAGAACAAGGCTAATACTATTCAGACCACCGACGTTGAGCTGCGCCAATCCGTCGAACAGTTGAAGGTGATAGAACTGAAAGAAGAACTGACGGGTTACGGAATGGAAATGAAGACCCTGCGAAAGATCCGAAAAGCGGAGCTAGTCGAAATGGTTCTCACTCAGCGGCCACTTAATGTCTAGAAATTCTGAAGTGGTGGAGAGAGCTCCGTGTTGGTGGGGAATACACGTAAATGAACAAGTATTGAACAAACTACTACTTTATCATTTCAGCTACTAGGTAGAGAACACGAAGCTACGTGATCTCTCGGTCGCTATCTTCGTCCTCATTCACGTGGGCGTTTCGACCCCTCAAAAGTGAATCCGTTAGTGATTCCGGTAAAAGATCCTTTCTCGTGATAATCCCAACCACTTGGTTGTTGTGATTGACAACGCACAGAAATCGGAGCCCCAGCGTACGAAAGAGCCGATACGTCCTTTGGATGGAAGACGTTTCATTCACAGTATAAGGGGCAGTGTTTGCGTACGGACGAAGGTCAACCCAGCAGTTTCTATCACCAGGTCGCATAGCTACATCAGCGATTGTGGGATACCTCGGATACGCTCGTTCGATAGTGTCCCATTGCACAAGCGGGCTCAGTCTCCTTGGACCAAGATTCTGATGCGGTCCGTCATATTCTTCAAGAACGTCCGGTGACCCGAAAGCCCGACGCTGCAAAAGAGTACAAAGCATGTATCGACTTGCTGTCCCATAGAGAGTTCCACCACTGACGGTATCGACAATAGGGAAAGTATGGTGTCCGCAGTTTTTCAGTAGGTCGTAGATTACTCCAGCACGTTCGACGGGTCGTAAGCACTTGACCTCGGTAGACATGACCTGTCCAGCGACAATCTCATTTCGCTCTGCAATAGGTGGAACGTCTGGCTCCAAGAAGGGAATATTCTTTAACTTGATATGGATATCGTAAAGACCTTCGTTGAAGACGTTCCCTGTAAATCGCGCCGCCATGAGAGTCAACATGAGTGGCAAGACATACTGCATATCGCCAGTTGCCTCCAAAAGGATAACGGTCAAAGAAATAGTCATTCGCGCCATGCCTCCCAAGACAGCCGCTGCACCCATCAACGCATACGTTCCCGAGTCAGCAAATGTTCCGCTCGTGTGATCGAGCTTGTGTAGCAAATGACCAAAGAGCCGACCAAAGGCTGCACCGGACAAAAGTGATGGCACAAAGAGCCCCGAAGGCACAGCGATACCGTACACAATCGTGGCCATTGAAATGTACGGGACGAAAAAGATAAACAAAGCACCCGAAGAAAAAGTGCTCGTGTCGTCCGCACCATTTTCGCGGAAATGAAAGAGCTGCTTGATGGCAGTATCGGCATCGGTCAACATGAGACTTGCCACTTCGTTGTATTCCTTACCTGGAATACAACGAAAAGGTACCAGCGCATCGACCAAACTCTTCTCTTGAGTGCTCCACTCTTGCATATCGGTCGGCAATTCCGTACAACGGCCCCAAATGAGCGGCATTGTAAAAGATACAACTGAAACAAGAACACTAACAGCAATGACTTCCAGGAACCGGCGAGGCTTGGAATGATTAATTCGCTTCATTCGCCAAATAGTCAAGTGTTCATTGGCCGCATTAAAGACAGCACCAATCAAACCTCCAAGACAACCAATTATCAAGAACATAAACAATTCCCAGATTGCAAAGTTTGACGCTTCTCCAGACAAGCTGTTGAATTCTCCAAAGGAAAAGAGCTTTTCGGCATTGGCTTGACCCCACAGGGTATCCAAGTTACGAATCCAAAAGAGTGTTGCCAGTGTAGTCATGGCGCAAAAAAAGGCACGCCAAGTCAACTTGGTACTCCAATAGGACGCTCCTTCTTCGAGACTAAAGAGTACTCCACCAATGGGAGCACCAAAGGCCGAGCAAACACCAGCCGCAGCACCACAGGCGACAAAGTCACGCTTCTCACGGTCGTTCCGAAAGTCTGAAAACTTGGAAAAGCTCGTATCGACACCTCCAAAGCGTGTCTTGCCTTGGGAGATTCCGGCTGCCACGACAGCGCCCGAATGAACCATCGGACCTTCCTTTCCAACGGGCAAGCCCGCAGCAACTGAAAAAGTCACGCCAATAACTTTACATATTAGAGTCTTGACGCGAACGACTCTCGGTAGATCGATACCATTGAGAAAGCACTTGATTTCTGGAATGCCCGAGCCGCTCGCGACAGGTTCCCACCAGACAAAGAGCGAAGCAATGGCGGCATAAGCCGTTTGGTAAAACAAAAATGCCAAAAATGCCGACCCACCAAAGCCTAATCGAGAACCAGCCGTGTCACTGTCAACGTCTGCAGTGTCGTCGTTAACTTGAAACATGTCGTCCGTCGCCGCACTATCCTGCGTGCTGGTTGCGGGCAAGGGACTGAGCAAATAGTAAACCGTGTCAAACTTGTGTTTCGACAAGGCCTTGGAAGTAAGATTACAGAAGGTGGCGACCAGAGCCTGAATGACACCGACAGCAAAGGTCAAGACCCATCTCTTCAGAGCTCGCTTTTTCCCCGTCGTCCACCACTGTCCTCTATTCTGGAAATGATTCTGCGCCACATAGGCGCGCCACACTTCACTCTCGTCGGGTTCGTAATTGTGCGATTCAATCGAGTCGACCAGAATTGGACGCCCGTGCGAATCGAGGGGCCTGTAAAAGCCACCGCCGCCGTATCCGTCGCCGCGGAGACTTGTGGTTTTATATGCGCCAGTGTCTCCGGTAATGACGTCGTTGTAGTCGTTGCGGTTTTGACTGTCCGAGTCCAACTCTTCGTTGGGATCAATGCCAAAGTTGTTGACTTGGGAAGGAACGTCGCGGTACGCCATGATAATTTTTGCTTGCTTGTTTGGAGGGAAAGGGTTGAGGATGGCTTAGTCAAGTGTAGGCGATCAATGGATACCGAATAGATTCGATTCGCTTCGATAGTGTTTGCGTAGATTCGATTTTCGACTCGAGTAGACTAAGTCTATCACAAACGTTTAAAAGCAAACGACAACTCGACCGGTAAGCTTTTCCAATAAGTTCAAGAAGCACTGGACGGTCTGCGGAAGCTACTAGTATATCTCTTCTTACCCGCCTCGAATGCAATGTCTACTAAGTACGAGTACGGGGGCAAGTAGATGAGGCGTTCTGTTGTCTGTTGGCTGCTCGTTGTGCCGCGGCAAAGCAAGAAGCTAAAACAGACAAAAAGGGAGCTCCGCGCGCGGGGATGGGAGGTTGGTAAATCTGCTAGAGATGGGGTTAAAACGATTTTCAGAATGCAGAACCCAAAAGTTTTGAATCGAATGAATACCTGTACCTTGAAGAGGTTACTAGTGGCACGTGCTGGTCTTCTTCAAATATCACTAAGTTAGTAATCGTTGTTTTCGTTGACAACACACACATACACCTCTTCTTTGCTACATATGCGCTTGTCTTGAAAAGAATTCTGAAACGATTATTTTACATTTTACGTACCTGTATGAGTATGAGAGCAACCCGGAAACCATGGAGTTCCCTCGCCTTCGCTCGGAAGAATTATCAGCTTCATGTCATGTCATGCCCATGTTCATCAATCTGGCAAACTGATTT
>Ga0307981_1004176_pt1 | contig 10315 bp, 9 predicted proteins | sample OrgLakmetagen987_FD_201849 | JGI IMG/M metagenome (GOLD analysis project Ga0307981, IMG submission 201849) | Saline water microbial communities from Organic Lake, Antarctica - #987 | ecosystem: Environmental > Aquatic > Non-marine Saline and Alkaline > Saline | place: Antarctica: Organic Lake... | reverse complement strand
GTCTACCACCTACACGGAGAATCCCTGGGCGAGTCGCATCACGTACGAGGATCCGTTGGAGGACGCGCAAGCGCAACACATTGTCCGTCCAAACCATTATGTTGCAACGCTACAATGACAATCCAATACAATCGGACTCCAATACGACAGCACGCAATACTCTGTACTACTAGTATCTACCAGCACTAGCTAGTAGCAAGATTATCCAAATTGACCTGTTTTAATAATTCTGATAGGGATGCTCTGCTATTAATACCAATAAAGGGACCTACTAGATAGTCTATTGTGGGTGTACAGTGTGGCTCGCGAATACGGTATAGCAACTAACTTGTTGCAATCATTCGTCTTTTTAGTTTGTCTACTGGTATACCGATATGGGTATGGTAGTATAGTACTGCAGTCCGACTCACTCGTGAATGACGTTGTTGAAGTTGGATTCCACGTGGATGAGGTTTTCTTCATTTTCAAAGAAAAACAGATTCTTGGATAAGTTTGCTGTTGATACCCATATTATAAACAGGATAAAGTCTAGTACATCACTCCTTACGCCTTCCTTAACCAGACAGTCGAACGCTCCTTATGCTGATTAGATCGCAAGTACTGCAGCTATTGCTGCTGGTGTCGACGTGCTGCGAGGTGACGGCCTTTGTGGGTTATTCGCCTCATTCGCAGTCGGTTTCCCTCGCACACGGCAGTCCATCATCGTCGCGACAACGGTCCGCCTGGGCGCCACTGGCTTTGTCCGCGGAGTCTTCCTTGTCGTCTACACCCTCTTCGTCCTCAACAACGCCGACGACAGAATACCAAGTTTTTAATGCTGATGCTGCCACGGAAGAATGGGAGCTTGATTGCTACAGCCGTCCCGTTGTGGTGAACGGAAAGAAACTCTGGGAAGTCCTCATTACGGATTCAGCCGGATCCTTTCGCTTTCGTAAAGAGCTTCCCAGTAACCAAGTCAACTCGAAAACACTTCGACAGATTGTGGACGATCTCATGGAAGAAGCTACGGTGAAACCAAACATAATTCGCTTTTTCCGAGGCGCCATGTTCAACATGATCAATATCGCACTGTCGGAACTCACCGTCACGGCCAAACCCTCCAGATGTACCTTTGCCCTCGCTGCATGGCTCGAGGAACGACACGCTAACGTCTATCCACTCATGGAAAATTTCAATGCCAACATGGTGGGTAGTAGCGCTCCATCGTTTTTGGACGTGCGAACCTCCATTAAAATGCCCGACGCACTTCGAGGCGAGTACTACGCCTTTGTTGGACTACCGGTGGCCGAGTTTTTACCCGGCGGTGGAGTAGACCCCAACAATATTGGAGTGGGTCGCTTGTGCCCTCTACCGGCCGGTCTTCCGGCCGATTCTTTTGTTCAAGGCATTGTCATTCTCACCAACCGCGCCGAGGGCTTGGCCGCCTGGTTGGCCGGCACCGAAGTGGTGGCTTTGCAGTGCGACTTGCGCAAGCGCTGCTTGACCATGGAAACCGACATTGATACGCAATTCTTAATGGCAAAGTTGAACGACGATCAACGTGCGGAAGGAGTCATCTTTGAACAAGGCAAGGAAGAATTGCAAGGCTTGCACTTTGTGTCGGTGCAAGAGACGGAGGACGACGATCCGGCGGGCTTTTGGTTATTGCGTGAGTTGCCAGCGGGAATCTAGTATAGACAACATAAACAGCACCATCCACAGCACCATAACAATTAATAATAAAACGAATGCTGGTAAAGAATGCAACGAAAGGCATGCTCCTATATACTACTAGACTATAGCTAGATGCTAGCGTTACCTATGTGCTTCTGTATCCGACCAGTAGCGATGTCAACGAGTCGATGTATCAAACAAACCAACAATGCAGCACAAGATGGATCACATTTTCAAAGAGAACATTGATTTCATCATTTATATTTACTACTCGACCACTATGCTGGTGGACATTCATTACAACCAACCCTGTTGTTTTTCATGCCGCAAACAGACTGATGGCGTAACTGGGCTGGCAGGTAGATAACCTCGTTGTACCTTAAACTACTGCAGCCATCTTTTTCATGGTGTATTCCATAAAATTGGTAGCCGTGCGTGGAACGTTGCGATAGAAGCCATAGAGAGGCATTGCGTTCTGGTACCAACGCAGAGTAGGATACGAAGAAATCAGGTGTTTGCCGCACAGCTTGGTCTCCACCGCACAGTCCACCTTTCCCACAGCAACTGTTAGCTTATCTGCCTTAATCCAACGACTAAAATTGTCCCATTCAGTCGATACGTTGGTGCAGTCGTCGCCACAGTCCGAACCACTGGAATAATAAGCCACAAAGGCAAACTTGTTCTTGGAAACAAAGGCCTTGAACGTTTCCTTGGTCAATTCAACAACCATGCCTATGTCGGCTTCAAAGATAGGAACTTTCTTTTGCTTTACAGCAGTCACGTCAACTGTAGGAAAATCTTTGGAAACTCTCCCTTTGACATGTAGCGAGACAGCCGCTTGCACCTTTTTGCCGGCGCGAGTACTTTGCGGACTCTTCTTCACATGTGAATGGTTCATAGGTTGAATGCGATTTTTGGTGGGCCTGCCCTCAGCAATAAGTTCTTTCCTGTCCTGATTCGGAACATACCTTTCTCTCAGAGTTCCTGCTGACAGCAGCTTGCTTCCGGCTGGCGGGGCTTTGGTCTTCTTTACGAAGACACGGTCCAAGGCAACCTCTACGACCGTTTTGGATGGGGCTGGTTTTAGGATTATGACCAACGCCCGTCCCGACATAACGTTCGATAGTGCCTGATCTTGCTTTGCTGGTGTGCCGCGGGGGACAGGACGTTCTCCATCGTGCACCTTCTTGACACGCTTCTTTTCCAGTCTTGTGGATCCCATGGTATGGTGAATCTTATCCTTATTGACGACAGCCGTCTGAATGGCAACCATGTCGGAAGGAATGTTCTGTACTGATCGAGGGAAAGGTTGTGGGGTCGACGGCTTGTGTTCTGTACCATGGGCAGTCAAAGTTGCGACGGCTTTGAGAGTACTCTCCCACGAGACAGAGCTCGGACGTTGGACTTGAAAGACTGTCGTGGCCAGTGTTTGGTGAACATGTTCTAACATGGCACCCGTAATGAGAGCCGTTCTGTAATTCTCCTTGCTTTTCTGGCTTACTAGGTCGAGGGCCGAAGTTGTAAGGGCGCCTTGTCCCCCAACAGCGACTGGTATGGTGGTAGTTGACACTCTCTTGGGAGAGAACGAAGCGGTCGACGACGGCTGAGCCGTAAATACGACAGACCAAAAAATGTTGGCCATGCAAAATCCCACCATGATCATCCAGAAGAGATCTTTGCCGTCAAACGAGTAGTCCTCAATGTCGTCCACTTCCTCTGAAGACGACACGGAGTCATCAATCGCATCATAGTGTTCTTGAAAGTCTTGAACGATGACTCCGTCTTCCGAGGCGCCTTCGTCTTCTGTCGCAGGGACGCCCACACAGACCCAAATGTCTTCTTTCTTGTTCTTGCTCCTTTCGTTAGCCATGTTAATAGAGCACCCTTGGTTGATGGTATTAGTACGAGTAGTCTTCGGCGGGTTGTGTTCTCGACGATGTACTATATGGTTGACGTATTTGGTATTTGTTCTGATTTCGAAGAAACGTGCCATCTTTTGAGAATTTGAAATATTCGTCCTCCCTAATTATGATATCCGTTGGTGTCTCCGTTGAGGTCATTGCGATACATTAGGATGATTAGATATGACTTTTGACATCAGTAGCGCGCAAAAACGGACGGTTCGACTGGAAATCAGTTCCTCGAGTATAGCGTTCTGCTTTGCTATGATACTCTAGTTACGGACAAAAAATATACAACACCATCGATACATTACCATCACCAATGATGACAAACGGTGCTTTGCCAGTGATGTTCAATACAAAACGTTAGCTGACACGTCTCGCAGTGCGACTGCAACGTCGTCGTCTGCTCTCCAGCAGCAGCACCATTCGTGGCATCTTCGTTGCGATGTACATTAGTCCTGCAACAACGGTGGCACAGTGTCGGTCGGTTACACTTTGGGTGACTGCACTGTCGGCGTACCATCACAGCACCTGTGAGAGATCGATTGGGAGCATTGCCAAAATTGATATACCGCAGTCGATCTTGACACTGAAACTGCCCTTGACTGCACACGACGGCCGGACCCAGCAGGCCAAATTGCTCACAGGATTCACAGTGGATTGCAAGAACGTGTTTGGCTGTCACGTTCCGGGGTGGAGGACGATCAATAGGAATGCTCACGTCGCGAAAGGGTGCCGGTGGAAACGAGTCGGCCGCGTACAAGATATGTTTCCACGATTTTGAACTTGCAGCGTGGTCCGGAGACTCCAGCATGGTAGCAGGCGTGAATGTTAACTGTACTTCGTTCCAATTGTTTGCTTCTGTCGAACTAATATACGAGAATTCGGTCAGTTGGAGTGTACGCTCGGAAGCAACATTGCAAATAGGACAATGCAAGTCGGCTGGTAAACTGGGGACGCATGCCGGATAGTACTTTTTCAGCTCCACGTACTGTCCATTGTCCCCAAGAATATCAAAGTAGTCGTCAACACAATCATCGGTTGGCGCCGTTTCTCGAAACCGAGTCCTCCGTGGAATTTGGAGACGGCATGCTGTACACGATGGTCTCCGGCAAGAGTCATTTGGGACGGGCACGACAGCTTCCATTCGAGTATCCCACTGCAAAGGAACGCAGTGTCTACCATATTCTGCTGAAAATGTAACGGCTGCTTGCTTTGGAAAGGCACTCATGACACGGAGAGTATCGCAAAGGGTGCGAAGGGGTGGCACGGTACTGTTCTTGATGAGCGTGCGAGTGATGGCCTCAATCGATTCGTCAGAAGCCGACCGCCAGGAACCAACATTACCAGTCAAGTAGAGACCTTCTTCTTGCAAACGCTTGGAAAGCCAGATGGCGCACTGTCTTGGGCTGACAGTCTCTTGGATAGATCGATTCCAAGCGCGACAAACGAGGCACGAAGCTGTCACGTCTGGCAAAGCTAGAAATTCTGCCACCCATTCCCAGGAAATCTCGGGCGTGAATGAATGCATCACCGGACTTTTACTAGATTCGCTAATCGACATGTATCAAAACAGGAAGAGAGCAGGATGCTGGCTATCGACCATACTATAATGCTCATGCCTCATGCTGTGCTGATGAAGAACGAGGATATCATCATACGCATAGCGCGCGATTCATTCATCTCGATCGGCGAGATACCGGTAGATATTGCAGGTGTCTCACGCGTGTCTCTAGTCCGCGCCGCGATTGCTCGAGCGACTGGCAGACTCAAAAACTAGGAAGGCGATAGCGAAAAACTTGACAACAAAAAAGTCACCATACCGTAAGCAAAGTGTGACGCTGCAGCACCACCATGTAGTAATTTAGATTCAGATATCGAACACCAAAGAACGATACGCGCATCGATTAAGAGTAGTGAGTTGGGTCCCGGATCTTCCGGGTTTCCGAAACGAGACTTGCCGATGTAACCCCAAAAAGCCCAAAGAGCGACAACGCTCTCGGGGCTAAAGAAGCTACTAATGCTGCTCATTAGATGCCAAACTGTTGAGAGGAGTTGAACCTTGGGCTGATGCCCAGCGATTGCGCATTAGACACCTGAGGTATGACACCAAAAGCGGGAGGCTACCACTGCCCCTGGCGCCGAGGGCCGAACAACACGCAACTGAGTCTGACAAATTGATTCACGCGAGTGAATGCGACACCGGGTAGCCCCCTCCGCAATGTGGACAGCTCCATCTCCCCAATGGGAGACGACATAATAGAGAAAAGGTGTGGGTGGGATGGAAAAAGAAAGGGACGTCCGAAGAGAACTGCGGTAATAAAGCAGAGCGACTTGCACGGTAAGTAAGTCGAGAGTACTTAAACTTCAAAGCGTTGCGATGGCTTCTGGGCTTTAGTACGCAGTGCTCGTCAAAAGCAATAATGATTAAAGATTGCCCTTGAGCAAAGTTGGTCCAAACGCGGCTGAGTCATCTGGCTGACAATCGTTCGCCGCATTCCGATCTGAGAAAAGGACCGATGATAAGTGGAGCGAGCGCGCGCCTGCCATACTCGCCCCTTATAAAAAAATGCCGTCCTTTGTCTTGAGTCCCCAGTGACCAAGCGCCCGAAGGTCTGTCCGCGCTCCGTGATTGCCAACAACTGTACGTCGTATTTCATTCACCAAAGATGAGGCGTACTGTGTATGTATCTACTGTACGTGACGAACCTATGTAGCTATATTTATTTACCGTATCTATACGTGGTAAGCTTCTTTTCTAAGTATTAATTTCAATCCAGATCGAATGTGAATGAGAAAAACGAGAAGAGCACACTACTTTGCAGTCCAGACGATGGGATGAGAACACCGCATCTGAAAGGCCGTTTACATTCTTGGTAAATAAAAACACGTCCATACTGAAATAATTACACGTGTTTTAAAGTAAAACACGCAAATACACAAGTTTTCAATGTAACTTACGCAACAATGTGATGCAATTTATTTCCGTACTCTTTGTATTTATTGTGTACCCTGCGCACTCAATTTTGAAGTGATGTAGCAGCGTGTAAGAGTCTGAAATAATGTAAATCATCCATTTACTCATGTTATTCTACAGAATATCATGTATCTCGTAGCTCTACAATATTACTGTCGCTGCCTTACAGGTGTGGCAACCACACGGGGCATTGGTGTCGTGTATTCTCCACGAAGATGATGAGCCAAAAACGGTTGCTTTCCGGGCTGACTGATTGTTGCAGCCAGTGTCCGTGTGCTGCTTTCCCTTCTCTGTGGAAAGCAATTCTGTGGTCTGTCGAGAGAGGGGCGCCAACAATAGGGACCTTACTATAAGGCTTCTCATTTCACTTCTTGCAGCCAGTTGCCACTTTTCACTGAAAGCATGCATCATCTCCACGTGCCATTCTAAGAGGGCTTTGTGAATGTATAATTCTCTCTATGTTCCATTCGCTCATCATTAATTCTGTTCTGGCGAGAGGCTGCTGGCTGCTTGAGGAGTTGACACCCCTGTAGAACAACTGGTGATGCCTGCTTGCAGTATCAATTTACCAGCACTGTAGCTTAGCTTTGTGGAATTCCTTTGGTATAGATACATTGCAAGGCCACAGGGCCAATGGCGGACGCCGCTCGACAACAAGATTTTTTTGGACTACTGGCTGTGGTTGCGGGTGCCAGTGGTCTGGTTTGCAAATAATCATATATATTGGGAAGTATCAGACGACATTCGTTACACAGGACAAGAATCAGGATGAGTACAAACCAGGCTGTAAAATATTGAATGGTATTCCAGAGTCAGCCTAGCAAGCGCCAAATAATGATTTAGATTAGAAATAGCAAGACCTATGCTGTGAACCTTTCAACATATCTATAGTTGATAACGGAGAGCCGGTATTTTGACACAATCATTGATATTGGCAACATTGCCTGCATTCTGGTCCGGATCACGGTGGTAGAGCGTGTGAACACTGGTTGCATTATTTGGGCCGTTTTCAACAAATTCAGGTCTAATTCTCTGCAGTTCAATCAGAGACCCGGCCAAAGTAGTCATGGAAAAGATATTCCAAGCAACAGTGTGCTGCAACCTTTGTTGTCCACATTTGCCAATCATAATCCAAAAGGATTGCGCTCCAAGTTGAATTGATAAGAACAAGGACTATTGGGTTGATGAGGCGGAACCACCGGCGAATCATTGTTGAAGGACCAGCAACCAAATAAACGATTAGCTGACATTTGGACCTGCATAGTATAGTTAACCATCACCAAGATTAGCCCAACGTCTAATCAAGCTAGATGCAGTACATGACGACAGCAGCTAAAGGAGCGGTAGTAAGGGAGTGCTGGTCAACCATCAGTATCAGACAGCTGAAAGTGCTTTGTTTGTATGGAAAGGGAGCGAGGATCAGTCACGGCGCAAGTCAAAGATCGCACATTGTACTGTATCATGCAGTTGTCTTTGAGTTGGTGGTTTGTACCAACTGCAGGCTTGAGAAGAAAAGAATACGCAGGACCGCTGTTTCAAGCCAGATTATAAGAAGTCTTAGTCCTCGCTGATTGCGGTTCAGGATAGACCCTAGCAGTTAAAAGCTCAATGAACTCTTCCGTATGATGAAATGATTCTTCAACATGGCAACCTTGTTGCTAGTCCTTTTGCTTCTTGTCCTCGTCACGGCGCCACCAATTGCTAGCGGACAACAAACGTTTCCCGAGAACACTCGCTTCGATCCGGATACTACCAATACAGTCGAGAGCTTGCCCTGTACAATCCCTCCTTATCAAGACGGATGCACAGACTAGTACCTTCCCGTTCCGGAAGGCTACTGCCCCGCTACTGAGAGTACTCTTGGTTGCAAAGGTCTGACGGAAGCTAGCTTGACAAGCTATCCGTTGCCTACGCTCCAGTTCTCTTTTACCATCCCTTAAAGCGGTACTCCATGGCGGCCGTTGATTACACTTTTGCCAATCCGTCTGCCGGACAAGTTATCTTTGAGAGCAGCAAGAACGGCGGATACAAGGAGGTCTTTGACAAGACGCTAAACCAGACGGCCTTACTCTTGTCAAGCCGCGATTGCGACTTGGGCATTAATGTTGATTCTAGGAGAATCTGATCACGCCTCGAACCTTCAATTCTCGGCTGTAGTGTGTCAGGACCCTCGATAGTCTATTTATAAGAAGAATCAATCAAAGTGTTCTTACGATGGGATTAATCAAAAAGAATGAACAGTCACTGGTGCCCATTTGAGGCCCTTTTTAAGAATTGACGCATACGTGGGAGCAGATGCGACCTCCATCTGTTCGGACACTTTTTTCTTGGCTGGCAACGCGAACGTCTGTCTGCTAGCTCCAGATTGAACTTTCTCCAATATCAGATTCTCAACATGCTCTTCGGATGGAGGTAGCGGAGATTTTGTGAGCGTATTCACATGACAATGACCGAGAAGAACGGCCCGGAATTTCCGAAACAAACTGCCTTGAAGAGGCTTCGTAAAGTAATTGGCAATCATCTCGTCCGTGGGACAGTAGACGACAGAAATACCCTCGGACTCGAAACGGTCCTGCATAAAGAAATAACGAATGTTGTTGTGCCGGGACTTCTGCCCACAGGATGCTCGACCATTCTTCTCAAGTCGGATAGCGCTCTGGTTATCCTGATAAAAAATGTTTTTGGTAAGCTCGTACCCTTGTTCGGCCAAAAACATTCTGGCCCGGTTTTGTTAGGTAGATAATCACTTGAGCCAACAACTTTGGCTTCAGTAGAACTCTTTGTATTCAGTTTCTACTTCGTAGACTTGCGATTGCTCCACGACCCAAAGAGGTTGCTCCACTGGTGTGACTCTTCATGTCATCGTGCACAGCATAGGCTGCGCCAACCCACAACTTTGATTTGGCGAGACTGTCAGCTCCGAGAATGAGAGGCATGTCCAAAGTACCGTTGAAATATTGGAGGAGTCGGATCGACTTTTTCCAATCCTGCTCAGTGCTGCACGAGACCCTGGTGCAGAGGAAATCAATAGCCAATTGAGTGTCGGAACGAGCTCTTTTGGAGACGTAAAGTAATTTGCGACAATGCTGTCAAAACTTTCGCCTTGTCGTTTGTCAAGTTGCTCGGATCCGTTGTCAACGGTGAACAGCGTTGGCGCAACCTTGGAAGCATCCATGCCAGAATCGGCGATCGCTTCCTTGAGGTATTCCTTCATCTGCCGTTGTTGTCGTTAAAAGTGATGTCCATGCCCAAAAACACGTCGTGTTTTCCTCTGGTCACAATCATTTTACCAAACTTGGCTTCAATCTTTTCGATAGTGTTGGTCACTACCGTGTCATCCACATGCAAAATTTGTTGTCGTTGACATACCAGGCAACTGTGCATTGCTTTCCTTTAATCTGGCTGTTTGCAACGCATAGATCGCACGGATTCAACTTGAATTCCATGCCAACCAAAGTGTTTGTGAACAAGTCGTACCATAAAAGCGCGGATTGAACACAACCGTACAGGGCCTTCAGCAACTGTAGGTAAAGTACCTTCTTCCCGTTCTCAATGACGACACACTTCTCGTATTTGGGGTTCACTTGGCCCATAATGTCGACGGCTTCGCCAACTAACTTCAAAAGGACAAAATCTTCCATGTCCGCGTGTAAATACGCTCCTTCAACGTCGGCCGTTGCGACGTCACGTCGCTCCTTAGCGTCAATCATAAGGGAAATCATGAGAGCGTCCGTGGATACCGTGGGAGACGTCGTCTCTTCCTTCGTATATTTGGACCTCT
>Ga0307981_1004174_pt1 | contig 10319 bp, 5 predicted proteins | sample OrgLakmetagen987_FD_201849 | JGI IMG/M metagenome (GOLD analysis project Ga0307981, IMG submission 201849) | Saline water microbial communities from Organic Lake, Antarctica - #987 | ecosystem: Environmental > Aquatic > Non-marine Saline and Alkaline > Saline | place: Antarctica: Organic Lake... | reverse complement strand
AAATATAAAAGCGACTCTTGTAGTAGTTAGAGTTTTCCTCCTATTACTAGCTACCGGTAGCTCCGATAACTTGCTTTGCCCCTATCCTATTGCATTGTACGATTTTTAGCTAACTTCTTGCTCTCCGTGACGTAGTCGTCACTCGTCGCTAACAGAAGTTCCCTATTCCCTCCGAGAACGATGCGACAATACGACATACGACAAGCGATCACGCGACCATGAAGATCCCATAATTCGCGTATTATCCCATTGTGCCAGCCTAATTACTCTCTACCTACACCCCCAGCAGCACATACGCTATATTCCAGCATGAGCGGTGGCAATGGATCTTCTAATAACTGGAGAGCGCCTTCAGCAGCGCACATGCAAAAGCACAGTCTCGTGCCACTGGCAGAAGACTTTGAGCCGACGCAAGAAGAGGAGCTGCTCCTGGGCATGTACGAAACCATCAAAACGTACGAGCGACAAGCAGCGCGGCTCAAGGAGGAAGCCGCTCGACAAAAGCTGGCCGCCAAGGATGCCGAGTTTCAACAAAAGATTGCTCCCAAGCGAAAGCGACGCAAGCACAAGGTTGCTTCGGCAGGAGACGAAGCCAACGCTACCGCTAATAACGAGAGCGACCTTGGAAGTAACGAAGAGCTCTCCGATGAGGATGAGGATCAAGACGAAGAAATCGACGCACAGACTATTCACGATCGCCGCGAAGCCAAGTTGACAGCCTTGCGCGAAGAAGTTCAAGAAGCCAAGCAACCCAAAGAAACGGAAGCTGACGCTCTCCGAGCGCAACACTTGGCGACTGCCACAGACAGCGCCGAAGTGTCGACCGTTCCCTCCCTCAAACGCAAAAAAATGGAACCAGCCGAGCAGACAAAGTCGCTCATTGCCAATTTAACAGCATCTGCGACTCCACCGCACGACTTTTCCGAAAAGCTCGAATTGAAACGTGGTGTTACACTCTATCCAACCGACAAGGAGCAAGGCCGCTGGGCGCCACCCGATGGCGTCATGGCACCTAACAATGGTGCCTTCTTGGCGACTTTGGAGGATTTCGACATGGCTAAAGCTCAAGACGGGACTGGCAACAATACACTCGCCATTCGCTTCAATGCTCCGTTGGATTCGAAACGTTTCAGCATCAACATTGCGCAAACCGGAAACGACGACTTTAACTCTGTCCTCTTTCACTTTAATCCTCGTCAACACGAACGGGGTGGACAACTGGTGGTCAATGACAAGCAGGAAGGCATCTGGGGACAAGCCATTCAAATTCCACTTTCTCAATGCCCTCTGTTATTTGGCCAGACGGCTGTAACTCTCGTTATTCAAATCAACGGCGATGGCTTTGACGTGTTTTTGGACAACAAGCATTGTGCGCGATGGGAGCATCGCAAGGAACTACCCGCTGGTAGTTCTCCACTTGTTGTGCAGTTTCCCTCGACGGACGATTACGGGAGCCCGGAGAATTGGTCCGTCTACAAGGTTTGGTGGGGCAACATGCCCATCATGGCCAAGGGAGACTTGTCCTCTGTCGCTGGAGTCAATATTTACAATTCCATGCATCCGCGAAAGTTGTTCATTAGCAGTCTCTCCAAGATTTATTCCGAACAAGAGGTCGATGTGCGACGCGCCGAACTGGAACGTGCCTTTCGCAAGTACGGTGGCGACCGCGGTGTGGAATGTATCGTGCCGACGAATTCAACGTATGCGTTTGTGGAAATGGAATCGGAACGACAAGCTGACTTGGCGCTAAGTGAAATGGCTCCCCAATATCGAATGAATCGGGCGAGACGGTCACGTCACGAAGCGTTGCAGGAAGAGCGTGCGGCTGCCGAAGCAGCCAAGCAAGGGAAGACCAAGACCACTACCGATTGGGACTAGCTAATGCTATTGCTATAACATTGTACCCTTGATGCGCGTTGATCTAATATGAAGCAATAGATTATTGAGAGTAAATGTAGCAGCTAGCTTTCTGGCAACATTCCACGTGTAATAAAAGCAAAGGTGCACGTTTCCACGAGATCCGAAAGATGACAGATATGACGCCGACTTATTAGCCGACACAATCTGAAAATGGTGCAAGAGACCGTCGTGTTACCTTGTCAAAGCACTCCATAGACTGCACTACTCTACCTAATACACGCTCACAGCTGCAATGAGGACACTACTGCTGATTCCGGTCCTTGTTGTATGTTGGATCCAGCCGTCGTATGCGTCGTGGTCCCGAAGCTTCACGCACAGCCTCAAAACGGTTGCCACCCATCGACCGTCGTCCTGGCTTTCCAACAAGCCGACGCTCCCAGTCATCCGAGGTGGCGATGAGAGTGCTGTAGACGAAGATGAAGAGCGATATAGTCGCCAGGTGTACTCGCTAGGTGCTCGGGCGCATGGTCTGATCCGGACTTCAACCGTCTACCTGGATGGCAGCCCGTCGTCGGGTCTCTTATACGAATCAGCCAAGAACTTGGCACTATCGGGGGTACGCAAGCTGGTGATTGTAAGGTCAGAGAATGCGTTAGACGGTCGATATCACAACGCCGACTTAGATGACTTGGGTCGATCTTATCAAAGAGCTGCTCGGTCCGAATTGAACGACCAAGATAATGAGCTCTTGTCGGAGCACGATCTTCTCGTGGAATACCTAAAGAGATTAAATCCGTCCATTCTGGTATCGGGCATGGACCGATCCTCCTTGCAACATGTCGATGAGCAGTCGAGGGGTGTCTTTCTCTGCATAGACCGACCGTATTCGACCCAAGTCGCTCTGAATCGTTTGTCTCGTGAGCAGAGTCTAGCCTTTGTATCGGTCGAAACGGCTGGAGTGTTTGGGCGCATCTTTTGCGACTTTGGGTCTTCCTTTGAGGTCTATGATGCTGACGGGGAGATTCCGCTTGTTACTCCACTGGACCGCGTGGAAAATTTCGATGGAGCTACAATGGTTGTACGTTGCGTGGAAGGCGAAATGCACGACGTATCCAAGGGCGACACTATAGAGTTTCAGAGACGCAATGGGTTCCTCCTGGACGCTCGATGCGTGGTTACCGAAGTAAAGAGTCCTTTTCAGTTTGTCGTACGTCTCGAGTCTGACGGTGAGGAAGAGGAGTCCGACTTTATTGACCAAGTAAAGCAGGACGTTGCCTCGTTTCGTCGCGTCAAGATACCACAACAGTTAGCTTTCGAGCCGCTTGATGCTGCCGTCGAGTTCGCCAAGACCGATGATTCACTCTTCACGCCTTGCGATTTAGACAAAAGCTTTGATTCAGTTCGCAGAAGCGCATCATTCTCTTGCTTTCAAGCTTTGCCTTCGTTCCTTGAGCAGCATGACAAGTTTCCTGCAGAGGACGATATGGATGAGTTTTTGAGGTGCGCGCAAGAGTCTTGGTCTACAGACAGTGGCCTTGATGAGAATGCAGAAACTCATTATGTGTCCTTTGTTCGGGGCTGTGCTGCCAAGTTCACACCTTTTCAAGCCATGTTTGGTGCCATTGCAGCTCAGGAAGCTATCAAGGCCGCCACGGGTCTCTACTACCCGACTCGACAGTTCCTGCTCTATGACTGTGATGAGGTGCTAGCCGAGTCACAACCGGCACCAAAGGACGAGCCTTCCTCCGATATCAATCCGTTGTTCCAAGCGAAAGGTCTATGTCATATTATCGGACGTGCGACGGTCGAAAAGCTACAGGCGCAACGAGTCTTTGTTGTCGGAGCAGGGGCGATTGGCTGTGAAATTCTGAAAAATCTAGCTGCCATGGACGTTGGAACTGCCAAGAAAGGAAGTATTATCCTTACTGACATGGATACTATCGAGAAGTCAAACCTTAGTCGACAACTGCTTTTTCGGGATGCCGACATTGGAAAATTCAAAAGCAACGCAGCTCACGAGGCAGCTTTGCGATTTAATCCGTCATTGAGGATGGAAGTGCACTCCAGCAAAGTCGGTGATATCGGACACGGTCCCTTTGACCACGCATTCTGGTCCAACCGAGTCGATACTGTCCTTAACGCCCTCGATAACGTCGATGCTCGTTTACATATCGATGGCGAATGCGTGTCGAACGAGAAAGCTCTTGTCGATGCAGGAACAATGGGTCCGAAGGGGAACGTGCAGGTAGTTGTACCACACCAAAGCGAATCGTATGCCTCTAGTGTGGATCCGCCAGAGCAAGCTATCCCTGTATGTACCCTCAAGAACTTCCCTTACGCAATATCCCACACCATTCAATGGGCAAGGGACCTTTTTGATGGGTACTTTGAAAAGCGTCCAGCCCAAGCAAACCAATTCTTTGGCTCGCTCTCTTCGGTGAATCTTGACGAGCTGGCTGCAAGTCTTATACACGAGCAAGGAGACGAAATGGCTTTGCGTATCGCCAAAGAGCTGCGTGAAGACTCGGCAGCTGCTATAAGCTCCACTAAAAAAGACATGAAGTCGATTCGAAGTGATGCTCTCTGCTGGGCCATTGAACGCGCAAACAAGCTCTTTAATGAGTCAGTTGTTCAGTTACTCAAGCAGCACCCTCTTGATAGTGCTGACGAGGACGGAGAGCCTTTCTGGTGTGGAACGCGAAGGCCACCTAGGAGGTTAGCCTTCTCGAGTGCTGACGACCCTGAACAGGAAACTATCAACGACAATCTTGTCGGGTTCGTGCTATCAGCAGCCCGTCTGAGACTTGAGACACTCTTATTGGGCGCAACAACTACGACAGATACTAGATTTACAGTCGACGAAGCAATGGCTGCCGTAGCTAACCACGAATCACTAAGCGGCGACGCCAACGGTAACTCCAATCAACCGGTCGCCGCACGTGTACGAAGTCTTCTCAATGTTACAGCAGAACACACAGATTACCCTGCATTGAGTGGCATTGAATTTGAGAAGGACGACGAAGCAAATGGGCATGTTGCCTTTGTAACGGCTGCAAGCAACCTTCGAGCAATTGCTTACGGTATTCCGCCTGTCGACTCAATGGAAACGCGACGAGTCGCGGGAAATATTGTACCAGCCATGATAACAACGACTGGCTTTGTGTCGGCGCTATCATGCATGGAACTTATCAAGCTAGTCCAAAAGGCTCCTCTGCGAAAACATCGAAATGCTTTCGTCAACCTCGCTCTGCCCTTCTTTGCCTTTACAATGCCTCTCCCCGCCGAAATAATAGAAGGACTACGTGGTAGACACTACACTCTGTGGGATCGTCTGATAGTCAAAGAAGGCAAGAAGGCTGCAGCGTCCGGTGGACTCACAATGAGATCGCTGTTACGACGCATCAAGAAGCAGGCTTCCACCGAACCGGCGCTTATTGAGGTAGCATCCGTATCGCTGGGTCCTTATATGCTCTTTGCAAACTTTCTACACGACGACGACGAAAGTGTGTTAAATGCCAGCATTTGGGAAGTTATAAGCGAAAGCGTTTCGTCGAGTGAAGCTTTTGATGAGGCCTATTCGCGGAACGAACCTGTCGACCAGGTCGGTGATAGCACAGTCGACAGCCGGAGTTCTGTCGACCTGATAGTTGTCGTCGAAGACCTTGAATCTGGAGAGGAATTTGAACTTCCACCTGTCCGTGTCAATAGGTACAAGAGTCTAGAGCAGGAAGGAGGAAGCTAGTTGTCATTACCCCTAACTGTTAACGATACCACTTGCTAGCTAGTAAAGCTCTTGATAGACAGACTGCTGCTGATCCCATAAACTTATCTGTATCAAACAATAGGGTGTAGCAGCGGAACGTTTTCGGCTCTATATGGTTCGGGGTGCTGGTCGGGGTAGCCAGGATAGTACGCGTGGCCGTGTCCATGACCATGAACAGGCTGGAAGGCCGCACCAACTCCTGCTCTATTCTGTTCACTGATGGCTTTCTTCTGTTCACCAATGGCTTTCTTCTCAAGCTCATGCTCGTAACGCAAGTATCTACCATTGAAAGTTGCGAAGAAGACAGTGGCAGCAGCGTGCACCACAATCAAGAGGTAAAAAGAGAAGGTATACGCCGGCCTTTCTTCGGTTGTGCCGCCTATACTTTCCCTTCCAATATCCTTCATTGCTTTGAAGCAAGGAATGAACAAGGCGCTGAGTAAGTTTGAAAATAGCTGTTGGATCACTAGCACAGTGTTTTCGCTCAGCGGGTACACCACATCAACGCCCAACTCGGTAGAGACGGGTTGCAATGGGCCCACTAAGATCGCCACTATCACCAACGCCCACCTGAGATCTGTGCCTCTATTCTCGTCAAGATCGACGCCACATTCAGCCAGACCGAAAGCTCCCAGCACAAGCATACAAACTGTTATCGAATAGTACGCACGCGTCTTGTCAGTGACTTGTCCGATGATTAGGCTTGAAGTCATGATTGCAAACTGGAACGACCCACCCACGATGCCAGTGTATTGTCGTCCGGCGCCATTGAGACGCACCAGATAATCCATATAAGTTGACAGCGTATTGATGACGATTCCAGATACAGTGAAGGCCACAAGTGCATGGACAAAGCCTGGCCGGGCCAAACATGCTCGGATTGATAATAAGATCTGATCATCTCTGATGGCAATGTCCAAACGATGTGCCGTCATGGTCAGGACAGGCTCGGCACCATCGTCGATCGCCTCAGAAGAAGGCAAAACATGCGTAGGAGTTTGATATCTCTGTGGCTGGAATGGTTCCGGTTGGTACTGGTAGTAGTACGGGTCAATAGGCGGCTGGTAAAATTCTCGTCGGTGCTGGTGCGGGTACTGCGAAAGAGGCTGAGATTGAGGGTCCCAATACTGATAAGGTTGATACCGAGGGTAGCCTTGATAAGGACCTTGGGGGCTTTGGTAAGGATAGCTGTATGGAGCACCTACCGACGGTCCGTAGTGGAGACCTTGAGGCATAGGTTGCCCACTTGGATCGTCTACTGCGTCCATGGGATACTGCATTTCTGGCATGTATGCCGCAGCCTGTGGTAAATACTGTCCTTGTGCATCGTAAGGCATAGGATGAGGGTATACGTAAGAAACGCCTTGCTGGGGAAGCGGCTGCTCTTCCTCAGAATATTGTCGTTCGCTGGAGCTAGCACTGCTAGCGCCCCCTGGCATCATTGGCGACGGAGCCGGGAACGAATGCCAATCTGAATGGGCCGCTGGTTCTTCGGATGAAACACGACCCCAGCGCGCAGGAGACGGGGCTGGAGCCAAGCCGTGAAAGCCACCTTTGAGCGTACCTCCGACGCTGCTGGTTTTGGGTTGAGCCCGTGGTGAAGTGCGCCTGGCAAGAGCACCAGTTGCAATGTCTTTGACTGACGTAAAAGACGGGGAGCCGCGTTCGTGTTGATTCTTCCGGGACGAGGATCGACCGGATTTCTTTCGCGAGGAAGTTGTGCCTCCCGACCGTTTGGAACTGCCAGCTTCCCTCGTTTTCTTGTCGACATGTGCTGATTTCCTATTGGCACCCCGGCCCGAGCTTGTCGCCGATGAACGAGCTGCCTTGATATCAGAGCCTAGCCCCCCTCCTGGCGAGCCTCGAATGGAATCAAATACTTGTCGTAAGTTTGGCAGGCCTTCAATAGTTCCTCGCATAACCCGCGCAGTATCAGAAGGAGGCGTCGGGGGTGCATCGTCAAACTGCATCAATATCCCAAAGAAGGTTATCGTTGAGATTATGCTTAACAATCCAAAGTAGCTTGGAATGTCGTCGCTGGTTGCAACAAGAAGGGTACCGAAGATAAAAGCGAAACCAATTCCAAGTTGATTTGAATTCAAGGCCACTCCTGTCGCCAACGTTCGTTCGCTTTCGGGAAACCACGACGCAGAGAGAAGAGCGGGCGTACACTGGTAAAGAGGTTGCGACAAACCGACGAGTAAGAAGCCAAGGTAAACTCTCCATTCGCCCTCGCCCTTTTCGATTTTTGCTGCAATAATCGGAGGCATGCCTCCACTCTTGATGATACTACCAATCATCAACAGCAACGAACCAAAAAGAACAGTGCGCCGCAAACCAAGTCTCGATAAAATAATGGGCTCGCATGCGGTGGCAAAGCCATTGGCGCAAAGAAAGACCACAACAAGTTGCTCAGGGTTGATGTTCCCAAACGCCTCTTCGGTCATCAACGCGATTGGCGCCACCGAGTAGCATGTCCAATCCGACTGTAGGAGAAATGAAAAGAACAGCAGTGTGAGAATCGCCATTGACTTGTTTGAGAGCATCGCGGAGCCAACGCGTCGTCTCTTACAAGAAGGTTGAGAAGGGACATATAAAACAGCATGAGCCATCGTCGCCAATAAACTTCAAAGGCCTTATCTTCACCGTTGTCAGGCTGTTCGACTGGCTCATCAACGCTGCCTCTTTTTTTGTCTCGACTGTCCGAGGCAGTTCCATCCTTTCCCACCGGCGCTTCTTCTCTCGACAAGCTCCTCGTTCCTGCCCGCGGTTGACCCGAGGAGGCCCGAATCGCCCCTCCGTCTTCACTGTAAGCAAGAGTAGCGCCTGACCACGCAGTACTCGAAGACTGCAAGCTTGAAGACCTTGGAGGGTCGTCTCCATCAGTCGCTCCATAGCCATATGAATACATTTGCTGATGCATAGCCGCAGCATTACTAGCAGCAGCCCACGCCGCCCACTGCTCGTGCGCCATTAAATGCGGCTGAGGATGCGGCAAGCCGGCTGGATTGGGATAACCCGGCATGATAGTCGGAGGAGATGGGTCCGGGTTCGATGATGGGCTCGAAGAGAAGAATGTTTGAGGTCTGCTTGGTGGATGCTCGCCCATAATGGGAGAGTGTCGACCACTTGGAACGCCATTATTTTTGCTATTGTATGCAGTGCCATGTGGATCCGTGGCAGCAACGCGCATTTCATCTCCGTCTCCGACGCTCTGCTCGGTACCAGACGAGTTATGCGACGACGTACTCACCAGGGAACTGACGGAGTGCATGCGTGTGATCTGGTGGGGATACGCTTGAAAGTCAGTGCTTGGACTTTTCACCGCTCCTGGTGGAAAGGGTCCAGAATCAGAATGGTGGACTCGGCCGTGGTCCTCGCTTTCATCCGAGAACGACAAACTGGCATCTGTCTGTCTGTTTGCGTCGTTGTGTTCGCTTCTACCAGGTGCCGATGCGTTACTCGAGAATGAGTATCGTCGACTGCTTTTTGGGCTGGGTAAATGCTGGGCAAAGTACGACGATTCGTCGTCGGATGAGTCAGCGTCTCTGGCTTGTTCATCATTCTTTCGGTCACCTGTATCGGAAGGAGGACTATCGTTGGGATTATGATCCTCCTCCAGTGCGGATACTTCCGTCTGATTTCGTTCCAGCGTTATTCGATCCAACTTTCTCGGCGGGCTCGAACTCAAGGGGCTTGTAGTGGCGGCCCTGTCCACGGTCTCTAGTGTCTCGGGCACATCTTGGTGAACATTCCGGTCTTCGTCCGGTAATTTCATGGCATCGCTAGAAGTCTCAATAGGAGAATCAAGAGTGTATCCAGCTGATTCTGGAGATTCGACTTGCTTCACATGCGACTCTTGCCCTTTAGCGTTTCTATTCGAATTCGAATTAAGAGCGTCTCGTGGCTTGGATACTGCTGCAGCTGGGAAAGACTTGCGTGCGGGATCCTCTTCCTTCGACTCCTTCTCCATGGCTTCGACTTCTCCTACCATTGACAGCTGGTTATCCTTATCCTTGGCACTGCAGTCGCCTGGAGAGGTTGCAGCATGAGGATCATCCGGAAGAAACGCCGGACTTGCATTCTGCGACATTTCAGCTGTGCTTTTATTCGAATTGCGTCTACTGTAATAAGCCAGAGAAAGCTAAGGGACTACTACTTTCGACAAAGGTAACCACCCGGTTTACGACTAAGTATACAGTAAAGTACAATACCTCAATCAAGCGAAAGATACAATGCGGACTGTATGAATGATACTGCGCCAGACGCCTGCTTAACGATGTTGCTTCGCCGCGCAAGAGAGGGCGCAAACGAACAACCCAGCCAGTTGATTGTGGGAGCCGACGCCGGCTTTCCGTTTTTCTCTTTCCGTTGAGCTCCTTGTTCCAAGTTAATATTGCTGTTGCTAGTGTCGACGGACACATGGCAGACGACCAAGTACGTACGAGTTCAAAGGTTGCGCGAGGGACTCCAAAATGGAGGTCATCGTGACCCGTTGGTACGTTAGTTGGAGCAACATCTGGTGTTGTTGCTCACTCTCTAAAGTAGTTGTCCTTTCACGCATTACAACCACCAATTGCTCTACAGTACTATTATTAGTTCCAACAGCATATTTAACATTGTTTATCAGACCCAACGTTTGTGGTATTGCATCGAAATTTGTCGATTAAGCGAGATATTGACGATAAACGCTGAC
>Ga0307981_1004173_pt1 | contig 10323 bp, 10 predicted proteins | sample OrgLakmetagen987_FD_201849 | JGI IMG/M metagenome (GOLD analysis project Ga0307981, IMG submission 201849) | Saline water microbial communities from Organic Lake, Antarctica - #987 | ecosystem: Environmental > Aquatic > Non-marine Saline and Alkaline > Saline | place: Antarctica: Organic Lake... | reverse complement strand
CTCTCTCGATTAGTATTTTATTTACAATATACTACCCAACAACCGAACAACCGAACAATCTAAAAAACAGCCCACCATGTTCCGCATCAACACCATCGTCGCCCTTGTACTTCTGGCTCTTGTCCAAGTTCACTCCTTTAGTAGTAAGTTGTCGCAAAGCAAAGTGCGATCTGTCGCGATGGATCGTTGGCGTCATCGCGAATTCTCGTCAATACTGTTGAATTCAGGTTTCTCATTCTCCTCCTCTCTCACTACTCTCCCTCCGCTACGGTACTTTAGCTCCCTTTGTCGTCAAATCCTCTCTCGCCCGCCTTTCGGCTGCCAAGGACGACCAAGACCTTTCCAATGCTCCCTTGGCGGCTGGCTTTGAAGGCGAACGTGGTGTCTCGGTCGACCAGGATGGCAAGTCCAACGTGTGGGCGATTGAACCCAAGATCGAAATCTCCACGAAGAGTAACGAGGAAATAACCAACGCTGCCTACGCTGCCATTGGTGGTGTGGGAATCTTTGCCATTTTGGCCTTTGGCATTCTCTCCAACTTGCCCGATCCCAACAATTTTTAAGTTGTATGCATATGTGCATATGCGTGGGTATAATATCATTATCATCATCAACAACAACAACTAAAACGAAATAGATCCGCCGGGAACATTCATGTTCTCGCCATTGGGAGGAGAATCAATCACAGCAAATGCGATGAAAGGGTAACGACGCTTTATTTCATTAACAAGCTATAGAAGAACCACAAAAAGAGAATTATCACGATGTACCGTATGGCACTTTCACTCATTCGTTGAGCTGTACTGTAGTAGACTAGCACCTCTTGAGTAGTTCATTGCGACTACCACAGTGCGCTACCGTCCCAGCCAGTATCCCGTACGGGTATCCTCTACAGAAAAGTGTAATATCGACTTTGTACGATCACACCCTCGTTTGTATGGTACGCTCAATCACACTACCTCTAGCTAGATTTAGACTACTACTAAACACGTTGATGTTTTCTTTGTTTCTTCTAATCCTTGCTTGTTGGAGCCATTTCCTTGGCGGGCGCCTTGGCAAACATGGTAGTGTACTTGTCAAACTCTTGCCCTTCTACCGCAATTCGGTTGTAGTGTTCCTGCAGCGTAACAGTACCGCACTTTTCATTCTCATCCGTCGTCAACATGTCTTCGACGGCGTAATACTTGCCAATACGACCAGTCTCGGCAGCGTCTTGCAACTGCTCGGCTCCCGTCTTGTCGGCCAACCACTGGAGACTGTTGATAATGGCGTCAAACAGCCAGAGCGGCGCGTAGAAAAAGTTTGGTTCCTTGCCCACGGCCTTGAAGAGCATCTCACCCTGATCCTGCATAGTCAAGGGCTTGTCTGGACCTCCCAGATTGATAATTTGGTTCTCACGAGACTTGTCAGTGACACAGTCAATGAGGTAAGTGGCGAGATCAGGTTCGGCAATGGGGTTGCATCGGGTAACTTTGCCGTCGCCAAACATTACAAAGGGAGCGCCCGACTTGACCACTTCCAGCTGTCCAGAGACTGATTTGAAAAAGGCAGTCGGTCGAATAATGGACCAGGTCATGTCTTTTTGTTCTTGCAAGGCCTCTTCAAACTTGAGTTTTGCCTGTTGGAACTGCAACCAGGGATTCTTGACGCAATACGCCGACAGCAAAACAAAGTGGCGAGCATTCACAGCGCGGCCGGCATCCAGACAGTTGAGAGTAGCCTGGTAATCAATCTTGTAAGCATCCTTCTTGACACCCGAGCGACTCGCCAAGCAACTCACGACGGCTTCAATCTTTTTGTCGTCCGACTTGTCTGTAATGTCTTGCATGACGGCTCGCAAGTTGGCCGGATCGCAGACATTGCATTCGACAACTTGGGCACCCGTAAAGAAATCTCCAAATGATTCATCATTTCCCACTTCCTTGTCACGGACCAGAGCGTACGTCTTGTAACCTTGTCGGACAGCTTCGCGCACGACAGATTTGCCAATGTATCCAGTGGCTCCCGCGATGACGGCCGTTTTTTGAGCCTCCAAAGCAGTGTTGGATCTCGACGAGCAATAATTACAATTGGGTGTGGCGGTAAAGGCCGAGACTGTAGTGCTCGCTCCCACCAAGAGGAGGAGGAAGGAACACGCCGCTTGGTTCATCATGGTCGCCTCTTTTTTGTGAAACGACGAGATGAGAGATCAAAGTTCAACTTGGAAAGAGGAATGTAAAGTTTGGAATTTATGATTGCTTTGGCTAGTGAAGTTAGGAGCTCTTCATGGAATCCAGCACCCAGCAACCTGAACTGTCAACTACCTAGCTGTTGTTCTCTTTCAGTCTTGCTTCTTTTCCCGTGACTTCGACGGGGTTCCGTTTTGAAAAACGGTCCCAACTTCACATTCCGTTTCACTTTTGCCTCTGAAAAGACATCACAATCACAGCCCTGCACCTGCACCTGCACCTTCACCATGGTTACGAAAGATCCCTGCTTTGGCATCACCTCGGACGGTTCCGAATACCGCGAGTTTAGCTGCGTGTACCCCTCGCTAGATCCTTTTTACCTTAGGTACGATCATATGCGCTCGATGCACTCTGTCGATGCGGCCCTCGATGGTGTCATTTTTGCGTCGCGCAAGAAATTTAGCCCTCGATGTTCCAGAGACAAAATGTCCGCTTGCTTTGGAACGACCGCGATGCCAAGCTGACCATGGCGTTCCTGTGCACCAAGCCATATTGATCTCTCTCTCTCTCTCTCTCTTGCTCACACATACCCTCTCTCTTACTATTGATGAAGCTGGGAAAAGTTCTATGATCCCGTCCGCGTCTCGAACTGGATGGACGAGCATTCAACAATTCCCATTGCCGCCTGTTTTCTTTACATTGCTGCCATTTTGTTGGGCCAAGCCTACTTTAAAGGCCGGGATCGCTTGCAGTGGCGATACACACTGGCAGCTTGGAATTTCGCCTTATCTACCTTTTCGTTTACGGGCATGGCTCGAACGCTCCCCCAGTTGGTCCACAACCTCAGTACCATGTCGTTGCGCGACAATTTTTGTTTGGACCCCAAAGAAACGTACGGATCTGGATCGACGGGTCTGTGGATACAGCTCTTTATTATTTCCAAATTTCCCGAGCTCATCGATACATTTTTCATTGTCATTCACAAGAAGCCGCTCATCTTTTTGCACTGGTACCATCACATTACCGTTCTCTTGTATTGCTGGCATTCCTATGTCACAAAAGTAAGCAAGGAGCTGTAATTGCCAAGAGTTCTTGTCGATAGATCCGTTTCTCGCCCTCGCTGCCGCTCTAACCACTGTCTTCCTTTCGACCCCAATCGCAGTCGCCACCGGGCATATTTTTCGTGGCCATGAACTTTTCCGTCCACGCGAGCATGTACGGCTACTACTGTATCACGGCCCTGCGCATGCGACCTTCGTGGTTCAATCCCATGATTATCACCGCCTTTCAGATTTCCCAAATGGTGGTGGGCGTTGCTGTCACGTGCCTGGCCTTTTACTTTTACCAGACGGAACCCGTGTGCCAAATCAAGGCCGAGAACAATACGGCGGCCTTTGTCATGTACGGCTCGTACCTATTTCTCTTTCTGCAATTCTTTGTGGGACGGTATGTGCAGCCCAAGGTTACCTTCAAAAAGACTGTTTAAGCAAAATAAGTGGGTGCACCACCGAGAAAGGAACGACGGCGTCTCGAGAGAGTGCACGCCGCAAAGCCACTCAATTCGTATCTATGTGTCCACGAATGTTTGCTTTAAGGCTGGATAATCGATCGATAGACGGTGCGTGCTCCAGCACTCCATTAGATGGGATTAACAAAAAAGAGATGTAAAACAATAAGTTATTGTACCGTTTAGCTGCCGTGTGCGGCTACTGTATATAGTTACCACTCCGCTACTATACCAAGTGGTAGCTACAGTAGGAAGAGAATAGTCGAGCGCATTTTGTGTGTACTTGATGTAAACAGGCTATTATCTTTACAGTGCTTTATGCTTGTTGGTGGCTGCTGAGATTGTTTGTCAATACAGAGAGGTAGCGGATTGTTTGTCGTGCTGCAGGTGCTCTATTCGGGTGCGTACGTGGGCGGGTGGGTTCGTCATGGTATATTCAGTGTCAGGGATTCGCACCACACGTGTGGGTACATGTATATAATTCAAATGCGTACTTGATACGCGGAACAAAAAGGGTCGTGCGGAACAGAACCGTTCATCAGGATATTCTTGCGTTGGGTTTAGGGACGGAGGAGGGTGTCGCGATCGACCTTGGGAGGGCGCACAATTGCTTCTCCGAGGGCAACCATCCCTACTCCAAAGACGTCCGTGTTCTTCTTCCAGATGGTTCCCTTAAGTCCCATGAGTAAGCCTTTTTGGATCTGGATGACTTCATTGGGGCCGGGAATCGACTGAAAGCTCTGCGCTCCCGTCAAGTCCTGCTTCTCCGCGGCGGCAGCAGCGTCGCGATAGAGCATGGCCTTCATTAAAAAGTTGTCAGTCTCCTGCATGGCATTGAGCTTCTCGAGCTTTTCCTTCTTGAAGTCACTTGCTCTCTTTTCGACTTCGACCTTTGTGGCTTGGTGCCCGGCCAATAGTTCTGGCGTCCAAATAGGGAAGGACATGTAAATACGTCCAGCGGGAAGAGTAGCTCCATTATCGCGAGTGACCTGTAGAATACGACAAGATACAAAAAGTGAGATTCATTCAGCCGAAAAGACGACAAATGAGATTTTTGCCAGTACCGATTCTGCCTGTCCAAGGGCTGGCAGAACACACATCAATTGAACTTACCGCTTCAGAGACGTCCAAACCACAGCAAATGGTCCCAGCGCGTCCCGTCTCGCGCCATACCATTTCCCAGCCAGCATTCTCCAGTTCGACGGTTTCCTTGCCATTCATGCCAATAAAGGACGGGTTCTGGGTGACACCAATAGCTCGCGGACCCGAACTTGTCTGGGGGTGGGGACCACTTGCGCCAGGTAGTTCCATGGGACTCGTTACTTGCTCTTGGAGGAGCTCGAGTTCCAAGCCGTCCAAGAAGAAGTGGGGAGGCGGCTCGGCATTGCGATTCTTGGGCTTTTTCCCAATGTCACAGCTAATACTAAGCTTGCAGTTCGTCTGGGCCTGTGCGAGGTCCTGCAGCGACGGGTGAGCGGCAAATGCATTCATGACAAAGGCCTGAGCTGCCGATTGGAGCAAGGCCATGGCAGACACGAAGAGGAGGGTCGAGCGGAAGGTAAGCATGCTGGTGGTGGTGGTGCTGAAGGTTGATGGTGGACAGTTGACGGTAGACAGTTGACGGTGAATGGGCAATGAAAATGGGTGAGGTGCCAACGCAGAATTATTTGTGATTGTTCTATTGAAGTGTAGGGTGATGTGCCAATGAGAATGAGAACGAGAATAATATAGACGAATGAGCTGGGTGATGGGCGGTCATCCATCTTCAACGAGAACTCTTTTTCCTTCCGATTTTGTGTACGCCGGCGGCTCTTTCCTAAATGTTCTGCAGAAGTGTCAACGGGACAAGATTATTTAATTATTGAAATTGTCTGCGTGAATCTCGACAAGAGTTCTGACTCACAAATGTAACCAACACGTCAGTCGCGTCATCTTGCCCGGACGACGTGCGTGCCCACCTTATATCTTCGAAGGCTGACTCACTCGACTTTACGGAACGATAATACGACTACCGCTAGTAGATACCTGTAGACTACTGTATGGGTCAGGCGAATCGATTACGAGTACAGACATCAGCATAAGACGCCAATCTTAGTACGGTAGATCTACAGTATCATTAGTCGTAGATCTAACATCTAGCTAGATTTTCGTTGCGTTCCCCAAAAGCTAGTAGACTTGTGACTTCCCTTATATTGGACAGCTGGGAGCATCCCCAGTCTTTTTGCCCCATAACTGCGCTTGCCTTTTCGAGTTGTATCCCTCGTGGACCACCAAACACTTGGTTCCAGAAATCTTGGCCGCTAGATATCCGTAATTACCAACTCCAAAGGCTATACAACGTGCACCTGCTGCCATATACACGTCAACAAAAGTCGATACGTAGGCTTGTGGTGGTAAACCAAGTTGCCGGTCCAAGTGGACCGTCGGCCATTCGGAAACGTCTCGGGCAGTAAATCGAGTGTGCTCCATCATTCGTCGCGTAAGAAGATCCAAGGCAGTTTCATTAGCTCGAGTCTGTGATACCTGTTGTACAGAGGAAAGCTTCTTTTGCTCCACCAAATATTGCACAAGGTCTTCGGAATCTGAGTAAAAGTAGACTGGTTCGTCGTAGTCGTTGCCGTCGCCGTTGTTCGTCACTTTTGATTTGGCAACCCACTGAGTGCACTGCAGAGCGTGAATGGCCGACTCAATGGCCTGTTCTTTGTTGGGACTCTGCCAAGGCAAACCCGTCGAGTCTGCCTCGTGGTCACTCTTGCCCGCAACAAGGCTGGCATACCGACCCGGGTGTCGGACCCGGCAGTGCGTGGCGGTATAGTTACCGGGAGAAAGCCGGAGGGATTTCATGGTTAAATCAAGCTGCTCTTGTACGATCGGAGCAGGACGAAAAAAACCGCGCCACAGTTTGCCAAAGGTTGGAGTGTCGTAAATGGTATCGGCTTCTCCCAAGGCGCGCAATTCGACGGGCAAGTCATAGGTTTGACCATGCCGGAACAAGACCACAACCTTTTTCTGTGTAGTGTTTTGCTCCAATGCCCATTCGAGAAAGGTCAAGTGTTTAGCCTTTTTGGGGGGTTTGAGTCTATTTTGTCGCAGAAACTTGCCAGTGGCGAATCGATCGTGGTGGGGCACGGTCCAGTTGAGGGAGGCCGGTAGCAAAAAGTGCTCCAATGGCTTGGGAATAAACCACTTGAAAAGCAAAAGACGATTCGTCTGGTTGGCCAGGTAAAGGGAAGTAGGAAGATCGCCCAATCGGTCGTGCAAGCCACCACAAATGTTGCTTCGTTCTCCCTTGCAGTATTTGATGATTAAGTTGGGAGCTTTAGAATGTTCAAGGAGCTGCTGATCGGGAAATTTCTCGCGTTGCTCTCGGTGCCATTGAAAGTAAGAAGTGACCCAGTCTGGTAAATCATCAGGAATGTCGGACAGCAGTGGGGCTGGCAAATGAACTTTGGGCTTGCTAGCAATACCTCCTGGTCCTCGAACGGTGGTGCCACCATCGGTCGTCTTCTTTTTCCTTTCGTCCTTTGCTGTCGGCGTGACAACGCTGGTCTTGTTGAGACTCGCGAGAGTCGATTTTCCAACAAGTCGATGACTTTCCAACGACAGGGCTTCTATACCAAGGTTCTTAATATTGGTTGGAACAACATGACTGGCGAAGCGAAACGTCCAAACGCAATAGAAAAGGATACCGCCGGCAACCAGGAGGCGTTGGAGGACTCGTCGTGTGGTGGACATGCGGTGCTGATTGTTGGGACGATGACGACCACAAATCTTATGTATTCGCTTCTCACTAATACCACGACTCTTTCTTGTTATTGTGCCGTCGTTTCACTGGAACTGGAGCGGGTCATCATGGTCGTGGTTTGCATTTTGTGGCGGCTCCGCATGCGCATCGCGCATCCGAATGTCCTCTTTGGGCCTATTTCAGAAACTGAAACCCGAACCCTGCCGTTTCCAGTTCGGTTCGGTTCGCTTTTAAAGTCAAAGACACAAAAAGAGGACCGTTATAGCACATTGCACATGGCCATGGCGCATTCAACCAGACGGCTACAAAACCACCACGCGATTACTCCTAACAGAAACAAGAAGGGCATGCGAATACATAGCCTACGTTCCTCCTTCCTCTTTACAATCTTTATCGTCTCATTATTTCCACAAACCATCGATGGCTTTGCCATCTCACTTTTATCCTCATCCGGATGCATGATCGAGCTGGACGACACTAAAGTCATGATGGGGTCCCAGGTGATTGCTTCCACTGCCTCAGACGACCTTCATATGCATGTGCACGTGGCAGGAACTGACCAGGACGGGATCCTGACGAGTTACCCAGTCAACCAGTTTCCAGTCACTCTGCAGCTTCAAGTCCTTACCAACCAACGAAAAGGGTATGAGTTTGTCATGGAAACGGACGAGGGCGGTCACTTTCCTTCGGGATCTTGTGAAAACAAGAAAAGAATCGCGGGGCGTGCCAGTGAGATTATCGAGATCGTCATTGAAACGCCACAGACTGCAGTGTGGGCGGGCTGGGCCTCGGACTACGAAGGCGTTCGACTCACGCCGCGACTGCGCTTTGTGACGGCCACTAATAAGGCAGAAGCCAAGATACTGGAACCCGAAAATGCGAAGAAAGCGGCAGTAGCAGCGAGCAAGGATGCGATTGAGCTTTCTAATGGAGAGGAGCCCGATTGGTTCAACTTTTTACTTTCGCAATCAGGATGCGCATCTGTGGATCTATCCGATGCAACGGTCTCCATTCTTCAAAACCGGCCCATTCACCACGACAAGGACCGTATGCTGCAAGTCGACAACGTTGTGGGTACCATTCCAGCCGAACTATCGATTGAATTGAGCCGGACCTCGGACACGGCGAACGAAAAGAAAGATGATTACGACATGGTCGTCTTGGAGAGTAGTCTGGGCTCGAGCTTTGAAAAGGGTAGTTGCGGAGGCCAGCGGGTGGCTGTGGCACGACATGCAGAGTGGCCCAAGTTAACGATTAGCGAGGAACGCGACGTTCGCGTATGGGCCTTGTATTCCGTCACTGGAGAGGCCACGCTGTACCGAGCCGACCATCTTTTGTTGGAATGGAAGCCGCAACCAGAAAAAACAACCATCAGCTATAAGGACTCGAAGGCTGGCAGGCCAAAAGGGAGCTCAGCGACAGCTAGAAATCTCATCGACGAAGCAAACTCCAAAAAGAATCAAAAGCGTCCCGACCGCCGACAGCGACCTTCTAAACGCGCGGACCGAAACGTATCGGGAGAGTATCGATCACGAAACTATGAAAAGGGCGAACGCGAACGCCACCACGTGAAAGATGCAACCAAACAAGAGCGTCTCGCCATGCACGCGGCTTATCGACAAGATCAATTGGAGGAACCGGATGATCTTTCGACGGCACACCGAGTGTCTGCGGGCGCCGTGCCAAACAAGAATACCTTCTTTTTGGACCCAGAGGACGCTGAAGGCGACCCTACTGGTCCTGTCTTTACCGTCGGCGCCCCGTATTTTGTTGGAATGGCGATATTCATATTGGCCCACGCCTTGGCTATTCAAGTATGCTTGGTAACAAGTCAGCAGAATTCCAAGGGACGGCGTGAATGACTAGTAACAGCGTTTCCGTCACCATATACCCGTAGATAGAATAATACTGTATTCAATCCGTTGCGCTAAAAAAGACACAATGCTACTATTCATTGAAGCAATCTCTACAGTGTTATACGTTGAGTATGTTTTATGTGCGCGCGAATAAGCATGTGGTGGCTTTAGCGAATGGGTGGACTACTGAACTACTAGTCTTTCTTGGCACGGTTGCCGTTCATTGCCGTCTTGCTCTTTTTCGGCTGGAAATAACGCTGGAGAAAGAATTGCAAAAAGAGAAAGAGATAGGAGCCGTACATAACCAGCGCGGCGAGATTGTTGTCGGCCGTCAACCAGCACGCCTCGGGCTTGACTACCAGCATCATGTACCATCCAGCGACCGTGACAGCGACACCCACCACCATTTGACTAATCTGCGCCACGGTAATCCACACAGGCTTGAGCCATTTCGGCTTCAGCTTGACCGCCATGAGAAAATAGTAAAAGTACATGAGAGCGTGAACTGCGTAGTTCATGACGCAAAAGACAATGCCAGCAGGTGCTTTGAAGACATATGAATGCCAGCAATACAATAGAACGGAAATGTGATGGTACCAGTGCAAGAGAATGAGCGGCTTCTTGTGAATGACAATGAAAAATGTATCAATAAGTTCTGGAAACTTGGATAGGATAAATAGCTGCACCCACATGCCCGCAACTCCAGAGCCAAAGTGTGATTCTGGATCTATGCACAAGTTTTCGTGAAAGGTATATTGGGTCGCGAGATGCACCAAGGCAGGAGCCGTTCTCAAGAAACCAATAGTGGAAAAGACGGATAAGCCCAAATTCCAACAAGCCATGAGGTTGCGCCAATCCCAAGGGTCTCTGGTTGAAAAGTAAGCTTGCCCTGCGACGATAAAGAGACCATAGAGCAAGATGGCGACAATAGGAAGCCAAGGATTCTCAATCATCCAATCTCTGACATGGACCGGGTCAAAGGCCCTTTCGAATCTGCACCAGGAAAGCAAAGATCAGTAGAGAGAAGACAAACGAGTGAGAGTCCGT